>WNGK01000471.1_pt1 | contig 41971 bp, 35 predicted proteins | sample 5400601 | NCBI WGS metagenome assembly WNGK01 (sample SAMN13153376, study PRJNA577476) | soil metagenome | isolation source: 60 cm soil or saprolite under Garry oak tree replicate 1 | place: USA:California | collected 2016-06-15 | reverse complement strand
ACCCATAACGATAGGTGAGACGCCAGCAGGTCCAACACAAATTGCCATACCGTACATAGTCATGGGTCTGACGGAGGACTTTGCTACAGCTTTCGCAAGAACACTGGAATTGACGAACACGATGTGCATATCGATCATGCGCCTCTGTCCGTTCGCGCCATTGACGACGTAATGGGTGTCTGTCCATAGAGCTTCCTTCCACTCATGGCTTGCCATCTAGCCACAACATTCATTTGGTAGATACCAGTGACACTATCCAGATTATAATACTGGTACTTACCAGATGTCAATACCAAATGAGACCAAAAATAGATGACCTGGAAAAATGGCCAAATCTATGGTATGCTCTTGGTAGACCTGTGGTAACTACCAGGGAAGATTGTGAGAGGGGTATATATGTTCGTGGAAAAGGACACAAAAATTGATGAAGTAGCAGCAGCACTCCTTCACCGAATTCATCAGGGCCAATACGTATCAGGGCAACGCCTACCTTCAGAACGAGAGTTCGCTGAAGAATTCGGCGTCAGTCGCGTCACTGTACGAGCTGCTTTACTGAGACTACAATCAGACAACATCATTGACATCATTCCAAGAGGCGGAGCTTTTGTTCGTTCTTCCAGTACCAAAGTCGTGATAGGGCCACCCAACCCGACGATCGCCAAAGGACTTGAACTCAAACGAGCAGGGTCATTCATTCGAGCTATGCAAGTGCAGGGCCATCAAACATTCGTTCGTTTCATCGAACCATCTTCAATTATTCCGGCAGGGGACGAAATCGGGAAAAAAATGGAAACCAGTCCAGATACAAAAGTATTACGCCGGTATCGTGTTCATCTGGTAGACAGAGTCCCGTACCGCATACTTGACAGCTACTATCTTGCATCTTTCCTCGGTGGATTACTTGGACAAGATGAAGGGTATGTTCCACTGTTCAGATGGTTACGTGAACACACAGGATTACGAGCCGCAAAAGCGTTCGAAAAAATTAATGTACGTATGCCATCGTCAGAAGAGGCTACCCTCCTCAACATATCCAGGTCGCAGCCAGTCGTTGATATGGATCGCTGGGTCTGGGCACATGATGACACGCTTTTCGAGTACACCCACATCATTGCGAATGCAGCTTTGCACGAATACACCTATTCCTATGAGATTGATGAGGAAGCCAGCAAATGACCACTCTTGATGAACACACAAAAGCTGAGCTCACACGAGAGATCGCAACAGCACTGGCAAAAAAGCAACGCCTTGCCTTTGCTTCAGACTTCCACGCTTTTGCTGAAGGGCGAACACTGATATTGGCAGGAGTTCCTTTTGAAAACTTTCCGAAAGGGCCAAATACCAAGAGAAGCGATGGTGATGTTATCGCTCACGCCATCGTCATGGCCCTGGCCGGAGCTACCAATACCGGTGATATTGACGACTGGTTTCCCGAGAAGGGAGAAACCGGTGTGAGATCAATGGAATACTTGCCAGAAATGCGGCGTCGCCTCATTGAAGCAAGGCAACTCGTGATCGGCACCATCGATGTCACCATCCTGTGTGGAGAGCAACCACGGATGAAAAAGTGCACACCAGAAATGCAGCGCAATATCGCTGAAGGATTACGCATCAGTCCCGACCAGGTGCATGTGAAGGTAAGCAGCATGGACGGTCAAGACGAAATTGCACGTTTAGAAGGCATTGAAGCACGAGTACTTGTGAGCCTCTGGGAAGGGCTCTAACATACTCGTTCTATTTTGGAGATGTTGGGGAACCTATGAACATTGACAAGTATCTTCCTGAACGAGCGGCTGAACACGCCGCTGCTCTTCTCTCACCGTTGGGCAATCGCTGGCTACACGTCCAAGGCGTCGTTCAAAGAGTATACAGTATGAGGACACACTTTGAAGAAGAAGACCAACGCTATCTCATTGCCGCAGCCTATCTCCATGATATCGGGTATGCACCCTCACTCAACAAGACAGAGTTTCATCCTCTTGATGGCGCAAACGATGTGATACAGTCCTTTAAGGATATACGACTCGCTTCGCTGGTTGCCCATCATTCTGAAGCTGCATTTGAAGCACGATTACGAGGCTACGCTCACGCTCTTCATGCGTTCCCACGCGAATACTCAACCGTGGCAGACGCACTGACCTTTTGCGATATGACAACAAGTCCAGAAGGGAAACACATCTCTTTTGAAGAGCGTATTGCCGAAATCCTGTGTCGTTACAAAGAGCAAGACATTGTCAGTCAGTCTATTCGTCAAGCAACACCTACTTTATCTCGTGACGTTGAGCGTACAAAGCAGATGCTTCACCAACATGAGATAAACGCTTTCTATACAGATGGTGTTATATAAGTAACGGCTTGTTATGAACCGTCGAATTTTTCAAGCCTTTCCTCCTCTTTCACCAGTTAGTGCGGCCGTACCAGGTCTTGAGGAACATTCTGAAAAAAGGATTTCTTAGATTTGTGCATACCGGTTAGGCTGGTTTGGTACACGCCTATCGACATATTGACCATGATACTCTAGAAGTCTCAAAAATACCTTGTCAAGAACACTCATGAGAAAACAAAATTCTTCAATTAATGGTTGTATATTTTCTACTTCTCTCGACTTTTCTTCACTTTTGAACCGTCCCTTGTGGACAAGGCTATTTCTGGACTGAATGAAACTCTGTGTATCTTCTTCTGTAAGCTGCAAATCAATCTGCTTAAAAATGTCATCTAATATTTCTCTAAATGTCCTGCGATTAAGGTCTGGCAACTTTTCACTAAGTGTCTTCGCGGTAATATCCCGGTTATTCTTGCGTAAAATGGATAATATCTCACCTTCTAATTCAGAAATGATCTTTTTATTAAAGCGATTAGGTTTGGTAACAAACTCTTCTACTCGCCTATCCGATAGATTGAGAAAGACATCTTTGAGTACTTCCATCGCAACAGCTAGCTTAATACCGCGTACTTGTAGATAGTCGCTTTCAGCCTTTGCGTCCAGGTATGTATCTATTGCCCCTTGATTAAGTGCGTAACGTTCACGGTTTGTAACATAGGGATTGTACGTCTTTTCCAGAAAGGCTTGTAATATTCGATCCTCATCTATCAAAGAAAAAGGACAGTATGTTTTGGTAATGCGTGAGCCGTGCATTCGTTCTGTACAAGTACCCTGGGCATCAAATATGTCAAGGTAAAGCCATTCAATTTTTGTTCCTTTTGCTACTGAGAGGAGATAGCAAATGTTATCAACTACCTCTTCTAGTATTTCTTTGCCTGTCTCAGATGTCACTTCTCCCACAATTTCGCAGGTAACGTCAATACTTTTTAATCGACGAACACACCACATGATGGTTTCATGATTATGAACAGGCTTAATAACAAGCTGTTGTATCATGCCTTTATGGTTTACCTGGATACGCAAAGGATGTTCAATTATCAGGTTTGTAACGCCATAACGCACACTTTGAGGTAATGTCTGTTCTGCCACGCGGACGGTTCCACTTCGCAAAAGATAGACATGTGTCCCTGCTTCTGAGTCTATCTGTATGAAGTTATCTATAGAAGCAAAAGTATATCCTTGTGTTGTCGTACCTTCAAATTTGTGCGCAGGAGTGAAAAAAGTAGAGACAGTTAATGCCGAACAGTCGCAAAACAGGAAAATATCTCCCTGCTTCAACTGGCCAGCTTCAAAGATGCAAGGAACGGAGAACCCGTCTTTGAGGGTTAATACTCCCTCACCCTTATAGGTTGTAATGCAGTCACCAAGTAAAGAAAGTTGTTTTTGTATCAAAAGTTTTTCTCTCTAGAGGGTATGACGTAATATATGGTAAGCCATTAGAAGCCCGACAGAAGAGTTATAATAGTATATCAGAAAAGGGTCAATCTGAACAGTATCTTGTCCAAATCACCCCAAAAACATACTAAACCAGCCTGAGAAGGCATCTCAATGTTTAGGGATATAACATATATTGTGAAGAAAACAGACCTCGACTACTTTAGTGACGAATAGCTTGCCATTGCCGGAGCAAGACATACTAAAAGAGTCCAGCAACTACAGCAACGACTACAGCAACCTCCACAACGGAACACAAATACAGACAAACACCAGCAAACAGAACATGGGCTTTTTGAGCGCGAAAAGGACGATGAAGGACAAGCATAAACAAGCAGTGCCATATCCGGCCTTCGAACCTCCTAGCAAATGAAATAAATACTGAAATTAAGAGTACAAAAATTAAGAAAAATCAGGCTAAACTCATCTAGTATATGTGCATCTATAACTATCGATGTGTTATTCGGAATGCCCCTTCGTCACCGTCCGAATAATGTATGTTATTCGAGAATAGTGCACTCCACTTCTATTCCGAATAACATACAGACCATTCCAGGGGCATTCATCCGAAGAAGCGCCGGTCGATGGCTTTCGGCTTCCTTAAGCAAATGCTCAAAAGTCCAGGCCTAAGCTTGCTCCCGTTCGCCTTGCGCTGCAGTTCCATCAGCCTCGATCGCCTGTTGAGTCGCGTTCCCAGCGAGTTGTTTGACTTGCTCGATTGCAGCTTCAGTTGCCTGTTGAGCTGCTTGCTTAGCGAGGTGTTTGACTTCCTGCGTTGCCGCTTTGGTTGCCTGTTGAGCTGCCTGCTCAGCGAGTTGTTTGACCTGCTCGGTCGCCGCCTCGGTTGCTTGCTGTGTTAAATGTTCAGCGACTTGTTTTGCTTGCTGCGTTGCCGCTTTGGTTGCCTGTTGAGCCGCATGCTCAGCAAGCTGTTTGACCTGCTCAGTCGCCGCCTCAGTTGCCTGCTGTGCTGCTTGCTTAGCAAGCTGTTTGACCTGCTCAGTCGCCGCCTCGGTTGCCTGCTGTGCTGCTTGCTTAGCAAGCTGTTTGACCTGCTCAGTCGCCGCCTCAGTTGCCTGCTGTGTTGCTTGCTCAGCGAGTTGTTTGACTTGCTCGGTGGCAACCTTGGTCGCCTGTTGCGTCGCTTGCTGCGTTGCCGCCTTGGTCGCATTCACTTCCACTTGATAGAAAGAGAATGGAATGCGGAGGATGTTCATGTAGGTATTGAGCGTCGTACCCATCAACCTCTGGAAAGTCTCTTGCTGATACGAAACAAGATCCCAGAGTGTTGTGTTGGTTCGTCTGTCTATCACTATTTTTCTCCTTATTTCTTCCGCAGCCGCGGACGCGACTGCACTCTCTTTTTCACCCGGTCATGATCCAGAGATTTTATGCTCCATTCACCTGTTCCTATCGTCGCCAATGCGAACGCGGAGCCGAAAATCCACACGGCACCTTTAGGATCGCGGCGTCAAGTAAAGAAAGGGAACGGACCAAAGCTTTGACCAAACGTTCCTTCTTGCGTGAGGTGGTTCGGTCTCATGTGGTTAAGTATTTCTATCACTTCCATCTGATCATGCCCGGAAAATCCTTACAGAGTCTATACGTATGCGCTTCAAAATCAGATACACAATCGAAGAGGTATATACAAGCTCTTCATTGGGAACCCGCTCTGGGAGATTCATCATTAAAATGATCGAACCGTAGGGAATAGTTTGAAGGACGCAGCATGTGGTGGAACAGGCCGAAGAGGAGGAAGGTCGGAGGCCACTGGCCAACGAACATGCTCCAATCGCGCTTGCCCATCAAAAACAGGCTGGCTGAGACGATGATAGACCCCAGAGCTGCCCAGTACCAGACCTGTTCAGGAACCCGGTCGGTCACGCGGAAATAGTGCTTCTGTGTGTCCTCTACGGTGCCTTTCGCGGTATCTACTCTTGTTGCCATGAAATGGTATCCTTTCAACTTCTACTGATGTGTTTCTCTCTCCTTTTTCCTGTGTTTCGGGAGACTAACAACAGAGACGTTGCCTCATCCCAGAGTGGGTAACATTTGGATGCCAAACCGAATCCTCTGAAAACAGGGTGTTGTGTAATGGTGCAGAGCAGAAAAGCCCAAAATCTAGACCTGGACTGGATTTAACGCCTTCTCGCTGCACGTCATGACACAAAAATCGAGATGGCATCGGTTTGAGGCTACATAGTGCTTTTACACGTTTATTAGTGGACGAGCGAGTTGAGGACTTGGACTACGGCAAGGATTGCTTCCCAAAGCAGTTAGTTACACGACGACCATCTCATTTCCAGCTCAGCACTCAATGCGTATTTTCGTCCACGTCAACAGAGAACTCCACGATCCTCCTGGATTGGCTTTCTCATGCTCTTTTCTGGTAGTATCCTAGTAAAGTAGATAGTAGAAGGATAGGACGATGTTTGCATCATTCTCTCTTCTCCTTTTAATCGCTCTCTTTGTGGGAGGAGCAGCAGTTGTATGGCTTGCCGGTGTCCAACTCTCCAATACCACCGATCTCATCGACTCACGCTTTGGTCTGGGTCAAGCACTCGGAGGTCTCATTTTCCTTGCGGTTGCCACGAATCTCCCCGAAATCGCGATTGTCGTCAGTGCTTCCCTAACACACCATGTTGGCATTGCCATTGGGAACATCCTGGGAGGGATCGCCATCCAGACGGTCGTGCTCGTCATCTTGGATGGCTTCGGTTTACACAGGAAAGCAGCTCTCACCTATGAAGCCGCTTCGCTGCAACTTGTGCTTGAAGGCGTGTTGGTCATCAGCGTCCTTGTGATCTCCATCATGGGGACCCAGCTTCCCAAATCGGTCATGTTCGCGCGTCTGGCCCCGGGTGATCTGTTGATAGCTGCCCTGTGGCTCATCGGTCTCTGGCTGATCAATAAGGCGCGCACTGACCTCCCCTGGCAAGAAAAAGGTCGTGCTCCCAATACCTCGCGTCCTACGCCAAGCCGCAGCCAGAAGAAGAGGGAAACGTGGAGCACGGCGCGTATCCTGCTGGTCTTTACCCTGGCAGCACTTGTCACGCTAGCGGCGGGTGTCATCCTTGAAGAGAGTGGCAATACTATCGCCGATCATGTCGGCTTGAGCGGTGTCCTCTTCGGTTCAACCGTTTTGGCGGCATCCACGGCACTCCCCGAGGTTGCCACAGGACTTGCCTCGGTCAAAAGCGGCGACTATACCCTTGCCTTCAGTGACATCTTTGGCGGCAACGCTTTTTTACCCGTCCTCTTTTTGCCAGCGACACTTCTTTCAGGACAATCGGTGCTCCCACAAGCCAAAAACACCGACATCTACCTTGCCAGCTTGGGTGTGCTCCTGACAGCCGTCTATATCTACGGCTTAATCTTCCGCCCCAAACGCCAGTTCCTCTCTCTGGGGATTGACTCAATCGTGGTACTTGTCATGTACATCGTTGGCGTCGTTGGATTGTTCACCATTGCGGGAGGGCAATAGACACGCAGGGGAGGCTCTTGCATCCCATTCCAGGGAGTGAAGCTTTCAAAGATGAGCAAGATCGGACGAAACATCATTACAGCAGGTACTGTTGGCTTCTCTACCCTACTTCTTCGACTTGCCTGCCTTGAGTAAGGTCCATACTTATGCCCATCATCCGTATCGGTTTGCCTGCTTCATCGGAAAGAACCTGGCCCTGGATCCTCATCCAGCGTACCGAGCCGTCGGCTAATACAAAGCGAAATTCAATCTTGTAGTCAGTTCCTTCTTCAAGAGCACATCTCATCTCCTGGTCAACCAGGGTGCGGTCTTGGGGATGAACCAGTTCCAAGAAGGTTTCATAGCTTCCATCGAAGCTACCTTGGACAAGACCAAATGCCACTTCAGGGTTAACAGACCAGCGTATGGTGTTGGACTCGATATCCCAATCCCAGGAGTCGATATGACCGACTTCCAGGGCTAAGCGCAGCTTTTCCTCACTCACCCAGAGGGCCTCTTCTACCCTTTTTCGCTCAGTAATATCGCGGACGAGAGAAAGCATAGCTATTCGTTGGCCGTGGTCTGTAATAAAGGTATAGCTGGCTTCAACGAAACGCTCGGTTCCATCGCCTCTGATCACAGGAGTTTCAATAGATGGGCTAATTGTTGCGCTCGTGAACATTCGTTCATAAAGGACTTGTGCCCATGGCTGCTGCTCTTTTGGAAAAATAATGGCGAAGTTTTTTCCGATGACTTCTTCTGGTTTGAGACCGTATAGGCGATAATAGGCAGGGTTGGCGGCAATGACGGTTCCATCGGCTATGGAGAGTGCCATAGCATCAGATGCATATTCCCAGATGGCACAAAAGAGCCGCTCACTTTCTTGCAATACTTCTTCAGCTTGTTTGAATGCTCGCTGTTTCTCTGAGGCATTATCAGACATACAGAGATTCCCTTCTATCTTCGATACAAACCTTGCTGACCTGTTTCTCATTCTAAAATAGTTACGTTTTTTCGTGCTGTTTGGGATACATATATAGTATATGTACCTCGTCGATCTGCGTGATGGAATATCGACCGTATTGTCCGAAAAGAGGCTTGATTGCAGCAAAAAAAGTGGGTAATTTCAGCGGGAGATAGACGGTGACTGGAAGATGTGTTTGTCTAAAATAGCGCGTCCTCCTTGTCTCCACAGTGGGAAAGGATGAAACAGCAGTGGAGGTGCACCTGGCTGAAAGTGGGGTACTCTTTCATCCTGAGATTTACCTAACACATTAGAATATGCTTAGAATGAATGAAGGTAGATCTTATAATCGAAAAATACTCTTGAAGAGTAAAGCCATTAAAACAAAACACTCAAGATCAGGCACCATAAACACGCGGACTTAAGTGATTATGGATGCTATCTTTTGACAGCTTCATTGACAGTTTAACCGAGAAACAATCGTAAGAAACAATAGACACATTTAGACAAAAAAGCACCGTTCTACGCTCAATATGCCCATCACATAAGGCGAGAAAACAGCCAAAAAGAGCCTCTAAAGGGGTTCAACTCCCCCTACTCAGATGCCACAAAAGGCTCCATGTTGACAGCAGTGTTGACAGCAGAACCGATATATTTTGATAGTTTTCATTAAACACACCTGGACAAAAATGTACGCCTGCACGCTCAATGACTTGAGAAAAAGAGGGCTGGACAAAGACCAGTTTACGTTCTATACTACTGCTAGTATTTAAATCAAAAGTTGGCATAGTGATGACAGGAGGCGGCGTCTTCTCCCCGACCCTGGTACGTGGGTTATCGCGCCGGTTGTAAGTGACAAAACGAATACTAGTTGTTGATGATAAAAACGAACTCCTTCATTTGATGCGTCGAGTTCTGGAAGACGAGCAGTATCAAGTCTCTATTTTACAAGATGGTAGAGACACCATTCCTCGTGTCAAAAGTCAACTGCCAGATTTGTTGATTCTTGACTTGAAATTGGGAGATGTTTCAGGGCAAGACATCTTAAAGCAATTGAAAGATGACCACGTCACTGAAGATATTCCTGTCATCGTTTACACTGCCGCTGTACTCGAGGCTGGAGAGGTGAGCAAGCTCGTGACAGGTGATCCAGTTCGCTATCAAGGCGTGCATGTCGTACAAAAACCTTTTGAACTGGAGAGCCTCCTGGCCTTAGTGCAGCAAGTACTGACTGAACCTGTGAGCTAACTGGTTCATCAGATCAGGGAGTTTTTTACCGGGATGTGTTCTTCCGGTAATTTTTTGCATGCTGATGTAGTTACTTTCGGTAACGTGCATTGGCATTTCGACTAGTAGGAAAGGATGGTATAGTATTATGAAATTTGTGTGGGGGCTTCTCCTAGGATTTGCCCTCGGTGTAGCTGCCGGATTGCTCCTTGCACCTCAATCAGGTGAAGCAACGCGAGCGCAACTCAGTGAGCAGGGCATTATGTTGCGCGACCGTTCAGGTACATTGCCCGATGAACTTCGTGCTCGTGCCAATACTGTCACTGGACAACTTCGTGCCCGTGCCAATGACGCTATAGAGCAGGGCCGCGAAGTTTATTCCCGCACCAAAGATGATTTGAGCGAGCGCTATTCTAAGGCAAAATCTGGCGAGCTATAAAGTATTTATTACCTCAATGCGAAAATAGGACCGCGTGACGCGGTCCTATTTTTCGTGCTGTTTAATCAACTTTTCCACCATGTTCCCTATCTCGTGCCAGATATAGTGTTGATAATCCAACATAGTGGCCTGGCGCAGATCATACTCTTTATTCGAAGTATCCTTGCGCGCATTCTCGGCAAACCGCTGAGAAAGTTGTAGCGTTTTATCTCCCCGGCTATGTAAATATGCGGCCAGTTGGTGTAAATCTTCCAATAAAGCGGTAAACTTCTCACCATCTGTAGTCATACGGATTATTCCTTTACCTCGCTATCCGACCCCGGAAGAATCTGCAGCGCGTCCGCGAAACGATTGAAGAAATTGAACAAGCCTATCACAGTGGCAATTTCAACGATCTCACCATCATCAAAGTGCGCCTGTAGTTCATCCCAGAGAGATTCGTCAACATCACGAGCACCCGTCGTCATGATCTCAGCAAAGCGCAGCGCAACCAATTCGCGTTCTGTGAAGAGATGACGAAACTCGTCAATGCGATACAAGGCGTCTAACAACGCCTCACTGACCCCCAGCTGCCTTGCCAAGGCAGTATGAGCGGCCATTCAGTAATAACAGTGATTGACCTGTGAAACACGGATCGCCAATAATTCTTTGAGTTTCGGATCGACCGTGCCTGTTCTCATCGTCGTCTCTAGCAATTGCATACTGTGCCGTGCTACGTCAGGACGATGCGCCATAACACGAAAGAGGGTCACCATGGTGGTAGTCCCCGGCCCTTCCTGCAATGATAGGTCGCTGTTCTCAACGGGCGGGATGCGTGACATACTTTTTAGCTTCCCTCTTCTTTCTCGATCTGGATAACCGCTACGCTTTGTTACACCGTTTCACATTCTAATGCACCTCGGGGTTGTGCGCAACGCCTTGATTATCCTGTTGCATGCGGAATTTCCTCACCTGTTTTAGTGTAATTGAGCTAAGCGGCATATCGCCGCATATTGTGCTGGAAGCAACGCACTAACCGCACGGGGTTTGTCCTACATTACTGTTGTAATCTGTAACTTGCCAGTTACCAGAACTTCCTTGCTGGAGCGTAAGATCCAATTGATATGGTCTTGAAAGTTTTTCCCGTGTAATCGTGTAACGATAGCTCAGCGTATTCCCTTTAGACGGTGTACCAGCATTTATAACCGTGTAATGCGTTACAGGGCCGTAACAACTATCCTCACTTTGTGCTTGATTTTTGAATTGATCTCTTGTAGTGTCCCTGGTAACAGGAGGACCGAGATCGTTATATGCCTGGTCATAGTTGCGGTTAGAGACGGCCTGCATAAAATCACTTGCCATTGCACTGGCCCCTGCAGTACTTACAGGAGTATTCTGCGCTGAAAAATAGTGAAATGCCGCGTAGCCGAGGCCACAGACGAGCAGCCCGCACAGGACAACTAGAATTGCAAGTACTTTTAAACCTCGCCTAAGACCATGCCCTAATTTCTGCGCAGATTTAGGGATAGCCGAAGGCGCTATAGGGAAATTATATGCTTCTACCGTGTTCGTAAGGCGTTTTGCTTGATTGACCTGTTGAGGTGGTACGGTATCAACAGGCGGGTATACCGTAAAAACGGGCTGTTTTGTTCGATTGGCCTGTGGTGGTGTTACCGCGACAGGGGGCGGCATCCCCACGGCTGGTCCTTTTGATTGATAGGCTTGTTCTAACGCGTTGGCGAAATCTTGTACACGTTCATAACGTTGATGAGGATCTTTTGCGAGTGCCTTTAACACCACTTGTTGAACGGCATGAGGGAGTTCCAGGGCACGCTCATCTAATGGCGGTGGAGGAGCTGACAGATGCTGAGTAACGATCTCCATATATGAACCGTTAAAAGGTTTCATTCCACTGATCCACTCGTACACAACGACTCCCAGGGCGTACTGATCACTGGCGGGACGCGGCTTGCCCTGAATCTGCTCGGGTGACATATAGGACATTGTGCCAATAACCAGGTCCTCAGTGCTCTGGGAAAGTGAGTTTTGAGAGACCAGCGCGATACCAAAATCACTGAGTAGCACTTCATTATTGCGTCCCAGGAGCATATTTTCTGGCTTCACGTCGCGATGAATCAGCTTTTGATCATGCGCGTATTGCAACGCGGATGCAACCTGCTTCACATACGGCAGAAAAACCGCTGACGGCAGCCGTGTACCTCTGGGGTGACGATGGCGCAACGTGTCGTTAAGTGCGTAGTCCATGACAAGAAAGGGAGCAGCGTTCTCTACATCAAAGTCCAGTACTCGTATAATATGAGGGTGTATCAGGTGAGCGATAGTCAGGGCCTCGCTGCGAAATTTCTCTATATCCTCAGGTTGCAACTGGGTATGCAGCACTTTGATAGCCGCCTGGGTCTTGAGATAGATATGTTCGCCTAAGTAAACATCGGCAAAACCACCATGCCCCAATAGCCTGATGAGCCGGTAATTACCCAGTCGTTGGCCTATACTACTGTCTGCCATCTTTGTACTACCTTCCAGAACGCTCTATCTCTTTCTTTGATTCATTGAATTGGTTTGATTAAAGAGGTTACATGTAGATCACGAATGAGGCTGAAAGAATAGATACTTGTGAAAGAAAACCCCTCGACCACGAGGATCAACTCTGATATAATATCAATATACCAATATAGAACACTAGTTTCAGCTAATCAGGAGCATAGAGCATGAGTGACCGGCTTGTCTCGCCCAAGATGAGCGAGGAGGAGCAGGCAATCGAGACAAGCCTGCGTCCCCGCCGCCTTTCAGAATATATTGGGCAAGAGAAAATTAAAGAGAACCTGAGCATTTTGTTGGAAGCTGCTCGCCGCCGCAAGGAGTCAGTCGATCATGTTCTCCTCTATGGGCCGCCGGGACTGGGTAAAACAACGCTCTGTAACATCATCTCTGTCGAGATGGGGGTTTCTATGAAAACCACCTCTGGACCCGCTATAGAACACGCGGGTGACCTGGCCTCTATTCTTACGGCGCTCCAACCAGGAGAAGTGCTTTTCATTGATGAAATACATCGTCTTGCTCGAGCCGTCGAAGAACGGCTGTATTCAGCGATGGAGGACTTCGCGCTCGATGTGATGATCGGCAAGGGACCTAGTGCCAGGTCCCTTCGTCTCTCGCTGCCGCCCTTTACGGTCGTTGGTGCTACCACGCGAGTAGGTTCGCTTACTGCTCCACTGCGCGACCGCTTTGGCGCTATTTACCGTATGGAATATTATGATCCTGCCGCACTCAAAGAGATTTTGATTCGTTCGGCTCGTATCTTAAAGACTCCCGCAGATATAGAAGGTATCGATGAGATTGCTGGGCGGGCCCGTGGCACGCCACGTATTGTCAACCGCCTCCTCAAGCGCGTGCGCGACTATGCGCAGGTGCGGGCCGATGGATTCATTACCAGGGACGTTGCAAAGGCCGCTCTTGATGCCCTTGAGGTTGATCAGATAGGTCTTGACTCGACCGACCGCAACCTGCTGCTTGCCATTATCCAGAAATTTGGCGGAGGGCCGGTCGGGCTGGATACGCTGGCTGCCAGTACCAGTGAAGACACGGAAACGATAGAAGACGTCTATGAACCGTACCTGCTTCAGCTGGGTTTCATTGCACGCACACCCCGTGGCCGTGTTGCTATGCAAGCGGCTTATCAACACCTGGGATTGACGCCACCTGGCGGGAGCAATGGGACGGGTGTGGGCCTGTGGACGACAACATCGTGAAGATAAGTGACTTCGATTATAATCTGCCGCCTGAGTTGATCGCTCAGACTCCAATTGAGCCTCGCGATTCTTCACGTCTGCTGGTAATCAACCGTGAGACCAGTACTCTTGAGCATCGACGCTTTTGTGACCTTGGCCAGTATCTTCGCCCAGGTGATCTCTTAATTGCAAACCAGAGCCGCGTAATTCCCGCGCGATTGTTAGGTCGGCGGGCCGAGACCGGTGGCGCGGTTGAAGTGTTGTTGTTGGCAGAACGTACAGACATCGGGCCTGATTGTTGGGAAACATTAGTGCGCCCGGGACGCCGCCTGCGTGAAGGCTCGCGCCTTGAATTTAGCCACGAAGGACCACCCAATCTGGCCCTCAACGCAGAGGTATTGCAGCATACAGAGGCAGGTGGACGGGTTATACGTTTCTCCCCGGCGGCGGAACAATCTCTGACCGTAGGTCAGCTTATTGAGCGGCTGGGACATATGCCGCTGCCGCCTTATATTCACGAAACACCGACCGACCCGGAACGCTACCAGACAGTCTATGCCCGCATCAGCGGTTCGGCGGCAGCTCCCACTGCCGGCTTGCACTTTACACCTGGCCTGTTAGAGCACCTGCGAAAGCAAGGGATACGCGTTGGTTTCGTGACCTTGCATGTAGGGCTGGATACTTTTCGGCCAGTCGAGGTTGAGGATGTCAGCGATCATAAGATGCACAGCGAAGAGATCGAGCTGGATGCTCCAACCGCTGAACTCATCGAAGAAACGCGCAAGGCTGGCGGTCGCGTCGTGGCAGTAGGTACGACATCGATGCGTGTGCTGGAGAGTGTGGCAGGTTTTTATGATGGACGGGTCTGTCCGTATCGTGGGTCAACCCGCCTGTTCATCACTCCTGGCTCTCGTTTTCGAGTCGTGGATGCCATGATTACGAATTTCCACCTGCCTCGCTCAACACTACTTCTCCTTGTCAGCGCGTTCGCTGGCAAAGCCCTCATAGAGAAAGCCTATCAAGAGGCCATACATGAGCATTACCGGTTTTTTAGTTTTGGCGATGCCATGTTGATCTTATGATTCGCCGATCAATGCCTCGGCCTCAATTGTCATAGCACCAGCAATGTCTGGTATCCCACTTGTGACTACCCTGCTCCCGTGTTAGGATAAGACATATTTTCCAGGAAAGGATAATGCGTTATGACAAAGTTGGAAACATATATTACGGAGAACGAGGGCCGTTTTCTTGAAGACCTGAAAGGCTGGTTGCGTATTCCTAGCATCAGCACGCTGCCGGAACATGTAACTGATATTCGCCGGGCAGCTGAGTACGCTGTTGAGCAGTTAAAGCACATTGGCTTTGAACGTGCCGAGTTGATCCAGACGACGCGGAATCCACTCGTCTATGGTGAATGGCTTAAAGCGCCAGGGAAGCCAACGCTGCTTATTTATGGGCATTACGATGTGCAGCCGGTTGATCCGGTAGAACTATGGAATACTCCTCCTTTTGAACCGACGATCCGCGGCGATAATCTGTACTGCCGGGGGGCCTGCGACGATAAAGGCCAGACTATGCTGGTCTTCAAGGCCCTGGAATCACTGATGACGGTCAATGGTACATTACCGGTCAATGTAAAGGTCCTTATCGAGGGGGAAGAAGAGGCCGGCGGTGAGTCAATCGAGTATTATGTCAGCACCTATCCTGAGCGTTTGCAGTGTGATGCAGCCTTTGTCTGCGACACTGGCATGCCTGCCAAAGATATTCCGGCGCTCATTTACGGTTTGCGCGGCATAATCTACACCGAGGTAGAAGTGCGCGGGGCAAAACGCGATCTTCATTCAGGCGAATTCGGCGGCGTGGCTCCCAACCCGTTACATAGCCTTGCCATTATTATTGCTGGCTTGAAGGATGTCGAGGGGCATATTCACATTCCAGGTCTTTACGATAAGGTACGCAAGCCGACGGCGGAGGAGTTGAAATTCTGGAATGAGGATCCCTTGCACATCAATGAGTCTCTGCTAGAAGAAATGGGTGTCTCACAGTTTACCGGTGAGGCAGAATATCCGCCGATGGAGCGCATGTGGGCACGTCCTACCTTTGAGGTGCATGGCATTACCGGTGGCTTTGTTGGGGAGGGAGCCAAGACAGTTATTCCTGCTGTCAGTAAAGCCAAAATAAGCCTGCGCCTACCGCCCGATGTGAAGTCGAACGAGGCATTTATGCTCTTTGAGCGGCGAGTAAAAGAACTGGCTCCAGCAGGAGTAGAGGTGAAGGTAACTAATATTCACGGCGGTGAGGGCGTCCTGATTCCGCCAGACACTCCTCCAATGCGAGCGGCAGCAGCAGCGTTGAAAGAGACATTTGGCAAGGACCCTGTCCTCATTCGTGAGGGAGGCTCGATACCGATAGCAGCCCTTTTCCATGAAGTACTGAACGTGCCGGTGGTGATGATGGGCTTTGGCCTGCCCGACGATAACCTGCACTCGCCAAATGAGAAATACTCTCTCACCCAATTCTACAGGGGTATTCGTACCGTAGCAAGCTTCTTACAGAAACTAGCGTAACCAGTCGTGACGCCGATTAATGAGCCAATGTTGCAGCGCATCGTTGCTACACTGAGGCTTAGAACGGCAAGCCCCGCCCACTTCCAACGGCAGGTTATTTGAGGGAGAGGGAAGGCGTACCCATAGGAGCGGGTGGGTTGTGGGGATGAGGCCTTTGGGCCGCCTTCACTCCTCTAGAGAACCCTGCTTAATTTTTGTTTCACTTGTTTCACTTGTTTCACTTGTTTCATTTGTAGCGGGTGTGCTCTTTGAGCAGAAGAGACTCACTCTATCATGCCCTAAATTGGCAAAAACAGCGGAGAGGAAGGAATTAACAGGATAGTGCCAAACACTTATCTTTAAAGAACTGTGGTTTCCGGCAACCAATATGCCTTTCGCGTTATGGGCGAATCGTATCATAAACCAGCGGACCGACCGTTGCTGGGTTATCGCTCCAACTGTAACAGGCCTGTAATGCGTCTCGCACCGAGCTGGCCTCGGCATCCGTGCGCGCGTGAATCTCCACAAGTGGTTCTCCACCCTTACGATACTCACCGACCTTTGCTTGCAGAACCAGGCCGGTACGGTGATCGATCTGCTCGCCTTTTTTAAACCGCCCCGCACCAAGCTGCATACTTACCAGGCCAATTTGCTCAGATTGTATTCCCTCAATATAGCCACTGCGCGGCGCATCGAGCATAGAGCGTACCGGCGCTGCAGGCAGTAATTGTGGTTGTTCAATCTGTTGTGCATTACCGCCCTGGGCTGAGATAACCTCGGCTAGCTTCGCAACAGCGGCTCCAGAACGTACAGCGTGTTCAACACGGCTCTCAGCTTCGGAGAAACTGCCAGTGCTACCCGTCATGACCAGTAATTCCGCGGCTTCATGGTAACAGAGATCCGAGACATCCTTTGGACCACTGCCATGGAGAATAGCGATAGCTTCGGCCATTTCCAGTGCATTGCCGATGGCATGCCCCAGGGGTTGATCCATCGAGGTGATAGCAGCGACAGTATGCAGCCCGGCCAACTGCCCAATAGCAACCATTGTTGCCGCCAGTTGCCGCGCCTGCTCCACCGTCTTCATAAAAGCGCCAGAGCCAACCTTGATATCGAGTAAAAGGTGCGATGCTCCTATAGCCAGTTTTTTACTCATAATGCTGGCTGCTATCAAAGGAATACTCTCGATTGTACCAGTAACATCACGCAGCGCATACATTCTTCCGTCAGCCGGAGCTAAATCGTGCGATTGACCTGCTAAAACAAGCGAGTGTTGCGTAAGTATGCGCATAAACTCTTCGCGGGAGAGCGTGGCACGAAATCCTGTGACGGACTCCAGCTTATCGACGGTACCACCAGTGTGACCAAGCCCCCGGCCTGTCATCTTCCCTACTGCAACTCCACAGGCCGCTACCAGCGGAGCTACCGCCAGGGTCACCTTATCACCAACGCCGCCCGTGCTGTGCTTATCCACCACAGGCGAAATGACATCGCGCACATGCAGTTCTTCACCAGAGCGTGCCATCGCCATTGTCAAATCACTGGTTTCGCGAGCATCCATGCCCTGCCAGTAGACCGCCATCAACCACGATGACATCTGGTAATCGGGGATTTGCTCGCGCATGTACTCGGCAATAAACCAGCTAATCTCCTCGGTACTAAGGCTATGGCCATCGCGTTTCTTGCGAATGAGTTCTACGGCCTGCATCCGATCTCCTCACTACTCAGATAGGACAATGCGTACAGAATCTATCGCCAGTCCGTTGCCAGTATCAATCTGGTAGCGGTTCAGGGTTTGGCCTCCCAGGCGTACATTGCGATCGAAAATCAGCTGGCCATTGGTAAAGGTAAAGCCACCCGGGTCTTGTGGCAAATACCCCTGGATGATGATCGTCTCAAATTGCGTTTCTTGCTGCTCTTTGAAGGCTTTGAGCAGCGTGGCAACTTGCTGCCAGGCAACGCTCTTTGGATAGGTGATACGTACAGTTTTTTTCCGCTTGCCATCCGTCGTCGTGTCTAGAATATTGAAAGCCAGCGCTCCCTGTTCAAGCGCCCGTAGTTGCTCTACAGTATGTGGTGGAAACGGGACCGGAGCTTCGGGGGCGGGAGGTTCTGGCGCGGGGGGTGGGACACGAACAGGCGCTTCCTGTTGACTGACACGACGTGACTGGGGCTGCGACGGCGCAGTTGGTGATGAATGCGGCTGTGCTGGTGGTACCTGGCGCGGCTGCTGGTATGGTGGCTGTTGACGTGAGGCCGATGTTGGATATCCCAGCGGCGGCAGTTGGTCTGGCTGCTGTTGATTGTGTGCCGGGGTTGGATATCTCTGAGGTGATTGCTGATATGGCGGCGGTTTAACCGCAGGTTGTTGGGATGGTGAAGTTCTTAAATCACGTCCACAATGTGTACAATAGTTCGCCCGCTCTGAATTCCGGCCACAATAGGGGCAGCGCATAGTTTGCTCTCCCATCTCTATTTATCATGATTCTTTTAGCTTTAGTATATCATACGTGTTTTAGGTGGCATCAATCAAAAACTAGTCAGGGGTTTATACTTGAATGTACATATTCATGACTTAAGGCCGTTCCCACAATATCCATCTTTCGTTACTGTCTCAACCCATGCAGCACATTGTATACTTCTCTTGACGACGAAGTACATCATTTTCTTTTATCTACCTGAATAAGGAGCAATCATAGTGCAAGATTCAATGCGCGAGACAAGCAAGACTGGGCCAATCCACTTACCAAAGGACGGGCGTACAGTTGAAGTTAATGTTCAGAACCTCGTTAAAACTTTTGGCAAACACGAGGCCGTTAAAGGGGTCTCTTTCACGATTGGCAAAAGCGAGATCTTCGGGCTGCTAGGCCCTAACGGGGCGGGGAAAAGCACCACCATTAATATGATGTGCGGCTACCTTCAACCTACCTCTGGTGACACCAATATCAATGGGTTATCGGTTACCAAAGAGCCAATGAAAGTGAAACGCAACATTGGCGTCGTGCCACAAGAAATCGCGCTGTATAAAGATTTGAATTCAATGGAGAACCTCGGGTTCTTCGGTGAGATCTACGGGGTATCCGCGAAAGAACGCAAGGAGCGTGCAGAAGAAATACTACACTTTGTTGGACTTTACGAACGCCGTAAGGAACCTATTAAAAACTTTTCCGGGGGTATGCAGCGGCGCATTAATATGGCCATTGCTATGATTCATCGGCCCGCTTTCCTGATGATGGATGAACCGACCGTTGGTGTGGACCCGCAATCACGCGAGAACATTTTTGATACTATCGAAAAGTTACGCGATCAGGGAATTACCATCCTCTATACAACTCATTACATGGAGGAAGCTGAACGGCTCTGTAACCATATCGCCATTATGGACGAGGGATGCATCATAGCTCTGGGCACTCTAGAGCAACTGCTGGCGATGCGCGACCAGAATCGTGAAGTGCAGCGACCTCATGGACTGCAAGAGCTATTCATCCAATTGACGGGCAAAACGCTACGAGATTGAAAGCCACACCACCATCGTCTCTAGCTTTTCATCAATGAAGGAAGAAGAACATCATGAAAAACCTCTGGTATATAGCAAAAAAGGACCTTTTACAGATTCTCAGGGACAGAAACTCGCTCTTTTTGCTGCTCATTGTTCCACTAGTGTTGATTGTTGTGATTGGTTTTGCCTTTGGCAATCTTTTTGGTAGCGGCTCAAGCCAAATTACCATTACAGTAGCCGTGAGTAACCAGGACAGCGGTTTTGTTGGTAAGGCGATTGTGAATGCACTACATATCAACACTGATAAACTGAAGATTACGGTTAATCAGTACAACGACCCCAACCAGGTGACCGACCAGGTTGCCAATAACAGCAATGTGAATGCAGGTGTTGTCATTCCGGCGGCGACCTCTGATAAATTCATAAACGCTGCCAATACTGGCACAACTCCTAAAAATCTTGTGCAGTTCTACTCTTTGCCAAGCGGTAACGACCCGCGTGCCACTATTGTACAAAATATAGTATCAGGCGTACTAAGTTCACAATTTGCCGGCACTTCGGCTGTTGGACAGGTCTATAGCGTCTGTAATCAGCCGGGAAACCACTGTGCAAAGAGTAGCATTGATGCTCAAAGCATAACAACAGCTGTGGGCAAGGCCAGTGCGACAGGGGGATCGTCAGCAGTTCAGGCGCTGACTGCTGGTAAGGCTGTTACGATCAACTCCTTTGACCAACTGGTTCCAGGATATGCGATATTCTTCGCGCTTTTCGGTGTCAATGCCGCGGCAGCGACGATCTTGCAGGAGAAGGAAGATGGCACATTCCGGCGCTTACTGATTGCTCCCGTGCAGAAATACGCTCTGTTGGGTGGTAAGCTCCTGGCACAGTTCATCCTCACTCTGGCGCAGCTTGCTGTGCTCTTTGGCATCGGTTACTTCGCATTCCACCTGCACTTCGGCTCGTTGCCCGCGGTGATTGCGCTGCTCATAGGTACCAGCTTCGCTACAACCGGGTTAGGCATTCTGCTCGTTTCTCTTGTCAAGACACGTCGCCAGCTTAATCCTATCGTGACACTGGTAGTATTACTCACGTCTGCAGTCGGCGGGGCGTGGTGGCCCCTGTTCCTGGAGCCAGCATGGATGCAGCAGATTGCCAAGATCGGCGTCACTGCATGGGCTATGGAGGGGCTAAACGGGGTGATGATCCTTGGCAAGGATTTTGTGCAGGTGGCTCCTGATATCCTGGGACTGCTGGCATACGGACTGATCTGTTTCGTGATCGCATTGAGGTTGTTCCGCTTTCAGGAGAAGACGGCATAGAAACGTAAGTTCCTGGGCGAACACGCGTCCAGAACGACTACAAGGGTCGTCCTTACTATACACGGATGTGATTGATTGGGGATTCCGTGGCAGCGTAGGAGCGATCCTTTGCCTTTTGTTTAGTGTTAGCCCTGTTTCGTGACAGCTTCGACTAACTGGGCATTCGAGGAGGTCTTTTCGAATAAGTGGATCACCTGCTCGGTAATCTCACGTCTGGGAAGATCGGCCATTTTGCGGCGGAGGATTGCCATAGTGTGCAATTCAGGGGGCGTCAGCAAACGCTCTTCCTGGCGTGTACTCGATGCAGCAACATCGATTGCGGGAAAGATACGGCGGTCGGCCAATTCCCGCGAGAGGCGTATCTCCAGATTGCCTGTGCCCTTGAATTCCTCGTAAACAACCTCGTCCAGGCGACTGCCTGTTTCAACAAGACAGCTAGCAATAATAGTAAGGCTCCCCCCCTCTTCGAGGGCGCGAGCAGCACCAAAGACGCGCCGACCTACCTCAAGTGCACGTGCATCAATGCCGCCAGAGAGGGTGCGCCCTCCTCCGTAATTGCCACGTTGACCGCGCGGCCTATCCCACATATCACTATTCATGTTGTGGGCGCGAGCCAGGCGCGTTAGCGAGTCGAGGAGGATAACCACATCTTTCCCTTGTTCAGCCAGGCGTTTCGCATCGGCCAACGCCTGCTCAACGATACGTCCATGGCGCGCCGACTCCTGGTCAAAGCTAGAGGCATAGAGCTTCACGTTTGGCCCCTGCACCTCCATCCGCCATTCCGTGACCTCTTCGGGCCGTTCATCCACCAGGCACAGAAACAAGCTGGCCTGAGGATGGTTCTTCTGGATAGCAGCGGCAATCTGCCGCAGAATAGTGGTTTTACCGGCCTGAGGTGGCGCCACCACGAGCGCGCGTTGGCCAAAGCCCAGGGGCACAAAGAGATCCATCAGGCGCATAGAGACAGGAGCCGGGCCGGTCTCCAGTGTAATACGGCGGTTAGGATGGATAGCGGTCAGTTTTTCAAAAGGGGTACGTGTCGAAGCCACTATTTTCAGGTCTTTCTTTATTGACGGGTTAGGTGAAGGATGAAAGTTTCTCTTAGTGTATCACATATGAGGATATAGACCTATATAGTGTCCAGTAACACTATTCAATTCCCCAAATCCCCAATTGCTAATGGAGTTTGAGAATCCTCGAACTTATCATCCACAAGTACATTGCGTCTCTTGGAAAGCCGCCGTAGCCATTCTCTAAAGAATTCCCGTAGCCCATCAATAATTATCCTCGGATGAGTTCTAACTGTAAAGATGGTATCAGCAAATCGATTGACCCTATCAATGTATTCCTGTAGTGAACCCATATTATGGACAGCCTCAATCCTATGTTCTTCTATACCATAGAATTTTTTGAGATGGCTGCCCATATACTTCCAGTTATCTCTACAGTAATAGCGCTTAATAATGTACTCAGAGACATAATGATTGTCTTCCGTAGCTGGACAGGAGGCAATACGATCATGAATCCGTCGTATACAGGTTTCTATGTCAGCATCAACGAAAATAAAGTAAGAAGACCGTAGAAATTGAGGATCGAAGATCTTAAATGCCTCGCGGTAGTCGTTGCGTGCAAACTCGATGATAATAAGCTCTTCCCTAGGGGCCTTCTTCTTTTCTTCGTCCTTTACTATCTTTTCGAGTTTTTCCAACGCTGTATCAAATACAGACATGTCAATTACATCGAATCCCCCGTGAGCCGTTGGACGGAATTTTTTATATTGAAGATTAGACTCAGCTTGAAACATGCTATATAAAATATTGTAATCTTTAATACGAGTAATAATCCAATCTCTCTCCCTCGCTAACTCTATTAATCGACGAACAGCAGTCGTCTTTCCACTCCCAGGACGACCTAATACAAACACTTTTACTTTTGTCGACATACAAAAACTCCCCAACCAACATTTTCCCCCTGGAATTCGCCCAAGTAAAAAAGTGTCGAGTGACCCTCAATCAATAAATACTGTACCAATCAGCAAAGTAAAAATAGGTTTGGGCGCGATATATAACTATCACAACCCTCTTAACAAAATATCTGTTTTCATTCGTAAAATATCACTTCGGGCCCAATCACCTTTTCTTCAGACGAAGCAGGGAGCCAAGTTAGCACAAATTTCATCTCGATCTCAAGTACGATGAACCCATCGAAAAGTAACATGATCATCAAAAAGTAACAATGGTATTTGAAATATAGGTGATACTGATTACACTAAATGTTTGCTAGATTGCTCTTACGTAGTCGAATGCATGTTCTATTCAACCTTCTTTAGTGTCCATATTGGCTCTGTTCCGCGAAATTGGAGATCCCATGAAATTACTACATCTCCCCCTTCATCTTTGCCTTTCTCAAGAGTCTGATTGAGCACCCTGGTAATAATCTCCATCACTTCTATCACAGAATCACCAATAGCATAACGTTGTAGAAGATCTTCGAGTTTTGCGTATGAAAATGAAGCTACTCCTAAACGTACTGTAATGTCAGGCAGCGCTAACATACTAGCTGTTCGCGCTTGTTGTTCGCTAGAGATTCGCAAAGCATCAAATCGGTAAGGGCTCTTGAGAGCCTGTTTTAATTCCTGCGCTTTCTCTCGTGCCTGTTCAAGAGTCTTTCCATTTAAAGTTATGTAAAACCGATCAGCGTAAATATGGTAAAGTTTCTGATCGTGACCCCTTAACTCTTCTTGGATCCGACCTGCCACCTCGTAGCTAAGGCTTCTCGTCACCCTATCACCATACCGACTAGAAAGGATACTTTGATTATCTACATCCACAGCTATCAATGACAAAACACTCGCTTCCATCTCTGGCTCACCTATTTGCTGTTGGGTAGGGAGATCAGTGCCCTCTAATTCCTTTTTAGTTAGCTGCACCTTGTTCTCTGCCATCAGTTTTTTAATTTCTTTGAGCAATTCTTCAACGTCAGCATTAAAGTCATTTTCGGATGAGAACTTTTCAAATAAAGTATCGATAACATCAGGCTTTTTTACCAAATCACGAAGTTTATCCATTACTCGCTGCCGGGCATGATACGTTAAAAGCACTTCCTCGACTATCCTTCCTATCATTCTCAAGATTCGTCGATCTTCTAGATGGAAGCTATGTTCCTGGCCAGAAGTCACGTAGAGCACGGCAATTGGCTCTCCACCTTCTCCTCCTACTGAAAGAGCTATAGCTGAATGCACCGGTTCCTCTACTTCACGGTGTGCAATTGCAGTATCTTTTGCAGCTTCCGGCCGGTAGACACTATGTCCACTCTGAAATGCTCTCAGACTAGGACTATCAACATACTTATCAGGTGAGATAACGGTTTTTCCTAACTCGTGGGGCGAATCCTTGCTCTGAGCACGTACAACAAGACTTCGCTGTTGCAATGGTAATAAGGAATTATTAGGTAAAAGAATGCAACAGAAACGCCAGCGGTCTTGACCATCGGGCGTCTTACCTCCCAGGCGCACCACGATATCAGCCAGTCCATCGAGAACATCATCGTGCTGAGTTGTTTCAGTTGTAAATTTAGGGGCAGCATAGAGTGCATCGCGCATTCCCTGGTCAAAACAAGCCTTCCAGCTTTCAATATCTTCATAAAGCGGAGCGAGGAGCCGGCGGATAGTTCCCACAACTGCACTGCTCAGAGTTAATGGTTTAGCTTTCCTCTGCACAACAATCAGCGTGTTGTCTTCCGGACTTTTCTCCTCTGATACATCTTTCTCCATAATTTGAAGTGGCTGTACACGAAAATCACTTGCAACTTCAAATGAAGGTTCAAAATCAAGAAACACATTTATTGAGCGATTCTTCCCTAACCAACCGACTAGAGAAATGCCAAGTTTTGACAAATCTTCTGTGCGATACACCTTGTTAAAGGTATTCATTTTACGGAGCGGTAACACCAACCCCGCTCCAGCAGATGTATCCGGAACGTCTTCACATATAAGCATAAGCGACAATCTCAAAGCCTGGGAGGCATAATAACGCCAAAATTGTCCTTTTTCTGCCCGATTTATTCGTTGATCAATGTGCAGGTGATTACTTCTGTTCATGTCGGTTATGAGAGGGGAAACCTGCTCGATTGGAGAATAGATCCCGTACCAAATACTATCTATGTCGAGAGGAATATCGCCAGGAGCATATTTTGCGTCGATGAGTTCACGAATAATGGTGAGTTTATCTAAGTCAGCAAGGGTATATTGCCGCTGTTTTGTAGATCTTTGTGGGGTTAGCAAACCTCGATCTTCCCAATCACGTAATTGATTTTCTGTGAAACCGAATAATTCAGCTGCTCGACCAATTGTTACTGTGACTTCTGAACGACGACGAAGCATGTTCTCTGAAATACGCTTCTGTACCTCTTCGGTTTGAAGATAGCTTTTAATGTTATGTATGTTGCGGTCATTCATCCTGGCCTCCTAGATTAGATGTGAGTGATGCCAAGGTTTACTAATTACGCATATTTTATTTTCCAAGTAATACGTCGTTTAACTCTAGTAATATCACCTGATCTTGTCAGCGTCCAATCAAAAGCGGAGTTACTTGATCTAGGAAGGCAAATATATTTATTTTTGTTATGAAGATATTATAAGCAAATATCATCTTCGATGTCAACATAATTCCGACAGAATTGAATAATCTCTGGTTTTACGTCCAGAAACCTTGACAAAGTGCAACATACTTGTGTAATATCTCTACTACAAAGGAAACATTGTTGATTGAAATCCATAAATTTCTTTACAATATTTTAATCGAAGAATGGAGTTGTTAACTGAATAGGTTTGGAGTAGTAAGGAACTGTCACTTGTAGGTTCTACATAGGTATATCCTGGTAGTCTCGAAAGGAACACTCTCATGACGGCTCATACAAACTCGACTGAAGCTCCTCAATGTGACCTTTGTAGTGATACCACCTGGCAAAAACTCTCCCTCTTACTTCGTCCTCTTATCAAGCATTGGGTGTATTGCTCTCATGTATCTTCCTGGAAGGGTCAGGAGTTCGATATTGTAGAGGATATTCTTCAGGAAAGCCTTTTTCGCATCTTTAAGTATGCCAAAAAGGCCGAGTGCGGTGAAGTTCCACCTATTGAGATGCTCGAACATATTAGCATTGTGATTGCACACAACTGTTGCAAAGATATGCGGCGTAAGGATCAACGCCTTACACGTTTATCACTAGATGAACAGACGTTCGTACATCAGGTCGTTATGCCCGATCGATCTGACGTTTCAGAAATTGCACTCGACAATCTGTTTCGAGAGTGGCTTTACATGAAGTTATCTCAGGATATTGTCAAATATCCTGAGAAGCAGCGTAGAGCACTGCTCGTAGATCTCGCTAATATGATGCATTTTGATGAAGAACCAACGCTTTTGCAACAGGCATTTCTGGAGCAAAAGATTCGTTTGCAGGATTATCAACAATCTCTACCCATGAATTCTGTAGAACGTTCCAGGCACGCTTCATTGCTCAGTGTGGCCCTCAAAAGAGTCGGCAAGCTCAAGTACGTCTAAGTCTATTCATCAGTACCTTTCTTTGTGAGGAAAGGTACTGTGACATATAACTACCAATCCCTGGTTTAATAGGGAAGAGCAGGAGGCCATTGATGCTTATTGACCCCCAAACGCTGATCATCATCATACTGGTAACCCTCCTCGTAGGTGTATTGCTAGGAGTAAGCCTGGCACGTCCCAGGGGCTACCGCTAACAGGTGGTTAACCACAGGCAGGGTAGGGGCACACCAACGTGCCTTTACCCTGCTATTTTCTGTGATAGAATATAGGCACATCTCTTTCATTGAGCTAGCACTGTCAAAGGACCATTATGCACACCTACTCCCAATACTTTCTTCCGAAGCTTCAGGCCTATCAGCAGGAACTACTCGAACGGTTGGAACTCATTGTTAATATTGATTCGGGTTCGGGGCAGAGAGAGGGTATAGACCGGATTATGAAGTACCTGGAGCGGTGGCTGGAGACCATAGGATTCAGCGTTCAACTGCATAACTCCGACGGTTATGGACAGAACCTGGTGGCGAGACTGCGGGGGAATGGAGGAGTGCGCTTGCTGCTAGTGGGTCACCTGGATACTGTATATAGCGCAGGAGCAGTGGTCACCAAACCTTTTCAAGTGATCGATGGTCTTGCCTTTGGTCCAGGGGTAATTGATATGAAATCGGGTGTGTTGATGGGCGTTTATAGCCTGCGCGCTCTTTTAGATTCTGGGTTTGATCAGTTTGGTGAGATCATTGTTGTTTTTAACAATGATGAAGAGGTTGGTTCCACGGGAAGCGCTCCTCTCTTACGCGAAATTGCCCGGCAGGTTGATGTAGGATTTGTTTTAGAATCTTCCCGTTCGGAGGAAGTTATCACGAAGTCACGTAAGGGGGCGGATAAGTACGTGATGGAGGTCACGGGTATTCCCGCGCACTCAGGGGCGGAGCCGCACAAAGGTCGCTCGGCGGTGATCGAACTGGCACATAAAATGATCGCCATTCATAACTTGAACATGCTCTATCCTGGTGTTACATTCAATGTGACGCGTTTGAGCAGCAGCGAACCTCTCAATATCATACCTGACGTCGCCCGCTGTCACATCTCTGTAAGGGCATATAATGAGCAGGGCCTCAGCAAAGCAGCAAAAGCATTAGAGCAGGTTGCTACGGGGTGTAGTATTCCTGATACTCGTACAAAGCTGACGCGTACGCGCGGACGGGCGCCTTATACAGCCACACCTGAAATCCTGCAATTAGTGGAAATGGCTCAGGAGGAGGGGAAAGCGCTGGGTCTTTCCATTGTCGCCGAAGGCAAAGGTGGGCTCTCCGACGCGAATCTCCTGATGGAGGCGGGTATACCAGTACTTGATAGTCTAGGTCCAATTGGGGGTGGGATGCACGATCTCAACCGCGAACATTTGCGCGTGGAGAGCATCCCGTTGCGCGGAGCTTTACTGGCAGGATTGATTTCCCGTCTCTGCCTGTCAAAATTTACAGGTGTATAACAGTACGCATGGCCAGTGTATGTAGCGCGATCATCATATATACTAATAATTAGTAAGTAAGTCATTAACCTTTTAAGATATCAATTCAAATATTAGGAGTACTATAGATGGGATTTCATGGAATGGGCGGCGGTATGGCCGCGTATGCAGAAGAACAAAAAAAGCGAGGGCGGAAGACCGATACACGAACATTGCGACGTGTTGCCCTGTCTTTTAGCCCATATAAATTTCAGGTTGTATTGGTGCTTATTGCCATCATCCTTACGACTGTTCTGGGCTTAATTAACCCGCTTCTGATCCGTTATGTCTTTGATGACGCGATCGGCAAGGGGAACTTAAACCTGTTAATCATTTTAGTGATTATAATGATTGTGACACCAGTTGTCACTGGCATTATCGGTGTGGGACAGACCTATCTCAATAATGTTATTGGCCAGCGTGTAATGCGCGACTTTCGCAATAAACTCTATCGCCACTTGCAGAGTATGTCGCTGCGCTTCTTCACCTCGACGCGTACAGGTGAGATCCAGTCACGGCTCTCAAACGATGTAGGGGGAGTGCAAGGCGTCGTCACGGAAACGGCTACGAGCGTCGTCTCCAACATATCGACGGTTGTCAGCACTGTCATAGCTATGTTCATCCTCAGTCCCGTGCTGACACTCATCTCATTAGGGCTCCTTCCTATCTTTCTTTGGATCACCTACAAAGTAGGAAACGTCAGGCGGGCAACGAGCAAGGAAACACAGCAAAGTATGGCATCACTGACGGCTATGATGCAGGAGACGCTTTCAGTGAGCGGTATTCTTTTGATAAAGACTTTTGGCCGTCAGAAATACGCGGAGGGGCGGTTCAATACAGAGAATCAGAAACTGTCTGATCTGCAAGTACGCCAGCAAATGATAGGACGCTGGTTCTTCATGCTTATTGGTACGTTCTTTTCAATTATGCCTGCCATTATCTACCTCGTAGCTGGTTGGCAAATCATCAATCATGTGCCTGGCGTCTCGCTGGGTACTATCGTGGCTTTCACTACCCTACAAAGCAGGATATTCTTCCCCATAGGCCAGTTACTGAATGTCCAGATTGAGATCCAGGGCGCGCTGGCGCTGTTTGACCGCATCTTCGAGTATCTTGATCTCCCGATCGAGATTCGGAATAGACCTGGTGCGCTCGAGCTATCAACGAATGATGTCGAGGGAGATGTGACATTTAATGATGTCACCTTTACGTATAAGCGCGACGAGTCCAGTGTGCTCAATGGTTTGATTGGGAATGAGGGTGATGGCCAGGCAAAGCGCCCGGTTTCACCGGAGCCAGTGGCCGTCTCAGCCGAGATCCCTGCTGAGGTAGCAGTTTCACGCACAACGCTCAACCATATCTCATTCGAGATCAAGCCTGGTCAACTGGCTGCCCTTGTCGGGCCCAGCGGCGCGGGTAAGACGACCATCACGTACCTTGTGCCACGACTCTACGATGTGGACAGCGGCGCGGTTGAGATCGATGGGCACAATGTCAAGGATATTGCCCTGGAATCGCTGGGTGAGTCAATCGGGGTAGTCACACAGGAGACGTATCTGTTCCACGCGTCGATAAGAGAGAATATACTGTATGCACGCCTGGATGCAACTGAAGAGGAAATGATCGCGGCTGCGAAGGCAGCGGCTATCCATGATCGCATCATGGAGCTTGATGATGGTTATGATACCCTGGTCGGTGAACGAGGCTATAAGCTCTCGGGCGGCGAAAAGCAGCGTATAGCTATTGCCCGCGTGATTCTCAAGAATCCGCGTGTTCTTATCCTGGACGAGGCCACCAGCGCGCTGGATACGCATTCTGAGCGCTTGATCCAAGCGGCATTGGAGCCGTTGATGAAGAATCGCACCACACTGGCCATCGCTCACCGTCTCTCGACTATCCTGGCAGCGGATGTGATCCTGGTGGTTGATCATGGCGAGATTGTGGAACGTGGTACGCACCACGAGTTGCTGGAACAGAATGGCTTGTATGCAAGATTGTATAACGAACAGTTTTCACAAATCGAGCAAGAAGAGATGGCTGTATAAAAGGCTTTTATCATCACTCAGCAAAAACAACCCTGATGCCTGCCTCGGGCATCAGGGTTGTTTTTGCTGAGTGATACACCATATCACATTTGGCTCTTTCAACGATAGAGTAGGAGTATGAAGTTAAGGGAACTTCTTTCACAATCCAGCGTTCGCCAACTCTTCCTTCAATGCACGCAGGTTGCGGTTCTGCTCACGCAACGCTGTAATATAGCTCGTCCATGCCTCACTCTCGCCAAGCTTCTCGTACAAGGCACGCATCTTTGCGAGGTACTTGCAGGCTGCCTGGTAGTTCTTGCGGTCTCGCAGCGCGATCAGTCGTTCTGCATATTGTCGATACAGCTCGATTGCCTCACGCGGTCGCGTCTCTTCGGCGGCCCTGGCGACCTCAAGGGCGATATTGCCGTACCAGTAATAACTATAGCCTTCAGGGTAGGTGTAGCCATAGATATCCTTCTTCGCTGACCCCTTCAGCAGTTGCAAGGCGTGATCGATGTCACCTTCATCCAGTGCAACCTGGATTAAGAGCGTGGTGTTGCTGGTCTGCTCCAGGAAAGCGAGCAACTCCAGTCGAAGGGTCTCCCAGCGACCAAGTTGCCTGGCGAGATCGCGTAGCTCCTGGTAGCGCCTGAGATAGGGCTGCGTGCGGAATAGAGTTTCGGCTATCTCCAATTCGGCAACGTGGTTGCCCCTGTCCCGATAGTATTTCTGGAGCCATTCCAGGAGGTGGAGGGCCGGTTTCTCTTTGATGCGTGCTCTCACCATGCGCTCGGCCACGGCATCCTGTCCATGCTGGATGAAGAGGTCGACCAGTCCAAGGAATGCAAGATCGTCAACACGTTGCGTTTCTGTGGCAGCTTCGTCAATGCGCCCAAGCGTCAATAGCCGATCAACCAGGTCAGAGGTGCGACCAGTCTCGCGGCAGATGCGCAGGTAGGCTTCATCGTCGAGGGTATCTTTCTCCAGGTCCAGCAAGAACTTGCCATAGGCCTGGCGCCGCGAGGCTGGGATCTCTTCCTCTTCGTCGGTTAGTACATCGCGAATCCGCTCAGCTATCGTGCGCCGTTCCAGCGGCGTTGTATATCTCACAAGCTTGTCCGATGCGCTGGAATAGAAGTCGAGACCGAGGCTGCTGTAGGTACGCAAGTCGTGCTGGTAGATCTCAAAAAGCACCTCGATGATCTTCTCACGCGCTACCCGATCAGCCCGTTTGTCAGCCAAACAGTTGCCCAGCGCCTCTATACACTCCCTGACAAGCTTGTCTAACCCCTCCTCTTCTGGATAGAAGTATCCCTCTTCTTCGTAGTAGTCATCATACTCGGCTTCCTCATCATCGTAGAGGTGGGATTGCTCGAATATCTCTGTCACCAGGGTTTCATAGATCGTTGCCGCGCCGAGAAAGTCTCCTTGCGCAGCAAGGCTATCGGCGGTCTTTTTCACTGCGAACAGTTCCTGGGTAATGCGCGGCGTATCGCGTAGAAAAACCTCGGCTACCTGGCGACGATAGGTCGCCGGGTTCACGGAGAGGATCTTCTGAGCGGGGCGGATGAGGTAGCCATCGGGATGGCGCACCCAGAACTGCTGCATGTGCCAGGGGTAGTCGGCCAGTTCACGCGCGATGTCTGCCCTGGCCTGTTGAGCCTGGCGATAGACAGTATCTATGTTCTCTACCAGGAGGACAATCTCAACGCCACTGCCGCGCTGTCCAGGCGGCAGAAGGCGCTCGCGCTCAGGCGCCCAGTATGGTGCGCTATCTGTCGCCAGTTGAATAGAGGTCTCCCCGCGAGACAATTCAACATATTCGTCTGCATCGCGAGCGACGACACGAAAGCCCAGCACATGCTCAAACCACGTGATGGATTGCTCTAAGTCGCTCACACAAATCTCAACCCAGCTTGTTTTAGTCATATATCAGCCACCTTATTTATCCTGCCAGCTCAGCCCTTCTTGTTATGAGCTTTGTAACACGATCCTCCTGGGCGGCCAGTTTCTCCCGCTCTTTCTCGACGACCTCTGGTTTGGCTTTGGTGACGAAGGCTTCGTTAGAGAGTTTGCTTTGGAGGCGGGTTATCTCTTGCCGCGCCTGGGCTATCTCTTTGTCGAGGCGCTCCAGCTCTTTGCCGATGTCGAGCATGCCTGCCAGAGGGAGGTAAATTTCCACGGAATCGGCCAGCTGGCTCATAGACTGCGCCGGTTTCTGGGCAAGCTGTTCATGCAGCTGGGGCTTCTCTGTGCGCGCCAGGAACTCGATCAGGGGAGCCTGCGTCTCGAGCATAGAGGTTTGATCGCCAGCAGCCATAATCACCGGCACGCGGCGGCCCGGTTCGACGTTGACCTGGTTACGAGCATCGCGGATACGCGTGATGATCTCCTGCACAAGACTAAACTGCCGTTCCGCCTCCTCATCGATTGCCTGGAGATTCGCTATGGGCCAGGGCGCGATAATCAGAGCGGAGGCGGGCCATTGCCCCTGATCCGGTTCGCTGCTACGATAGAGATACTGCCAGACCTCTTCAGTAACAAAGGGCATGAAGGGATGCAGGAGGCGCAGGCTCTGGTCGAGCACGGCCCGCAAGATACCAGCCGTTGCGCGACGCGCCTCATCATCGCCCTGCATCTGCACCTTGGCGATCTCGACATACCAGTCACAATAAGCTGACCAGAAGAACTCGTTGACCTGGCGACCAGCTTCACCAAGCTGGAAATCTTCGATCAGGAGGGTGACGTTGTTCGTCAAACGCGCCAGGCGACTGAGAATCCAGCGGTCTGCGAGGGTAGAAGGCTGCACCTGATAGACAGAAGGGACACCACCAGGAATATCGGCAGTAGACATGAGCACGAAGCGCGAAGCATTCCAGATCTTGTTGGCGAAGTTACGGTTGCCGACGATGCGGTCTTCCACCAGTTTCATGTCGTTGCCGGGAGTACTGCTGGTTGCCAGCGTGAAGCGCAGGGCATCGGTGCCATACTTATCCATGACCTCGAGCGGGTCTACGACGTTGTTCTTGGACTTGCTCATCTTCTCACCTCTGGCGTCGCGCACCAATCCATGCAGGTAGATGGTGTGGAAAGGAACCGCGCCAAGGAAGTGAATGCCTGCCATGACCATACGCGCAACCCAGAAGAAGATGATGTCGTAGCCCGTCTCCATAACGGAGGTGGGATAGTAATGCAGCACGTCGGCAGTGACTTCGGGCCAACCAAGGGTGCTGAACGGCCAGAGCCATGAACTGAACCAGGTATCGAGCACATCCTCGTCTTGATGAATAGCGGTACTGTCACAATGGGGACAGACAGAGATATCCTCGCGGCTGACGGTCATCTGGCCGCAGTTGTCGCAGTACCAGACGGGGATACGATGCCCCCACCAGAGTTGGCGCGAGATACACCAGTCGTGGATGTTCTCGAGCCAGTCCAGGTAGACTTTGTTGAAGCGTCCCGGCACGATCTTCAGCAGATCATACTTGACGGCTCCGATAGCGGGAGTGGCGAGTGGCATCATCTTGACGAACCACTGCTTGGAAATGAGCGGCTCAACCACGGTGTTACAGCGCTGGCAGTGTCCCAGAGGCACAGTGTAATCCTCCTCCTTGAGGATCAGGCCGAGCCCCGCCAGGTCAGCCACCAGGTTTTTGCGGGCTTCATAGCGATCCTGGCCAGCATAGGGACCCGCTTCGGGGGTCATCTTCGCATCAAAGCCAATGACCTGGACGCGAGGCAGGTTGTGGCGCAGGCCGATTTCAAAGTCGACCGGATCATGGGCCGGCGTGACTTTCACCGCACCTGTGCCAAAGGCAGCATCAACGGCCTCGTCCGCTATGATGGGAAGCTCACGTCCAATGACGGGGAGGATCGCCATGCGCCCTATCATATCCTGGTAACGGGGGTCTTTAGGATTGACGGCCACAGCGGTATCACCCAGGATGGTCTCCGGGCGAGTGGTAGCAACGTTGATGTATTCGGTTGGCTCGCCCTCGGCCAGCGGCTTCAATGGGTAGCACACATAGGTCAAGGTTCCTGGAGTATCGACGTGATTGACCTCCAGGTCAGAAAGGGCGCTCATGCAACGAGGACACCAGTTGATGATGCGCTCACCGCGGTAAATGAGTCCCTCTTCGTAGAGGCGCACGAAGACCTCACGGACGGCCTTTGATAGCCCCTCGTCAAGGGTGAAGCGTTCTCGTGACCAATCGCAGGAGGCTCCCAGGCGGCGATGCTGATCCTGAATGCGGCTCTTATACTGGTTCACCCACTGCCAGACACGCTCCAGGAAGGCTTCGCGGCCGATTTGATGGCGATCTATGCCCTCCTGATTCAGCAGCCGCTCGACGACGTTCTGCGTGGCGATACCGGCGTGATCTTCTCCCGGCACCCACAGGGTGTCATCGCCCTTCATGCGATGGTAGCGAATGAGGATATCTTCAATGGTGGCGGTGATGGCGTGACCAAGGTGAAGCGCGCCCGTGACATTGGGTGGCGGCATACTGATAACAAAAGGTGCACCGGTCGCACCGGGTTGTGGCTTGAAGTAGCCTCCTTCTTCCCAGAAGCGATACCATTTGCCTTCAACGGCCTGCGGCTCGTAGGCCTTTGGCAGAGATAGAGATGCTTGCCTGGGTGAGTTGGGTGCAATGAATTGGGCGCTGCGTGCGGCCCCTATATTGTTGTCTTCGATCATGTTGTAGTCCTCCGGTACGATACGGTATTCCGGTAATATAATAACCCTTCCCCGCCAAGGACGAGAAAGGGTGTTAGCTCGTGGTGCCACCTTGTTTCGATCAATCAAATCATTGATCCTCAGTGTGTGCGCTAACGGGCACTGCCGTGGAAATTGCACATTCACATCGATGGATGTGTCGTGATTAGTTCCAGACTCCCAGGCGACCTTGGGCACTGCCGCTCCGGGGAAGATTTGCAGCCTTTTGATCTTCCTTCTCTTGCGGAGTATGGAGTGCTTACTCTTCCTGCTCTTCGTCTTTGATGCGGTTTTGTTAGCTATAGTCTAACGGGTATGAGTGAGGATGTCAAGTTTTTGGGCATGGCACTTGAGCATGTAGCTCTTGCATTCTCAATTTCTCGTGCTATACTGCTAAGCAGTGTTACTGTTGTTGAGTTGCTACTACCACGAATTGTGAAATCCTGTTCCTTAACTCTTGAGAATTGAGGTAAGAGATGGCGTTAGAAGAACTCCAAAACGGTCGGTACCGCTTTTTGCGCTTGCTCGGCAGCGGTGGCATGGGCGAAGTTTACCTTATGAATGACACACGTGTTAACCGGCAAGTGGCGATCAAAGTCATTCGCTCTGAAAGTGCCCCTTATCCCGGCAGCGAAGCAGCCAAAGATGCAGCACGCCTCTTCCAGCGTGAAGCGAGAGCCATCGCTGCCCTCGATCATCCCAACATCTTGCCCCTCTACGACTTTGGCGAGGAAACGCACGATGACACAACGATGAGCTACATGGTCATGCCATTTTGCACGGAGGGTTCACTAGCGGGCTGGCTGCGCCAGAGTGTTAGCGCTACGCTTCCACCACAAGACATCGCGCAACTGGTTGAGCAGGCCGCAGATGCCCTCCAGTATGCACACGACCATCAAGTTATTCACCTGGACGTCAAACCTTCTAACTTTCTATTACGCAGCAATCGCAAGAACCCAAACCGCCCAACTCTGCTACTGGCTGACTTCGGCATTGCCCGCAGCAGTACCACGGCGGCAAGTTCCAGCCGCACCATTCGTGGTACTCCCACCTCCATGGCGCCTGAACAGTGGAGTAGCATGACTGTTCCCGCCACCGACCAGTACGCACTGGCAGTGATGGTATACGAAATACTAGCGGGCCGCCCTCCCTTTTTGGGTGGGATGGAACAATTGATGTACCAACACTTCACCGTCCAGCCATCCCCGCCTAGCAATTACAATGCACATCTGACTGAAGCTATTGATTCCGTGATCTTACGTGCATTGGCGAAGAAACCCGAAGATCGTTTTCCTTCTATCACCGCCTTCGCAAGTGAATTTGAGAAGGTCATGGATCTTTTACCTGCCACGCTTGTCATAAGGCCACAACTACCGAATGCCGACGATATTACTAACGATATTCGTAGTACTCTGGCTATCAGCCCGGCAGAGGCCCACTCCGGAACCAGCCGAATGATCACCCTCCCCGGAGGCCAGCATGTCAGCGTGACAGTACCCGCAGGAGCCTACGATGGCCAGATCATCCGTTTGCAGGGCCCTGGCGAGTCAACCTCTCCGGTGGGTGAACTCATCTTAACCGTTGCCATTACACTTGCCGAAGAAGCACAGCAGTCATCAGAGACTGTCAGTGCCGAGCCGACGCTTCTCACACCGGAAAGCGGCGTACAGAAGCCATTTGAGCCTGCGCCAGGTCATGATCTCCCAACGGTAGCCTCTTCTAATCCCAACCTGCGAGCGCCAGAGATACTACAGCAGCCACCTCTGCCACAAAAACGGCGTACATCTCTCCCCATGACTGCCGCTATCATCTCAGGACTCATCGTACTGCTCTTGCTTGCTGGCACTGTTTATTTATATAACAGCCGCCAGTCCAACGTGAATGCCCTGCTTCAATCACAAACGGCGACTGCTCTTGCGCAAACGCCAAAGCACACTCCGACTGCTCGAATCACCCCGACCGCAAAGCCACCGAACGGGCTCTATATTGCTGGCACATATAACGGGTCAATGAACGATGCAACAACACAACAGACATCAGGCATCTCAGTATTAATAGAACAAAGCAATGGAAGTGGTATCTTGAACGGAAAGTTTACGTTCAGATCTCCTTCCCAGGGAGCTTATTTGCTCAAGGGAATTGTCGATACTCAAGGCAATTTCTCTTTTACAGTGCAGCAGCCTGCCGGCCAGCAACCGCTCTACTACTATGGGAACATTCAACAAGGAAGCTACCTGAAAGGATTTTTCTGCAGGACCAGCACGAACTCTTGTAGCGGGAGCTCGAGCTATTTCCTTGTTGGCCCAAGATTTTAATTCATTTCCTCCCCCACATCCCCACCCACCTCCTTAGAATGGGAGGAGATGGGTGGGGATGTGGGGGAGGACAGGGATCAAGGCGCTGACGATAAGGGCAATGATGAGTAAGAGCGCGAAGTAGGTTGAGAGTTTGAGCGCCACCTGCATGGAGACGTGGAGGCTGGAAGGCATATCAGTGCGAAATACTCCTGTGATCGCCACGAGCAAGGTGGGGAGGGTCCACCAGGTGATCAGTACCAGGTGGGGAGCGCCATGTGGGAGACCGAGGGCGGTGATGATGGCGTATGCTCCCAGGAGCAGGAGGAGATAGAGCGCCCGGCTCAAGCGGAAGCCGAGTATGCCAGCCAGTGTTCGTTTCTCAGCCTGGAGGTCACTTTCAATGTCGCGCATGTTGTTTACGTGTATAGACGCTGTCGCCAACAAACCGAGCGGGATGCTGTAGAGAAGTACGCTGAGAAAGGATGAGTTTGTGGTATGACCGCCCGCCTGGACCAGGTAGGCGCCTAAGGTGATCAGTGGACCATAGATACAGAAAGCGGCGAGTTCACCAAGGGCGATTGAGGAGAGCGAACGAGCGGTGGCGCTGTAGAAGAAGGCGCAGAATAGCCCGAAGATACCAAAAAGAAGGGCGAGCAGCCCACCGGTGAAGGCCAGGACAATGCCTATTATGGCACCAATGGCCAGCATGATTAAGCCCAGGCCCAGGACGTTGCTGGGTTTAATCAATCCTTGCTGAATAAGGCCGCCGGGTCCAAGTGGGTTGCTGATATCCACGTTCCTGATGTAGTCATAATAATCATTGACGAGATTCGCGCCTATCTGCAGGGCTACTACCACACAGAGCGTAGCAAGGAAATGCAAAAGGCGAAAGTGACCAAAAGGAGTATTCGGTGTTATAGTATGCGTCCAGGCAAGGATGCTGCCTAGCAGAGCGGGCATCAAGGGGAGCAATAGATAGGGGGGACGAATGCCATCCCACCACACCTGTAGCCATTCAATGGGCGTCCGGTGATACTCGATTGGCGGTGCTACCAGTGGAGGGGGGAGTTGCACCGAGCGGGTGGTGGCGACTGAACGTACGGCAACTTCAGGCTCAAGGGCACTGATGGTCTGCAGCGATCCTAATGGTATTGTCGGCACATCTTCCGCCTGCACTGATGCAGCTGTTACTATTCTTGAGTTGGCTGGCGCCTTTCCTTTGAGCGGAGAGAAGGCTATGGTATCTTCATCTGGGTTTGAGGATACTATTTTTGGAGATGGGGATACCTTCTCCCTGGTTGGGGAAGCGGTCATAGTATTATCTTTTTCCTCTGAGGTCGAGTCTTTGCTTTGCATGTGCTTGCACCCTTCCTAAAGAAAGTAAATGGTTCTATGCTTACTGGGCAGGGGCTAGCCCTGTCCTTACATTTATTTGTAATTTTGTAGTTCTTGCTGTAGGGCCAGCATCCTTTGTTGCAGCTGTGCCTGGGAAACAGCCATGGTGAGATCACCGCGAGTCTTCTCCAGGATGCTGCGCGCGGTATCAGTTGTGCGTCGCAATCCTAAAGTGATGGCATCGGGGAAATCCACCAGGGTGAGGAGCGCGTAAATATCATCCATATGGCGCAAGAACACCTCACACTGGTCAATATTACCACGACGCAGTTGATCAAGTACATAGCGTCTTAATTCCCCCACCGTTTCACCTAACCCATTGAGGTAGGGAGCCCAGCCAATAGAGAGAGTCTGGGCTTCAGGAAGAGGGAGATTTTGCGCCAGGGCAAGGAATGCGGCTGCTTCGGCAAGTTCTTTCTGGGCATCTTGAACAAAGCCTGCATAGAAGATATCCTGGTGGTCGCGCAGGTCTTCGGCCATTTCCGCGAGTAGGACTGCGGCCTGGGCAAGGAGTTCTCCGGCATGCTGGAATTCTTGTCGATGGGTAGCGCGAATGCTGTTGGCACAAAAGCGGATGGCGGTACGAGACCTGGGTAGGGCTCGTTCGCGGGCCGCGTGTTTCAGTCCCAGGTATTCTATGGCTTTTTGGCCTGTTGTGTCCAGTTGCTCTGTCATAAACCTTACTCCCAAGCTCTGCCTTACATTGCTATAATAATGTATACATAGTTTATCATAGAAGTTGTTCGAGGGATAGGTAGGAAAAAATTTTGGGAGGAACGGTGGCAGGAGCCAAGGCGACCAGCCAGGGCGACCGCAAGGGTCGCCCCTACTATACAACGAATCAGCTTGCCAAGCCCGTTCAATCCGAGAGATTATAGGATGCGGCAGACGTCGAGCTCGGGTGGGAAGGTCATGGCATTGAGGTCACCAGACCAGAAGAGCTGCTTCATCATTTCGGCTACGGCGTAGAGCAGGTGCTGCAAGGCGGCCTCGCGGCCCTTCTCGAAGGCGATGCTGCCGTGATAAGTGGCTATGCCGGAGAACCAGGCGTTGAGGGGCAAGCTTGAACTCATGCGCACAAGGTACATTTCCATTTTCACGGCTCCGTGTTCTATGGGTACCAATATGCGAAGTTGCGGCATGGAGTCGATGATGTCGAGGCGATAGAAGACGCCGTAGTGATCACGCGAGGCTTGAAAAATGGATACCTCGGGGAGGGTGGTATCATCATCGTTCTGTTCGTTCCGCTCGTGTGGATTATATTCCATTTGTACTCCTAAGTTTGCCAGTAAGTTTTCAAGCTGTTCGTTGATGTTCATCACTCACACCCTTTCATGTGTGTATGCGTATCTTTGTGTGCCAAAGATGAATATCTATCACCTTTCATTACGGTGCTATTCCTGGCGGCAAGAGGAAAAGTGGAAATGGGATGTTGTGCGAGAGATTTTTGGATAAATCTCTCCGATTTCGCGACATAATTTTTTCGAGAGCGGATGAGGTTGGTGTGCGAGAGATTTTTGGATAAATCTCTCCGATTTCGCGACACAATTTTTTTGGGTGATGGTACCTTCCACCCTAAGCGGAACTCTCCAATGTTTACTAGAGTGCCCATCTTTGCTCTTCTTTCCTTTTGCGCGGCGCTACTTACTCTCTCATGGTATGTTTCTTTTCTGTGCGGTGATAACGGTAATAGGGTGTGTCCCCTTTTGCATGTCCTCCACTCTTGACGCCCGGACGTGGCGGCTCACTGCGCTTGTCTGGACAAGCGCAGCTATTGCTTCTCTGTCGGTTTCCTCGCCGCGATGCGCAAGGCTTCGCAATTGACCCGCCAGAGCAGCCGCAAGCGGAAGCGGCGCAGGCCATGCCAGTCTTTGGCTTCAGCGAATAAGGGTTCCACCCAGACCTTGCGCTTGTTCATCGCCTTCTGATAGGCGGGGTTTGATGGTATCCCTTCAGTCGTTCGAGGTAGCTGGCATGAAAGGAGCGGTGCAGTTGCCGCCCCTGTTCACTAGAGGTACACTGCGCTTTGAGGGGACAGGCATTGCAGGTGGTGGCGTCTGCCCGGTATTCACCTTCTCGGCCTTATGCTCGGTGCGAAATGTGGTAAATTAACTTGACGCTTCGATGCCTGGAAAAACCGCTCTAAATCCGGGGGAGAAGTCAGAAATGTTGTAAATAAATTGCTTGCGCGCCTCTCGCTCTGGCGTTCTTGTCGTCTGGTGGTAAATTGGGTGAAACCTCGACCGATTTTGAGGTACCATGTAGGAAATCGGCGCGAAACATGGGAGTCATCCATGATGTATGCAGGTGGTCCATCAGCCCAAGGCTCGCCCATATTTTGGCCCAAGGGTGAGTCATTGTGTGAAGGTTCGAACACCCGCTTCCCGTCTGAAGTGACTCTTCCAACCTTTGGAGGCATCGCGTCGTTTTTGACCTTTCCAGTTTTCCCTCGCGCAAAGAGAATGGACTGGTATCCTATATTCTCCCCTCCTACCAGGAGAAACGGAACGATTGAAAGGAGTTCTTATCATGAACGAACCCATCACGACACTCGACACGCGATACAGCGAACCCGACGGAGTGGTCACGTCGTGGGAGCAGACGCGTCGCGTACTCGAAACCGCCGATCTATTTTGGCTCTCGACGGTGCGGGCCGATGGTCGCCCTCATGTCACACCCGTCGTTGCTGTCTGGCACGATGGAACCATCCACTTCAACTCTGCCGACACTTCGCAGAAGGCCATCAACCTGCGGGGGAACCCGCACGTGATTTTGACGACTGGCTGCAACCGTTGGGAGGAAGGGCTCGACGTGGTGGTCGAGGGCGAGGCCGTCCGGATCACCGATCATGAGGTGCTGGGACGCCTCGCCCAGGCGTGGACCACCAGGTGGGACGGAGGATGGCAATTCCAGGTACGCGACGGCTGCTTTTACCTCCACGATGAGCACGAGTCGATTCTCGTCTTCTCGGTCAAGCTCACCAAGGTCTTCGCGTTCGCTAGGGGCCACATCAGCCATACTCGTCACCAGTTCTAATTTCTCGCTCGAGAAGCCACGCGACATGCATTGGCCGCGTTCTGTCTCAACCGATGGAGCGCGGTTGTGTTCGAATCTTCACACAATGACTCACCCTTGGGCCAAAATATGGACGAACCTTGGGCTGATGGACCAGCAGGAGTTTGCCTCTAGAAGCGGCCTCTCATGCCCAATAGTTGTAAATTCAACGACCACAAAATGGGAGAGCTTTCGGAGAGTTCGACGAGGCGAGGAAGGTCGCTTTCCAACGCTGGAGAGGTCTTCCTGCCTGCTCCAAAGGCGGCCTCACCTCGCATCGCTTTTGGGTTTGCCCCAGGTGATCCCGCCGACCACACTGAAGGTGAGCAGACCATCCAAAGCATATGGCAAAAGAAGCGCCTGCATTTCCGTATCGAACTGTGTTGCTTGCTCGGTAGTCATCATGTCGAGAGAAAG
>WNGK01000890.1_pt1 | contig 42065 bp, 27 predicted proteins | sample 5400601 | NCBI WGS metagenome assembly WNGK01 (sample SAMN13153376, study PRJNA577476) | soil metagenome | isolation source: 60 cm soil or saprolite under Garry oak tree replicate 1 | place: USA:California | collected 2016-06-15 | reverse complement strand
TCGAAGGCGGCGGGTTTTGTGCTGTTGCTGCGGTTGCTGTTGAGCGCCGTGCCCCACGAAATCACCGCCCAACTGGCGAAACTGCTGATGGTGATGTCGGGGGTCACGATTCTCTACGGCAGCCTCTGCGCGATTCCGCAGCGAAACTTCAAGCGGTTGCTTGGCTATTCGAGCATTGCCAGCGCCGGTTACCTCCTGCTCGGCGTGGCCGCGTTGAGCCAGGCCGGTTCGATGGCCATCCTTTACTATCTCGGCGGTTACCTCTTTGCCGTGCTGGCGGCCTTCACCGTCATCTGTGTCGTCATGCGCCAGGTGGACGGCGAAGAGATCAGCGCGCTGGCCGGATTGAACCAGCGCTCGCCATTGCTGGCCGCGACGCTGACGCTGGCGATGGTTTCGCTGGCGGGCGTGCCGCCGCTGGCCGGGTTTTTCGGAAAATTTCTCCTGCTCAAAGCCGCGGTGCAAGCCGGCCCGGCCTATTACTGGCTGGTCGCGGTGGCCATCGCCGGCATCGTGATCTCGATTTGGTATTACTTCGGGGTGATCCGGGCGATCTACTGGTCGCAGGCTCCGGCGGACCTTTCGCCCATCATCGTTCCCCATCCGCTGAAGATTCCTATCGGCGCCTGCATCGGCGGGATGCTCTACCTGGGCCTGTTTCCGAATAGCGTGGTCAAAATCGCCGATCAGGCAGTCAAGGTTTTCAAGTGAGCGCTGGCCGCGTCCCGCCGCCCTTTTGAGCGCCAGCGGATGGAGTCTGGATTGCCTTCCTGCGCCATGCTGCCGGTTGACAGGAATCTGAGTCTGCTGCCAAAATGTTCACGAAGCCGGAAGCCGTCGCGCCTCTAACTCGGTTGGCGGGCGATGCTGGCGTCCAAGAGTCCTGTCGGAGTTGCCGAATCAATCGGTTTGAACTTGCCTGCCCTTCCGGGCATCATCATGGCGAGACTATGCCAAATCCGACGACGGCTTCAGGAATCCCGGGCAATCACCGGCGCGGCGTCGTCGCTGATTTTCTGGGGGCGAAGATTCAGCCCGGCTCGCGTCTCTCGGTCACTTCGGCCGATTTTACTTTCTACACCTTTCATGTCCTCTGACCTCACCTTCATCACCAACGAATCGGGCAAGCACCTGCGCGACCGCTTCGGCGTCCTGCTCGGTGACGACACGCGGCTGTTCGACTGTCTCGTCGGCTACTTCTTCATCAGCGGCTTCCACAAGCTACATCCCGCGCTCACGAAGACGGAGAAGATTCGGATTCTTGTCGGCATCAAGACCGACCGGACTTCCTACGAATTGATCCAAACGGCGAAGGAGCAACAGGAGTTTATCTTGGAATCCCACGCCCAAGTCAGGGAGCGCGTGCCGGGTCAAATCTTGGGCGAACTCCAAGAATCCGGCGACAGTTCGGACATTGAAGATGGCGTCCGCAAGTTCGTGGAGTGGATCAAATCCGGCAAGTTGGAAGTCCGGGCTTATCCGTCGGAGCGGCTGCACGCCAAGCTCTACATCATGACGTTCCACGAGGGCGACCGCGAAAGGGGCCGCGTTATCACCGGTTCGAGCAACTTCACCGAAGCGGGCTTGCAGAACAATCTCGAATTCAACGTCGAGTTGAAGAACCGCTCTGATTACGAGTTCGCGCTCCTGAAATTCAACGAGCTTTGGGCCAAGTCCGTGGACGTGACCAAGGATTACGTCACGACCATCGAAGTCAAATCGCCCTTCGCTCAGTTCACGCCCTACGAACTCTACCTGAAGTTCCTCTACGAGTATTTCCGGCGCGAAATCAGTTTGCCCGATGAAATTGAGGACATCTATCTTCCCGAAGGTTTCAAAAAACTGAAATATCAGGAGGAGGCCGTGATGAACGCGCGCAAAGTTCTCGACGAATACGGCGGCGCGTTTCTTTCCGATGTCGTGGGCTTGGGCAAAACCTATATGTCGGCGTTGCTAGCCCGGCAGCTCAACGAACCTTGTCTCGTCATTGCGCCGCCCCACCTGCTCGACAAAAATAATCCCGGCTCCTGGGAGAATGTTTTCCGTGATTTCGGCGTACGCGGCTACCTCCCTGAGTCCATCGGGAAACTTGATGCGTTGCTCAAACGCGACCTCTCGAAATACAAAACTGTATTCATTGATGAGTCGCATCGTTTCCGCACAGAGGACACCCAAAGCTACGAATTGCTGGCCCAGATTTGTCGCGGCAAGCGCGTCGTTTTGGTCTCGGCTACGCCGCTGAACAACACGCCACAGGACATCTTGAGCCAGATCAAGCTCTTCCAGCCCGGCAGGAACAGCACCATCCCGAACGTCCGAAATCTGGAAGCCTTCTTCGGCGCGCTCCGCCGCAAACTCGAGGGGCTGGACCGGAAGAAAGACCGCGAACAGTATTTAATGACGGTTCAGGAAAACGCTCGCGCGACGCGCGAAAAAGTACTCAAATTCCTGATGATTCGCCGCACTCGCACGGAGATTGAGAAATATTACGGCGGAGATTTGAAAAAGCAGGGCTTGAAATTCCCCGAAGTCGAAAATCCCGAACCGCTCTTCTACAAGCTCAACACGACCGAGAACGAGATTTTCAACGAGACGATCCGTTTGTTGACCAACGATTTTAAATACGCCCGCTACAAGCCGCTTGAGTACTACGAAGGCGACCGCGCCGGGCAGGAGCTCCAGAGCCAGGTCAATCTCGCCAAGTTTATGAAAATCCTGGCGGTCAAACGCCTCGAGAGCAGTTTCACCGCGTTCCTGTCCACGCTCGGTCGCTTCATCCACACTTACGAGCGCGTCATTGCGGAGTTTCACAAGGGCCACGTCTTCATCAGCAAGAAACACATCGGCAAAGTCTTCGAGTTGCTCGAATCTGACAATCAAGAGGGAATCGAGTGGCTGTTGGAGGAGGACAAGGCAGAAAAACTTTCCGCCGAAGATTTCAGGCCGGAATTCATCGTCGATCTCGAAAGTGACTTGAAGATTCTCGAAGCCATTCGCAGCCATTGGAAAAGGATCACTCGCGATCCGAAGTGGGAATCATTCCGTGACATCCTCCAAAAGAAGCCGGTGCTCAAAAAAGGCAAGCCCATCATTTTCACCGAATCCAAAGAGACTGCCGGCTATCTCGCCGGAAAAATCCGGGACGAAGTCGAACCCAAAGTCCTGCTTTTCACCGGCCAGTCACGCAACAGCGTGCGTGAAGAGGTCATTCTCAATTTCGACGCCAAAGCCCATCGCCCCAAAGACGACTATCGCATCCTCGTCTCTACTGAAGTTCTGGCCGAAGGCGTAAACCTACACCGCTCCAATATCGTCATCAATTACGACATCCCGTGGAATCCCACGCGCCTCATTCAGCGCGTCGGGCGCGTTAACCGCGTGGACACGAAATTCGACAAGATTCACACTTACAACTTTTTTCCGACCGAGGAAGGCAATGACATCATCAAGCTCCGCGAAGCCGCCGAAGCGAAAATCCACGCTTTTATCGAAATGCTTGGCGCGGACGCGCGACTGCTCACTGACGGCGAGGAAATCAAGTCGCATGACTTGTTTTCCAAACTGAATTCCAAAAAGACCATCACCGGCGAAGATGAGAACGAGGAATCCGAACTCAAGTTCCTCACCGAAATCCGCACCGTCCGCGACAAACAGCCCGACCTTTTTGAGCGCATCAAACGCCTGCCGAAAAAAGCGCGTTCCACCCGCGTCTTGTCTGCCGATCGCGCCGTCCAAAACTATCCCGCGTTGCTCACCTACTTCCGTCAGGACAAGCTCGATAAGTTTTTCCTTTGTGCATCTGGCAATCAGCCGACTGCCGAGCTGGATTTCATGTCCGCCGCGAAAATCTTGCGGCCCGCCGACCGCGAGGAACCGCGCCAGTCCATTCCGGGCGAGTTTTACGATTTGCTCGACCGGAACAAGGCCTCGTTCTTATACGCCACCACTGCGGACGCCGAACAAGCGGAAGCCCTCCATCGCGGCAGCCCCAACGATGCCTACATGTTGAAACGGCTCAAGGCCAAGGAAGTTCGCCGCTGCCAGCAGTTCACCGAAGATGACGAAGAGTTCGTCGGCAAAATCATCCGGCTTTTGGAGGATGGTGCGCTGCCGAAACGCACGACCAAAAAAGTCGCCGCTGCGCTCAGGAAGGAAGTCCAGCCGCTCAAAGTCCTGGCCATCTTGCGGCGCGACATCGCGCAACAATTCTTCCAGGCCAGTGCCGCCGCGCACGCCGGCCAATCGCTCGCGCCGCGTGAGGTTATTCTCTCATCTTATTTATCGGATGGGACATGAAAAAGGAACTCCCTGCCAGATCCGCGCGGGTACCGTTAGAAAGGTGCATCCTGAGTGTTCGCGGTGAACGAGTCATTTTGGATGCGGACCTGGCGGGGTTATACGGGGTCACGACCAAAGTCCTGAACCAGGCGGTCAAACGCAACGCCGATCGATTTCCGGACGATTTCATGTTTCAACTCAGCATCGAGGAAGCGGCGGAGGTCCGGCGTTCAAGGTCACAATTTGTGACCTTAAAGATCGGACGAGGCCGCCACCGGAAGTATCTCCCGTTCGCCTTTACCGAGCATGGCGCCATGATGGCGGCGAACGTGCTGAAGAGCACGCGGGCCGCCCAAATGAGCGTCTTTGTTGTCCGCGCGTTCGTGAAAATGCGGTTGATCCTGGCGGATAGCCATGAACTGGCCCGCAAGCTCGCCGCGCTGGAGCAGGAACTCAAGGGCCGCCTGGATGTTCACGAAGCCGCTATCGTTGAATTCCTCCAGCGAATCATGAAGATCATCGACCCTCCGCCGGTCCCGGAAGAACCGGCCAAAGAGATGGGATTCCACATCAAGGAAGAGGCCGCTCCTTACCGGGTGAAAAGAAAACGGGGCCGATTATGAATCCCGAACAAGCGCGCACGACGATCGTAGAAACTTTCCGCCAGAAATTCGACGACGACCGCTTTCTCTATTTCATCCGCAACCTCGTCAACCATCTCGACGAATCCAAAAAACAGACTTGGACGCTGAAAAAGGCGGCTTTCGAGGACTATGTGAACCACTTCACGCGCCTCGGCACTTACAGCGACCCCGACGGGGAGAAGGTGGACGTGCTTGTCATCCATCTTCGCAAGGAAACCACTCTGGCGCGTGGCCGCGTGACACTTCGCAACTTCGTGGCCGATTACCTAGCCACTGGCCACGGCCAGGGCAAAGCCGCCGTGATGGCCGCATTTGTTTCCCCACGGGAAGAGGACTGGCGGTTTTCATTCGTCAAACTCGACTACACTTTTGAGAAAACTGAACTCGGTTTTGTCACCGAGCGCTCCCATCTCACACCGGCCCGGCGTTACAGCTACCTTGTCGGCAAAAACGAAAATTGCCACACCGCGCAAAAACAGTTCCTTGCCCTGCTCGAAACGCACGAGGTAAATCCCACCTTCGCCCAGCTTGAAGCTGCGTTCAGCGTCGAGAAAGTCACCCGCGAATTTTACGACCATTACAAAGATTTCTTCGAGCAGACCCGCGACGCCTTGGCCTCGTTTCTCGATGCCGCGCCGGCGATCAAAACCCACTTCGACGAGCGGGGCATTGAGTGTGACGACTTCGCCAAGAAATTGCTCGGCCAGATCGTCTTTCTTTATTTCCTGCAAAAGAAAGGCTGGTTCGGCGTCGAGCGCGGCAAGTCCTGGGGCAGCGGGCGCAAAGATTTTATTCGCCACTTGTTCAACAACCGCGCCGACTACGCCCACGTTCCCGGCCAGCGCAGACGTCCGGCCAATTTCTTCAACGACATTCTTGAACCGCTCTTTTACGAAGCCATCGCCGCACCACGCACGGACGAAGACCACTACTACTCGCGTTTCGATTGCAAAATCCCTTTTTTGAACGGCGGGCTGTTCGAGCCGCTTTACGGCTACAATTGGGTCGAGACGGAAATTTTGCTGCCCGACGCGCTTTTCGCCAACGACAACCCGAGCCAGGAAAAAGGCGAAACCGGCACGGGCATCCTTGACGTTTTCGACCGGTACAATTTCACCGTCAACGAGGCCGAGCCGCTGGAAAAGGAAGTGGCCGTTGACCCCGAAATGCTAGGCTTGGTGTTCGAGAACATGCTGCCCGAAAATGTCAGGCACTCCAGCGGCACTTACTACACCCCGCGCGTCATCGTCCATTATATGTGCCAGCAGGCGCTGCTGCATTACCTGACGGCCCGCGCCGCCGACATTCCCCAGGCCGATCTCGTGGTGTTTCTGCGGCTGGCGGAACGCTTCACCGATTTTCAGGCCAGGGAGACCAAAAAACACGCCGACAAACGCCTGCCGGAAAGCATCCGGAAGAACGCGGCCCGACTCGACGAATTGCTCGCCACCATCACCGTCTGCGATCCGGCCATTGGTTCGGGCGCATTTCCCGTCGGCATGATGCACGAGATTGTCCGCGCCCGCATGGCTTTGGCCGCGGCTGAGGGGATGCCGGAACAAACTTTTTACCAGCTTAAACGCCACGCCATCCAGCACTCGCTTTACGGCGTGGACTTTGACCCTGGCGCGGTGGAAATCGCCAAGCTCCGGCTCTGGCTTTCGATGGTCGTGGACGAGGACAACATCAGCGACATCCAACCGCTGCCCAACCTCGACTACAAAATCATGCAGGGAAATTCCCTGCTCGAAGAATTCGACGGCGTGCGTTTGCTCGACGACAAACTCCTGCAATCGCCCGCCACTGCGCGCGAATCTGAAATCGCCGGCGTCAGGGCGCGCATCAGCCTGGCGTCCCAGGAATTTCTCCGCCTTCACGGTGAAGGCAAAAAAAGCGCCGCCGCCAAGCTTGCCACCGAACTGGACGTCAAGCGGCTCAAGAAAAGGCTCGCTGATCTTGTGCATCCCGACGAGGCCGGAACGGATGGCCAGGGCGAACTCAACCAGCAAACCAGTTGGGCCAACTTGAAACGGATTCAGGAACTGCATTCACAATTTTTCGACGAAGACTCACGCGCGGAAAAAGACAAACTGCGCCGGGAGTTGGACGCCCTGGAATGGAAATTCATGGAAGCCACGTTGCGCGAGCAGGGCCGCGAGGCGGCATTGGCCGACTTGAAACGCGCCAGCGCCGCGCACCGCAAACCGTTTTTCCTCTGGCGACTCCATTTTGGCGAGGTCTTCCAGCAGCGCGGCGGCTTCGATGTCGTCATTGCCAATCCGCCTTACGTCCGGCACGAGGAGATCAAGCAATTCAAGCCCGCGTTCAAGCGGACGTTTGAATGTTTCACCGGCACGGCCGACCTGTTTGTTTTTTTCTACGAACGCTCCGTGAAATTGTTGCGGGACGGCGGCGCGATGGCGCTCATCACGTCCAATAAATACTACCGCGCCGGATACGGCGAAAAGCTGCGCGGCTTTCTAGCGCGCGAACTCACGCTGCAACAACTCGTTGATTTTGGCGACGCGCCCGTGTTCGAGGCTATCGCCTACGCATCCATTCTCAACGGCGTGCGAACCGCGCCCACGCCCGATGCCAGCGTGCTTGGCTACACTTGGGAAAATGAAATGCCGTTCGACCGCATCGCGCAAGTCGTTCCCGAACGCGGGCAGAGAATCTTGCAAGCAGAATTGAAGGCACCCGGCTGGAGGCTGGAATCGCCCGCGGTGCTGCGCCTACTGGAAAAGCTCCGTAGAAACGGAAAAACACTTGGTGAATACGTAAACGGGCGGTGCTACTGGGGAATCAAGACAGGTCTCAACGAAGCGTTCGTTGTTGACCGTGCCACGCGTGACCGCCTCATCCACGAACACAAGTCGTCGTCGGAAGTTCTCAAGCCATTTTTGCGCGGACGCGACGTGAAACGGTGGCTGGTTCAATCGCAAGATCTTTGGCTCGTCTATGTGCCCTGGCATTTCCCGATGCATCTCGATTTAAGTATCGAGGGTGCCTCAACCAAAGCTGAAGTCGCGTTTAAGAAAGGGTACCCTGCCGTTTACGAACACCTAAGCAAATTCAAAAAGGAGCTTTCACAGCGAAATGCAGCGGAGACATGTATTCGTTACGAGTGGTATGCTTTGCAGCGCTGGGGAGCGGAGTATTGGCAAGAATTTGCGCAGTCCAAATTGGTTGTTCCAGCGATTTCAGGCGCGATGAATGCCGCCGTCGATCCCGAAGGGTTTTTCAGCAATAACAAGACAAGCATTTTCGTCTGCCAGGATACCTCTTACGTGGCTGCAGTCATCAATTCATCAGTTGCATTTTGGTTCACGCGACAAGTCTTCGCGACCAAGCAAGGTGGGTTTTACGATTTCGAGCCACGGTATTCTTCGCAATGGCCCATTCCCGCCGCGTCGCCGGAAAAGCAAAAGCCGGTGGAGCGATTGGTTGACCGCATCCTCGCAGCGAAGCAGCGAGACGCCCGTGCAGACGTGAGCGCGTTGGAGCGGGAGCTGGACGAGCTGGTGCATGCGCTCTACGGCCTGACACCGGAGGAAATCAAAATCGTGGAAGGCGCGACCAAATGAAAACTCTTTCGGCGATTCAGCGGCAGTTGGCGGCTGGGCAATTTGAATTCAGTCGTCACGCTTTCCGTCGGGTGGTGGAGCGCAATATCAGCGAACAGGAGATTCGTGAGGCGGGGGCGAAGGCCGAGGTGATCGAGAATTATCCCGAGGACAAGTATTCGCCGAGCGCCCTGCTCCTGGGTTTCACGGCGGCTGGACGGCCATAGCACTTTCAAGTATCGTTTGCCGATGCGTCGTCAGCGAAGATCATCACGATTTATGAACCTGATCCCAATGATTGGATTGATCACCGGAAACGGAGGTGACCATGTTTAAGTGCCACGTCTGCGGCGGCACGGCCGCGAAAAACGAGTTCGTGAGCGAAGTGTTCACGATTGACGACCGTCGTGTCCTGGTGGAACACATCCCCGCGCAAGTCTGCGAACGTTGCGGCGAAGCGGTGTTTTCGCGAGAAACGACTGAAAAGGTTCGCCGGCTCGTTCACGACGCGCCTCCTGCCCGGACTGTCCCCCTGGATGTCTTCGCACTGGCATGACCGCATCCTCGCGGCGAAGCAGCGGGACGCCAGGGCCGACGTGAGCGCGTTGGAGCGGGAGATAGACCAACAGGTTTACGCCCTCTACGGCCTGACGCCGGAGGAAATCAAAATCGTGGAGGAGAGCGCGAAATGAAATACGACCTGACACAACACGCGCGCGAGATGTTGGCGGAGCGCCAAATTCCGACCGAATGGATGGAGCGCGCGCTGGCCAATCCGGCGAGGGTCGATCCCAGCGCCGCTGACGCCACGTTGGAGAGCCGGCTGGCAAAGATTCCCGAGCACGGCGACCGGGTGTTGCGGGTGGTGGTGAACAAGACGGTTGTTCCGGAACGTGTTGTGAGGGTATATTTCGACCGCACGATGAAAGGCAAATTATGAGGCTGAAGGTTGACCGTGAAGCCGACGCGCTTTACTTGCGCCTGGACGATTCGAAAATTGTGGAGTCGGAGGAAGTGTCGCCCGGCGTGGTGCTGGACTTCAACGAGCAAAACCAAGTCGTCGGCATCGAGATGCTGAACCTCTCGAAGCGGGCCCCGCACTTGAATCCTCAAGCTCTGGAGTTTGTGACCGTTTGAGGAGAGCAGGAATGCAAATAACCTACGACCCAGCCGTGGACGTGCTGCGGATTCTGTTCCGCGACGTGCCGATTGAGGAGAGTGACGAGGACAAGCCCGGGGTCATTCTCGACTACGACAAGGACGGCAACGTGGTTGGAATCGAAGTGCTGAACGCTTCGCAGCGGGTTGAAAATCCTCGCGGCGTGGATTATGCCGTAACGGCATGACGCGCCGCGCACCGCTAAGGGCCACCACCCAGTGTAGGATGAGACCATGCTAATATCTCTCTAAGCAACAGCAGCTTGCAGGCGCGGCCAAACATCGAGCGAGCTTCCAATTGCCGATTGCGGAATGCCGAAGCCTGAACGCGAATCCGGACGCCCGAAACTAACAAGCTCAGGAAGGGGGGAACGGAACATGGAGAGCTTTAAAAATGGCCGATTCCTGATTCCCTAATTGGCGCATAGGGCTGTTTTCTCTCGCCCTGTCAGGGCTTCAGCCCATCCTCAAAGCACGGAGCCAGAGGCACTTAAGCCGACGGACGGGGGCGGGAGAGGGTTGAACCGCTAATCTTCGCTAATAAAGGCTAATCGCCGCGGTCGGCGCGGTTTCGGGCGGGCCTGAGGCGGCGCAGGATGCCGGGTGGGGGCACCCGGCCTACAGACCGCGGTCGTCGCGGTTCGGGGTTCCTGCGGCGGTCTGGCCGCATTGTAAAGAGTTAACTGAGACATCGTCGTAACTCATTCTGGTTGAGGGAGTTATCAAATTTCTCACTGTGAGAAATTTGACGGGGGGAGAGGTCCTACGGACGGTCTATAGGTCTATAGGGACGGTCTATATTCCGGTGGGCAGCGTGCCCTTATGCGGCGCTTTGGTGAAGGGGCTGCGGCTGGGGCGTTGCCCACAGCCGCGCTCCGTTTGCAATCAGAAGGGCGTGTGCCAGCCGCACTGCCGGAGGAAGCTGCTGCGCGGGACGTTTTTTCGCCAAATTGCCCACCGTGGGTTAGGCGCTGCGCGCGGCCTGTGTTAGGATGGCGGGCGAATGAAGGCAGAAAGCGAAGGCAGAAGGCAGAATGAAGAATGCAGAAGTGGGGAAAAGCTGGGGTCTGGAATCCGCGCTCAGCCGCTTGGGTGCAGAGGCTTGCGGCAATTGTGGCGGACCCGCGAAAGGCGCCAAATAGTCGAAAGCCCAGTCACGGTTCCGCGGGAGGTCCTACGGACGGTCTATGTTCGGAGGGTCGTTGAGCGAGAGGGAGTTATCAAATTTCTCACTGTGAGGTGCTGCGCACGGCCACTGGGGGGAATGCAGAAGGCAAGCGTCCACGCCGCCGCTTTTAGCCACTTCTGCCACTTCTGCCACGTCGAACCGCGCAGCGGTTGGTTCGGGCATCGGCGCGGTGAGGAGACCGCGCCTTGCATGGGTTGTCTGCGGAGGCTGCCGCCTGAAGGCGGCGTTCCCGGATCGCGTGAGGAGACCGCGCCCTGCCTGGCTGTCCGCGCACGGGAGGCAGGTTGCCGACAGGGCCGGTGACCTCAGCCGGCCGGTCCGCCGATGCACCGGGCTGCGGGGCAAGCCGTTGGATCAAGACTGGCGCGGACGACGCTCGACTTGGGTCGAGGGCGTTGGATGCGAGGAGGTTCTGAACGGATGAATGGGCAAGCCAAAGATTTGAGTGATCGTAAAACTACGCCGGGTCAGGGGACCCGGCCTACATTGCATGGGCAAGCCAAAGATTTGAGTGATCGTAACACTTGTTTCATTTATCGCTCGGAGGAACGCGGATCGGGAATTAAGGCAAAATGTTCGCTTATATCCGCTTATGTTCGCTTATGTTCGCTTGATGGGAGAAAAATAGTTGAGGCGCCGACAGTGGTTTCAATTTGCAACACCGTCCCGAAGTTTCTATGCTGCTCCGGAGCGCCTGGAACAACTCGAAATGCAAATCTATATGGCGGCGAGTCTCTTTAAGCCGATGCGCCGGTCCGCGCGCAGGATCACGGGTTTGGCGCTCATGGCGGCGGGCGCCGTCTTGGCCGCGTCACAGAACGAAGAAAACAGCGAGCGCGCCCCGGGGCCGCCCCGGTTTTCTGTTCCAGGCGGCATCCAGACGAATGAAGTGGTCCTGCAATTGACCGCCGAGGCTGCATCAACCGTCATTCGTTATACGGTGGACGGTTCGGAGCCGGGCCTCTCGTCGCTCATTTATGGCGGACCGCTCACGCTCACCAACTCGATCCTGATCAAGGCCAAGGGGTTCGCGTCAAATGCGCCGCCCAGCGGGACGGCCTCGCAGACCTATACCTTCCTCGATCCCGGCCTGGTGGATTTCCATTCCAATTTGCCGCTCGTGGTCCTCAGCACCTTTGGACAAGAAGTTCCGCACGACCGCAAAGTCACTGTCTCCGCCAGGTTTATCAACTCCTCCGGCGGTCGCAGTTCGCTTGGGGGGCCGGCGGATTTCGATGGGCGGGCATTCCTCAACGTTCGCGGGCGCGCCTCGCTGCGATACCCGAAGCATTCCTATCATTTGAAAACGATCGACGACGACGAGGAGGCGGCGAAGGTTTCACTGCTCGGATTTCCCAAAGAGTCGGACTGGGTCTTGTATGCTCCCTATCCGGATAAGACTTTGATGCGCGACGTGCTGGCGTATGAACTGAGCAACCAGCTCGGGCGTTACGCGCCGCGCACGAAATTCGTGGAGGTGTTTGTGAACGAGTCCGGCGGCCGATTGTCCCAGCGCGATTACGCGGGAGTCTATGTGCTGGAAGAAAAACTGAAACGGGGCAAGCAACGAGTCGATCTCGAGAAACTGAATCCCGCGGACCTCACCGAGCCGGCAATCACCGGCGGTTATATTTTCAAGAAGGACCATCAGGACAAAGGCGAGATGGCCCAAGGCAATCTCGCCGGGTTTGCCGGTATTTCAACTAGCAACCGCGTTGGTTTCCCGACCGGGCCTGGGGGCTTTCCGGCCAGCCCGGATGGATTTCTGCCGGCCTACCAATCAACCGCCGCCAATCGCGAGGGCGTGTCCTCGAATCGCGCGCGCCTGGCCGGCAGCCGCTCAGGCGCGGTCACCAACCACGTCGGAGTTCCCGCGAGCCGGGATATACTGTCCTCGAGCAGGGGCCGGGGCTTCATTGATGACGAAGGATTGTTCTCGACCCTGGAAGGGTTCCGGACGTTGCTGCAAACCAACCAGTTTTATTTTGTGGAACCGGGACAGGATGAAATCAATGCCGTGCAAAAGGCCTGGCTGAAAAGTCACGTCAACCAGTTTGAAAGCGTCCTGTACGGTCCCGGGTTCAAGGACCCCACCAACGGCTATGCCGCTTACATCGACCCGGAATCGTTCATTGATTATCACTTGATCGTCGAGGAGAGCAAGAACGTGGACGGCTTCCGGTTCAGCACTTTTTTCCAGAAGGACCGCGGCGGGAAAATCAAAATAGAGCCGATCTGGGATTGGAACTTGAGCTTTGGCAACGCCAACGGCAAGCAAGGCTGGATCCCGGAATATTGGTTATGGCCGCAACTGGACGACCAGCAATACTCCTGGTTCCGGCGGCTGTTCGAAGACCCGGACTTCGGGCAGAAGTATGTCGATCGCTGGGGCCAGCTCCGAACGAATGTTTTTGCCGCCTCCAACCTCCTCGCGCGCGTGGACGAATTGGCCGCCCTGCTCAACGAAGCCCAAGCCAGAAACTTCGAGCGCTGGCCGATCCTGGGCCGGGAGGTTTATCCCAACTGGTACGTCGGCAACACCTACGCGGAGGAGATCGCCTGGATGAAGCAATGGATCCAGACGCGCATTGCCTGGATCGACCAACAGTTTCTGACCCCGCCAGTTCTTGCGCTGGAGGAGGGCAGCCCCGGCGCCGAAATTCGCCTCAACATGGTGGTCCCGGTTGGCAAAGCCTATTACACGACCGACGGAACTGATCCGCGTCAGCCCGGCGGCGCCGTCTCCAGCCAGGCGCGCCTCTACGATTCACCCATCGCACTGAACGAAAAGACCCAGGTGTTTGCGCGCGCTCAACTCGGCGCTCGTTGGAGCAGTCCGGCCATCTTGAAGCGCGCGGCCCGGAACAGGAATTCCTGATGATCCCACGACGCGCGGCTCACGCCGGACCGGGCACCTGAATCAACGCCCGGTTCGCTCCCTGGAAAGGAATCGCTAATGCAATTGAACGGAAAAGTGTGCCTGGTGACCGGTGGCACCAAAGGCATTGGCGCGGCAACCGCAGTAGCCCTGGCGCGCGAAGGAGCCGACGTGGCCATCGTCGGACGGAACGCGGACGAGGCCGCGGCGCAAACCAAGGCCCGGATCGAAGCCCTCGGCCGGCGCTGCGAAATTGTCCGCGCCGACTGCGCCCAACCCGCCGAGTCCACGCGATGCGTGGAGGAGACCGCGGCGCGGCTCGGCGCGGTGGACGTCCTGATTCATTCCGCCGGTGGTCCGGTCAACGGCAAACTCTTCGAGTTGAGCGAGGCGGAATGGAACGCGGCCTTCGCCATTCACGTGCACGCGATATTTCACCTCTGCCGCGCCGCCCTCCCGATGATGCAAACGAAGAAGGAAGGCGCCATCGTTCTCATCGGTTCGACGGCGGGCCTGCGCGGCGTCCACACCAACATCGCCTACCAGGTCGTGAAAGGAGCGTTGCCCCAGTTTGCGCGCGCGCTGGCGCGGGAGTTTGCCGAAGACAACATCCGCGTCAATTGCATCGCGCCGGGGGTGATTCGCACGCGCTTCCACGCGCAAATGACCGAGCAGCAGCGCAAACTCAATCTCGAACAGCGCATTCCCCTGCATCGCGAAGGCACACCCGAGCAAGTCGCCGAGCTGATCGCGACCGTGGTCAAAAACGACTACCTCACGGGCGAGACTTTCACCATCGACGGCGGGCTGACCATGCGGATTGCATAGAGCGCGCTGGCGGGCCTGATGACACGGCGCATTGGGCGGCCCAAGTTCGCCGCGGTCGCGGGCGTGCCAGCAATCCGTTTGACAGCCGGGCTTTTGTCCGGGAAATAATCGGAGGGGCGGCTGCCAGAGTAGCTCAGCGGTAGAGCAGAGGACTCATAAGCCTTTGGTCGGGGGTTCAATTCCCTCCTCTGGCACCACTTTTTCCCAACCCTCACCAGCTTCAGTTTAGCGAGATTGCGCCGATTAATCTAAAGTAGCGGCCGGAGATTACGGGTGAGGCCGAGGGACGCAAGTGCGCCCCCGCTTGAACTTTGCACCGGGCGAGGTGGCGCTCTGGTCTTCAGCCGGTTGAACGGGACGCTACAAGACCTGTGAAAGACTCGGTTGTATTCGACCTGATTTTTCCCCGTGAATACCTGCGGGCGGCGCTGGTGGTGTCGTTACTCAGCGTCTGGGTGCTGGTGTTCCTTTTTTATTATCTCAATCGCTACACCAAGCGAAAGTATTTCACGATCTGGACCGCCGCCTGGCTCTTCTACGCCTTATGGCTGACGCTGGGGATTACGTCCCAAAGTCCGGCGCCGGGCTCGTTCGTTCTGGTTTTGAAACAGTGGTGCGTGGGGATTTCCGCGATCTTCCTGTTGTGGGGCAGTTTGCAGTTTTTGGAAATCCCAACCCGCCAGACGTTGTTCGGGCTGTTCATGGTCTTTCTACTGGTATGGAGTTATGTCAGCCCTTCGTTCATCAATGACCCGCTGTTGATCCAGTTGCCGATTTTCCTTCTGATCGGGATGGCGAGCATGTTTGCCGGCCTGAGTTTCTACCGGTTGCGCAAGCGCCGCCAGTTTGTGGGCGTCGGCCTGCTGTTTTTCGGTTTCTTTCTCTGGGGTGTCTATCTGGCCACCTATCCGATCTCGCAAAGATACGAAAACCTGGTCAGCGCGGGCTTCCTGGTCTCCGCAGTGCTGCAACTGTTCATCGCGGTGAGCATGATCGTTTTGGTGCTGGAGGAAGCCCGTCACATCAACGAGCAGGTGTTGGAGCAAATCCAGTCGGTCAAGTCGGAAAAGGAGGCGCTCCAGCTCAAGGTGGTTTCGACCGAGGAACAATGCCGCAGTCTGTTCGCGCAGGCGCGTTCGCACGAGGATTTGCAAAAGGCCTACGAAGAACTCCGCCAGACGCGGTACGCGGTGATGCAACAGGAGCGGCTGCGAGCCTTGGGCGAAATGGCCAGCGGCATCGCCCACGACATTAACAACGCCATCTCGCCGGTTCTGGCCTTTAGCGAACTGGTGCTGAAAAAGGAACCGAGCCTGAGCGAGAACTCACGCAAGAACCTGGCCCACATCCACACGGCGGGTGAGGACATCGCCCAGATCGTTGCCCGGATGAGCGAGTTCCACCGGCGGCGAGAGGACCTCGATCGCTTGCACCTGGTCAACCTCAACGGCGTCGTGGAGCAGGTCATCGAGCTGACCAGCCCGCGCTGGCAGGATATGCCGCAAAGCCGGGGGATCGTCGTGCGGATCGAGACCGACTTTGACCGCGCGTTGCCCGAGCTTTACAGCAACGAGAGCGAGCTGCGTGAGGCGCTGACCAATCTCCTGCTCAACTCGGTGGATGCCCTCCCCAAGGGCGGCTCGATAACGATTTCCACCCGCGCCGTCAGCTTCAACACCGGCCGCCACCAGCCGGGACAGCCAAGCCACATCGTTCTGGAGATCCGCGACAACGGCATCGGGATGGAGGAGAAAACGCGGCAACGGTGCCTGGAACCGTTCTTCTCCACCAAGCGAGACCGCGGCGGCACTGGACTGGGGTTGGCGATGGTGTACGGGATGATGGAGCGGCACGAAGGAACGATCGAGGTCGAGAGTCAGTTGAGCAAAGGAACCACGGTGCGCCTGGTATTTCCCTTGCGCCAGCCGCCGAAGAAGCACTCGGCCCTGGCGCCGGCCGCTCCCGGCACGGCTGCACCACTCCGGGTGCTCTGCATCGACGACGAGCCACTGCTGCGCGAACTGTTGAAAGACATCTTGGAGCACGAGCACCACAAGGTCGAGACGGCGGACGGAGGTCAGGCGGGATTGGAGGCCTTCAAGGCGGCCAAAACCCGAGGCGAGCCATTCGACGTGGTCATCACCGACTTGGGAATGCCCTACGTTGATGGACGACAGGTAGCCCAGCAGGTGAAGGCCGAGTCGCCGGCCACGCCGGTGATTATGTTGACCGGCTGGGGCACGATGCTGAACGAGAAAGGGGAAATCCCCTTGCAAGTGCATACGATCCTGAGCAAGCCCCCTCGATTGACCGAACTGAACGAAGTCCTGGCCAAAGTTGCGAGCGCGAAACATTTTTAGTTTCAGCCATAAACCCTCCCCGCCCTTGATCCTTCGCCGGTCAGCAGCGGGCCTCCGCCCGACCGTGCCGGGTTGGCTCCCGCCGACACCGGTGAGCGCGCTTGATAAATTGCCAGAATCGCCGCGTTGGCAAGCCCGTTATCGCGACGTGACGGCCGTGCGCAGCCGTAATAAACTTGACCTTCGGAGGAGGGGCCTTCTATGTATGGGCGTGTGTTAGGCATCGTTCATGTTCGCGCAACTTAAGAGCCTGTTTTCCAACGATATTGGCATCGATTTGGGAACGGCGAATTCTCTCGTTTATGTACGTGATCAGGGAATTGTTTTGCGGGAACCTTCCGTGGTAGCCATCCAGGCGGGCACCACCAACGTCCTGGCCGTCGGCGAAGAGGCCAAGCGGATGTTGGGGCGCACGCCGGGCAACATTGTGGCCATCCGGCCGATGAAAGACGGCGTCATCGCTGATTTCGAGATCACCGAGGCGATGCTCCGCCACTTCATTCAAAAAGTGCATCATCGAAAGTTGATCGCGCCCCGGGTCGTCGTCGCGGTCCCTTCGGGCATCACGGAAGTGGAAAAGCGGGCAGTGAAAGACTCGGCGACCCATGCGGGCGCGCGCGAGGTTTATCTGATCGAACAACCGATGGCCTCGGCCATTGGGGTCGGCTTGCCGGTGCACGAGCCGGCGGGCAACATGATCGTGGATATCGGCGGCGGGACTTGCGAAATCGCAATCATCTCCCTGGCCGGCATTGTCTTCAGCCGCAGCCTGCGGGTGGGCGGAGACGAATTTGACGAAACGATCGTCGCGCACATGAAACGGGCCTACAACTTGATGATTGGCGAGCGCACGGCGGAAGAAATCAAGATCCGCATCGGGTCGGCATTTCCGCTGGAGCAGGAGTTAACGATGGAAGTCAAAGGACGCGATCTGAGCGCGGGGTTGCCGAAAACCCTGACCATTCGCTCGGAGGAAATTCGCGAGGCCTTGCAAGAGCCGCTTTCGAGTATTTTGGAGTCGATTCGCATCACGCTGGAGCGTTGTCCGCCCGAGCTGTCCGCCGACCTCGTGGATCGAGGCCTGGTGATGGCCGGGGGGGGCGCGTTGCTGCGCGGGATCGATCGGCTGGTCGCCGAAGAGACCGGGTTGCCGGTCCATATCGCCGACGATCCCCTGAGCGCGGTGGCGGAAGGCACCGGACGGGTGCTGCAAGAACTTCAGTTCCTCAAACGCGTTACTTCCAACTCGAAGCTGTAGCGTTCGCCCGCAACTTTGTTTGCCGGTGAATCGATGTTAAAGAAGCCGCATTACGCCGCCTTGGGCGTTGTCGTTTTGCTGACGCTGGTGCTGTTAAAGCTGCCCAGCGGCACGGCCACGCGACTCAAGCTGGCCATTAGCGGCCTGTTTCTGCCGCTCTTCGGGCTGGCCGGCTCGACGCAGCAGTTGGCGGAAAAGGCCGGCAACAAGCTGGTTCCACGCCGGGACCTGGTCCAGCAAATCGAACAGCTTCAAAAGGAGAACCAGCAGCTCCGCTTCCAGGTCCTCCAGGCCAACGCGACCGCGCAAGAAAACGCCCGCTTGCGCCAGTATTTCAACCTGTCGCACCAACTGCCCTGGAAACTGAAGCTGGCGCGAGTCGTGGCGCGCGATCCGGCCAACTGGTGGCGAACCATCAAGATCGAAGCCGGCGCCCGCGACGGGGTGGCCACGAATTCCCCGGTCATCACCGCCGCCGGGGTTCTGGTGGGACGAGTGGCCGAAGTGGGTTTCGCGCATTCACAGGTCGTCTTGCTGGGCGATCCGGCTTGCCGCGTCTCCGCCCTCATCGAAGAGACTCGGGAAAACGGGGTCATCTCTCCCGCCACCTCCAGCCAGTTCGACAACCCGATGGTGGACCTGGGTTACCTGTCGCGAAACAGCGTGATCAAACCCGGACAGCGCGTGGTCACCAGCGGGCTGGGCGGAATTTTTCCGGCCGGGCTTTTGATCGGCCAGATCATCGATGCCCATTCGGTGGGCTACGGGCTTTACAACGAAGCGCGGGTCCGGCTGGCGGTGAACATGAACGCGCTCGAAGAAGTATTCGTGAAATTGCCATGAACACCCGTCCGGAGATTGGCCGTCGCGGGGAGAGCGTTGCGCCAGCCGTTCCGCGCTTTCGCCCGGCGAGGATCGCTCCGGACCGGACCGCATGAACTGGTTCCACACCATCATCATTCTGGCGGTGGCGTTTGTGACGGTGTTCTTGCAAGCGACGGTAAACGTCACGCGCCACCTCATGGGCGCGCAGGTCGATCTGCTGCCCAGCCTGGTCGTCTATGCCAGTTTGAGCAGCGGGCTTGCGACCTTGACGCTCCTGGCGGTGCTGGGCGGCCTCTGGTTCGATTGCCTCGCCGCCAACCCGCTGGGCAGCAGTGTGTTGCCGTTGTTCTTGATCGGCCTGCTCATCCAGCGCTACCGCGGCTTGATTTTGCGCGACCAGACGTTCGCCCAATTTTTTCTGGGCCTGGCGGCCAGCGCCGGCGCGCCGGTGTTGACCCTGCTGCTGTTGCTCAACGCGGACACCCAGCCGCTGATCAGTTGGTTTTCACTCTGGCAATGGATCGTCATGAGTTTCGCGGGCGCCGCGGTGACCCCGCTCTGGTTTGGGTTTATCGACCGCGTACTCAAGGCGTTGAGCTACCGTCCGCTAGGCGAAACCAGTTTCCGGCCCGATCGCGAAATTAAACGCGGCCGCTCGTGAAAATGAGATTTCCTGGATGTTGATTTTCGACCAACTCAAAAAGAACGACCCGCAACTGCGCGCGATTACCTGGGGCGTGTTGATCGGTCTGGGCCTCTTGTTGGCCGGGCTGTGGTGGGTGCAAGTGATTTCGTACCGCCATTATGCGGAAAACCAGCGGGCGCAGTCGTTCCGCACGGTGCGGATCCCGGCGATTCGCGGGAAAATTCTCGACCGCAATGGCGCGCCACTGGCGGAAAATCAGCCCAGTTACAACGTGAGCCTCTACCTGGAGGAGTTGCGCGAAGGCTTCAAGGAGGAATGGAAACGGGTCCGGCCCAAGGGAAAATTGCCGCGCGGGGAACGGATCGGCCTCGAAGCCGGCGCGCGTTATCGGGTGGTGAGCAACGTCGTGCAGAACCTTGCCGCCGCCTTGCAGCAGCCCCTCGACCTGGATTACGGACAGTTCCTCGAGCATTACACCAACCAGCTCGCGCTGCCCATGCCGGTGATCACCAACCTCACGCCCGTCCAAATGGCGCGCTTCCATGAGCGCTCCAGCGGCGCGCCCGGCCTTGACCTCGAACTCCAGCCCAACCGGTTTTATCCGCACGGCACCTGCGCCGCCCATCTGCTTGGCTTTTTGACGCACGACAACAGTTCGGCCCAGGACGAAGAGGCTTTTTTCAACTTCCGCCTCCCCGATTACCGCGGCAAAGTCGGCATCGAAGGCGTGTTCGACCTGGAACTGCGCGGCAAGGCCGGGATGAAATCGGTGCTGGTGAACAGCCTGGGCTATCGCCAATCCGAAAACATCTGGACCCCCTCGGAGCCGGGTAAAAACGTGGTGCTGACGATTGACCTGGCGATCCAGCAGGCCGCCGAAAACGCCCTCCGAACTCACGGACCTGACACCCGCGGCGCGGTCGTCGTCCTCAACCCCCACAATGGGGATGTCCTCGCGCTGGCTTCGGCGCCCACTTTCGACCCGAACGTCTATATTCCCCGCCTGACCCACGACGCCGCGCAACGGCTCAACGATCCGGTGTTGCGGCCGCAAATCAACCGGGCAACGCAGGAGAACTACGCCCCCGGTTCCATTTTCAAAATCGTCGATAGTCTGGCCTGCCTGGAAGCCGGGCTGGACCCGGCCGAGAAGATACAAAACCCGGGGCACATCCTGGTCGGTCGTAAGCTGATCAAGGACCTGGCGGCGCCCGGCGAGTACGACTTTCGCCGCGCCTTCCTCAAATCGAGCAACACCTATTTTATCACCAACGGACTCCGCTACGGCGTCGAAAACATCGTGCGCATCGGCGAACGGCTGCACCTGGGCGAACGGTGCGATTTGCCCACGCGGCAGGAAGTCAGCGGCAGTTTTCCCCGACAACGGACCTTGCGCCAGGGCTGGTCCAGCGGCGACACCGCCAACCTGTGCATCGGCCAGGGCCCGCTCGACGTGACGCCAGTGCAGATCGCGGTAATGACCGCGGCCATCGCCAACGGCGGAAAGGTGTTGTGGCCGCGGCTGGTCGATCGCATCGAAGCGCAAGAGCCGCTGGGCGCAGACTCGACCATCGTCTTCCCGCACCGGCCGGTCCGCGACGAACTGGGCGTGCGCCCCCGTACGTTGGAACTGATCCGCAGCGCGATGCTCGCCGACGTGGAGGATGCTGAGGGAACCGGCAAAGCAGCGGCCGTGCCGGGCCTGCGCGTTTGCGGCAAGACTGGCACCGCGCAAGTCGCCAACGAACGCAACCAGGTGATCGACCACACGGTCTGGTTTGCTTCCTTCGCCCCTTACGAGAACCCGCGTTATGTGGTGGTGGTGATGGTTGAGAGCGGCGCGTCGGGTGGCGGCACCTGCGCGCCGATCGCCCAGAAGATTTATCGCGCGCTGCTGGATCGCGAAAATTACAATGCCGCAAAACCGCCGCCGCTGGCGCGCACCGAATAAAATGTTTGGCTCCGCTTTAAAAGAAAGCCGATCGAAAGTTGACTGGCTGATGCTGAGTGCCCTGGGCGGGTTGATGTGCCTCGGGGTGGCGTTCATCTACAGCGCGACCATGGTCAACGAGTCGGCCAGCCTGACGGTCTGGTACAACCAACCGTGGCTCCGGCAAATCATTTGGTACGGCTTGGGGGTGGCCGCCGCGGCGTCCCTCTGTCTGGTGGATTATCACATCCTGGCCCGCTGGTCGCTGGTGGCCTACGGCGCCACCATCCTTTTGTTGCTGGCGGTATTCGCCGTAGGCTCAATGCGCTTTGGGGCGCGACGCTGGATTGATCTGGGGTTTTTCCTCCTGCAGCCCTCGGAATTCGCCAAGCTGGCCTTCATTTTCGCGATGGCCCATTACCTCAGCCGCCCGGTGGACGAGCTGCGTTTGACCGGTGTTTTCTGGAAGGCACTCGGCCTGACCATTTTGCCGTTTGTGTTGATCATGAGAGAGCCGGACCTGGGTTCGGCTTTGATTCTGCTGCCCGTCGGATTGACGATGCTCTTCGTCGCCGGTGCGCCGGTGCGGTATCTGACGCGCCTGGTTGGCGGCGCGGGAATTTTAGTGGTTTTGATTCTGGTGGATGTCTTGTACGCGCCGCCGAAATACCAGATTAAGCTCGAAGATTATCAGAAGCGGCGCTTGCTGGTCTATTTTGGGCGCGAAGCGCTGCCCGCCGCCGCCAGCGGGACCGAACGCGCCGAAGCCCGCAAACAACAACGCAATTATTCCTACAACGTGGAGCAAGCGCTGATTTCGGTCGGTTCCGGCGGGCTGCTGGGCAAAGGGTGGCGGCAGGGGACCCAAAACGCGCTCGGCTACCTGCCGCGGGCAGTAGCGCACAACGATTTCATTTTCTCCGTGATTGCCGAGGAGAAAGGATTCCTGGGGAGCGTGACGGTGATCGCGCTCTATTCCGTGGTGTTGTTCACCGGCATCCGGATCGCCGGCCAGACCCGCGATCGTCTGGGAAAACTGCTGGCGGTGGGCATCGTGGCGATGCTCTTCAGCCACGTGTTCATCAATATCGGCATGAACATTCGTCTTATGCCCGTGACGGGCGTGCCACTGCCGCTTTTAAGTTATGGCGGATCTTCAGTGCTCTGCTCATTGATCGCCGCCGGCATATTGCAAAACGTGGACATCTATCGAAGGTCATATTAACTATGAATGAAAGAAGCTTTTCACGCCGCCGCCGCGGAATGCGGTTCCGTCCCAGCGGCGGGGTCAATCCCAATCGGCGTCCGGACCGCGCGGCGCAGGAAGCCCGCGCCGAAGCGCTCGGAGCAAAGCCGACCGGCGAAACGCTCTTCGAGCGCGGGCGCTACCAAAAGGAAATCGAACGCGCGGAAAACCTCGCCGCCGGCCTCCCGCTCGAAGGGGATCGGAAACCGGAACCAACCGCCGCCGAGGGCGCGGCCCCCGGCAAGCGTGATTTCCGCGAGCCCCACTTGGAAACGCCGGCCCAAGTGCTGGAGGAAACCGGCTATCAGCCGGTGCGGGTCACCGATCCCCCGCCCCATGGCTTGGTGCAGACGATCAAGGCGGCGGCGAGCAAGGTCATCAAACGAGTCCACCGGATGATCAAGCCGGTGCGGAAAGTCCACAAGGAAGTCATCATCAACGCCGAGGCGCTCGAAACCCGCGTAGCAGTGATGGAGGATGGCAAGCTGGAGGAATTCACCATCGAACGGACCGGCGAGGAACGACTGGTGGGGAGCATTTTCAAAGGGAAGGTTCGGAATCTGGAGGATGGCTTGAAGGCGGCGTTTGTCGATATCGGTTTCGAGAAGAATGCGTTTCTGCACTACTGGGACATCGTTCCGAACAGTTTCGACAGCGGCGTGGAACTGGTTGAACGCGAAGGCCGGAAGCGCGACAAGCCGCGCATCACCCAGAAGGACATTCCGCGCCTCTACTCCCCCGGCAGCGAAATCACGGTCCAAGTCACCAAAGGCCCGATCGGCACCAAAGGCCCGCGCGTCACCACGAACCTGGTGCTGCCGGGCCGTTACCTGGTGCTCCTGCCCAACTCCGATCAAAGCGGCATTTCGCGCAAAATCGAAAACCAGGAGGAACGCCAGCGATTGAAGAAGATCCTGCGCGGCCTGACGCTGCCCGAAGGCATGGGCGTCATCATCCGCACGGTTGGCGAGGACCAGCAAACCCGTTACTTCGTGCGCGACCTGGCCCTGCTGCTCGAAGAATGGAATGACATCCAGGAACGGATCAAGCAGCAGCCCGCGGCGACCTGCGTCTTCCAGGAGCCTGACCTGATCGAGCGGACCGTGCGCGACTTTCTCACCGAGGGGGTCGAGCGCATCGTGGTGGACGCGCAACAGCCCCACGACCGCATGCGGGCGATGATCTCGAAAATCTCCCGGCGCAGCGCCGACAAAGTGAAGCTGTACGGCGATCACCAGCCGATTTTCGATCGGTTTAACATCACCCGCCAACTCGACACCACTTTCGGCCGCCAGGTCCATCTCAAAAGCGGCGGCTATATCGTCGTCGATGAGACCGAGGCCCTGGTAGCCATCGATGTCAACACCGGCCGCCACAAAAGCGGGAAGGACCAGGAATCGACGATTCTCAAAGTCAACCTGGAGGCGGCGGACGAAATTTGCCGGCAACTCCGGCTGCGCAACATGGGCGGCCTGATCGTGCTGGACTTCATCGACATGAAATCACGGCGGGACCAACAACAGGTCTATCAGCGCATGAAGGAAGGCTTGCGCCGGGACAAGGCCAAAACTCATATCCTGCCCATCTCCCAACTCGGCCTGATGGAGATGACCCGCCAGCGCCACTCGGAAAGCGTGCGCTCGGCGGTGTATGACGATTGCCCAAACTGCAAGGGCCGCGGCAAGGTGAAAAGCGCGCTGACCATGAGCGTGGAAATCCAGCGCAAGCTCGGCGAAATTCTCAAAAAGCGGCCGCGTGACGAATCGGACTTCCAATTGCGCATTGTCGTGCATCCGAGCGTCCTGGAACGATTGCGAACGGAAGACGAACAGCTCATCACCGACATGGAGAAGCGGTACTTTGGGAAACTCCTGTTTCGGGCCGACCCGGCGGTCCACCTCGAACAGTTCAAAATTTACAACGTGGCGACGAACGAGGAGCTGGCTAGCGTGGGAAATTAAGTCCCTTGGAAGACAGCCACGCCCCGCGCCCCCAAAGCGGGGCGTGGCTGGGAATCAAACGCTTAAGCCCGCGTCAACCCGGCGGCTTACTTTTCGTCGAGATCGGTGATGATGACAAACCAGGCGCAACCGTTTTTGTCATCACCGGCAATCGTAAACGACTCGCCTTTGGTGAGGTGCTTGGTGGTCTTGTTCACCGGTTTGCCGTCGCCGATCAATTTGACCTCCACTTTCGGCCCGGCCAGCTCAGTGATCTCGATGAGGCATTTTTTGCTCATCTCGAAGCTTTTGGTTCCGCGCGAGGGAACCGTCCCGACCACCCGGTTCATCTCAAAATAGTATTTCCACTGGAAGATTTTACTCAGTTTTGCCGCCGTGCTTTCGTCCACCGGTTTATGCTTGGGGTCGGAGTAGGTATCGTCGTTCGTTCCCCAAATGAGCTTGGCTTCGAGTTTGAGCTCCGCCGCCTGGAGGGGAGCGGCGAGCAGCGTTGCCAAGAACAACACCAGCAGGCACCGAACCAGACGGTGACACGAACGCGCTGGGAAGGGGATCATTGAAGGATCAGGTCGGCCTCCGGCTCCGGTTCGGGTGGCGCCTCCTGATTTTGGTCGTAAACCCAGACCACGAACATGTTCTCCGCGTGCGAGCGGAAGGAATAGGCCCCGGTGTGTTCCGAGAGATTTTCGACTTCGGCCAGGTGGCGCGCGGACTCGTCCGCGCCGGTCACATCGCCAAATCGTGCCGTGGTGATGGCCAGGATGGCCACGAGCGCGGTGCCCGCGAGGGGAACCAGATACTGGCGCCAGGAAAACCAGGCACGGCGGGGGAGGCTGGCCGCGGCTTTTTCCGCGCGCTCGATTTCGCGCCGGACCTTGCTCCAATAAAATTCGCGGCTCTCCGGCAGGTGGAGCTCGGGTTCATTGCCCGCCAAGGCGGTCCGGGCCATTTTCAATTCGCCCAGCAAAGCCCGCGCTTCCGGGTCCCGGCTCAACCACTCCGTGACGCGCCGGGCCTGGCGCGGCGACAATTCGCCGTCCAGGTAGGACTGTAATCGAAGCTCTGATTCCTGATTCATTTTAGCTTAGTTCCTCTCGTTTAAATCCGGCCAGCAGGTTCGCCATCTTGCGCCGCGCATAAAACAGGCGCGACATCACGGTTCCGATCGAACACTGCATTTTCTTCGCGATTTCTTTGTATTCCAATTCTTCAAATTCATGCAAAATCAGCACGGTTCGGTGCTCATAAGAGAGCTGGCCCAGCGCCCGATCGATCCGGGCCCGCAACTCGGCCCGTTCCAATCGTTCGGTCGGATTGGCCGCGACCACCGGCAGCATCTGTCGTTCGACCCCGCCGGACTCTTCTTCCAACAATTCGATCGACTCGGCCCGGTGCCGCTTCTGCTTGCGCAACTGATCCAAGCAGAGGTTTATTACAATCCTCGTCATCCAGGTCACAAAACTTGATTCGCCCTGGAACTGCTTCAACCGCTGCCAGCCTTTCACCCAGGCTTCCTGGGAAAGATCGATCGCCTCATCCTCATTCCGCATCATGCTGAAGGCCCGGGCGTAAAGCTTATCGCGATGCCGCGCCACCAGTTCTTCAAAGGCGACCATGTCGCCTTTTTGGGCCCGACGCACCAATTTCTCGTCGCTGACGTTGGTATTGTCTGGTTGCGTCGCCATGACTTCGACGGGAGGTAATCCGCCATTATTCAGCCAAACTCAGAGCGCGCCTTTCGTGCTGGGAATCTGGCCGGCGATCCGCGGATCTCGTTGGCAGGCAACGTCAACCGCTTTGGCAAACGCCTTGAATAAAACCTCGACCACATGGTGTGGCTCTTCGCCGTAGAGCCGCTCCAGATGCAGGCTGCAGCGCGCCTCGTTGGCAAATCCCTGAAAGAATTCACGCGCCAATCCGAAGCGGAAAGCGCTCGACATGTCCTGCCTTTTCTCCTGGGTCGTCACCCGCTTCATGGAAAGATGATCTAGGCGGCGCCATACCAACAAAGGCCGGCCGCAGAAATCGACGACGCAACGGGCCAGACATTCATCCATGGGCACGTAGGCTTCGCCGGTGAACGGATTGCGTGGATCAAAACCAAAGCCGTAGCGGCGAATCCCCTTTTTGTCGCCCAAGACCTGGCGAAACGCCTGGCCCAAGCCCAGCCCGCAATCCTCGACGGTGTGGTGGGCATCCACCGCCAGGTCACCTTGGCAGCGCAAGCTCAAATCCATCACCGCATGTCGGGCGAACAACGAGAGCATGTGATCGAAAAAGGGAATCCCGGTCCGAATCGCGGCTCGGCCCGAGCCATCGAGATTGAGCTTCACCATGACTTTGGTTTCTTGGGTGGCGCGGTGGATTACGATCTGCCGGCGTTTCATGCCGGCTGATTAAAACAGAGAGCTTCGGCAAAACAAAAGAAAACTTGGAAAACGCCGGTTCAATTCCACGACCGATGCTCCGGGGCGGGTCCACCGCCAGGCGGGAACCGGGCGATTATCGGTTCAACGAGGCAAGATACCGCTCCGCATCGATGGCCGCGGCGCAACCGAGACCGGCGGCGGTAACGGCTTGCCGATAGACGTGATCGGAACAATCGCCCGCGACGAAGACGCCGGGAACGTTGGTCATCGAGCCGCTCTTCGGAATAATGTAACCGTTCGGATCCATATCGAGCGCGCCTTGGAACAGCTGCGTGTTGGGCACGTGGCCGATGGCCACAAAGACCCCCGCGCAGGCGACGACGCTTTCCTTGCGGGTCTGGAGATTCCGCAATCGCACCCCGGTCACCTTGTCCTGCTTCACATCCAGCACCTCGGTAACGACGGAGTCCCAGATTGGTTTGATTTTCGGGTGGGCCAGGGTGCGATCGGCCATGATTTTCGAGGCGCGCAGCTCGCCGCGGCGGTGCACGAGGTAAACGACCGAGGCAAAGCGGGTCAGGTAAGTGGCTTCCTCGCACGCCGAATCGCCGCCGCCGACCACGACCAGCGGTTGGTGACGAAAGATCGGCAAGGCGCCGTCGCAGGTCGCGCAGGAGGTCACCCCTTTGGTCTCCAGTTTGGCTTCGCTTTCAAGGCCGAGCTGGCGATGCCGGGCGCCACTGGCAATGATGATCGCTTCGGCCGCGACCGAATCGCCATCGACGCGGAGCACGAATGGCCGCCGGGATAAATCGACGGCTTCCACGACGCCGAACTTCACCCGGGCGCCAAAACGTTCCGCCTGCTTTTGCATGCGCGACATCAGTTCGGTGCCATCGATGCCCTCCGCAAAGCCGGGATAGTTTTCTACGATGCTGGTGGTGGTCAGCAGGCCGCCCGGCATCAGACCGGTGAGGACCAGCGGGCTGAGATTGGCCCGCGCCGTGTAAATGGCGGCGGTGAGACCGGCGCACCCGGTGCCGATGATGACGACTTTTTCCATAAGCGGGCGAAACGTAAGAGCGCAACGCTCAAAATTCAAGGTTCAAAGCGCAAGTCGGCATTTCCAGGGCAGAAGCCGGCGCTTGTTTCGCGAGGCGATTTTCCGTTTGATTGGCGCATGGCAGAGATGGTCTATGACGCGCTGATTATCGGCGGCGGCCCCGGTGGCAGCACCGCCGCCACCTTTCTGGCCCGAGCCGGCCGGCGCGTGCTGGTCCTGGAGAAGGAACATTTTCCGCGTTTTCACGTTGGCGAATCGTTGCTGCCTTACAACCGCCGGGTATTCGCGGAGATGGGCGTGCTGCCAAAATTGGAAGCGGCCGGGCTGATCAAGAAAAAGGGGGCGCAATTCCACCTTGGCAACGGCAGCAAGGCGCTCCAGTTGGTGTTTCGCCACGGCCGGTTCACCCGCGAGGCCGAGGCGTTCCAGGTGGAAAGGGCCGCCTTCGATCACCTCCTGCTGCAGCACGCGCGCAGCGCCGGCGCGGAAGTACGCGAAGGCTGGACCGTCACGAATTTCTCGTCGGATGCGGACGGTGTCACGCTTCGCGCGGCGAGCAACGAAGGCGGCGCTGCAAGCTTTCGCGGCGCGTTCCTCATCGACGCCAGCGGCCGCGGCAATCTCACCGGCAACCAGGAGGGACTGCGCGAAATTCATCCCCGGCTCAAAAAGCTCGCCCTCTTCGGGCACTTTGCGAACGTGGCCCGGGACGCCGGCGAACGGGCGGGCGACACGATCATCATCCGCATGGAGAACAAATGGTTTTGGATTATTCCGTTGTCAGCGGACAAAACTAGCGTGGGCTGCGTCATGGACAAGGAGGAGTTGGCGCAGGCCAGGGAGCCGGCCGATGCGCTGTTCACCCGCGTCTGCGATTCCAGCTCGGTGCTGCGCGAGCGGATGCGGTCGGCGCGCCTGCTGGGGGCGCTGCACACGACCAGCGATTTTTCTTACCGCAACCGGCGGTTTGTCGGCCAGCGGTTGCTGCGGGTGGGCGACGCGGCAGGTTTCATGGACCCGATCTTTTCGGCCGGAGTGCATCTGGCTTGTTATTCGGCCAAGCTCGCCGCGGGAGTGGTCATGGAATCGTTGAGCGCCGGCGATGACGGTTCACGGCGACTGCGCCGTTACGAGAAGCGGGTCTATCGCGCGATGCAGTTTTACTGGAAGCTCGTCGAGGGTTTTTACACCACCTCGTTCATGGAACTGTTCATGCAGCCGCGCGATAAGTTCAACCTGCCGGCGGCGATCACCGCGTTGCTGGCGGGGGAACTGGAAGGGGGCTGGAAGATGCGCTGGCGAATGGTCCTGTTTTTCGGTTTGATCCGGCTGCATTCCCGCTGGCGGCTGGTCCCGCGGATTTCCTTCGATGCGCCATCGTCCGGCCAACCGGAGCCGGAAACGGCCCTGGTGGTGACGAGTGATTCCGAGCGCGCCTGAGCCGAAGGGTGTCGGCTGAGTCAGCCGCCGGGCCTCGCAGGCAGTTCCACGAGAGATGTGCTACACTGCGGCAGTCCGTGATGTCTTTAAAGCTTAGGCTTCGGCTTGCATTCCTGGCAGCGGTGGTTTTGGGCGCCGTCCAAACCGCAGGGCAGACCAGCCCGCCGATCATTACGGTTCAGCCGACGAACGAGTCGGTCATCGAAGGGGCGAGCGCGGTCTTCACGGTCCTGGTCAGCAATCTCGATCCAGTGAGTTATCAGTGGCAGCGCAATGCGACCAATCTGGCCGCGGCGACCAACCCCAGTTATACCAATCAAATCGTCGCGTTGACCGACGCTGGCGCGCGGTATCGGTGTGTGATCGCCAACGCGCTCGGCACCAACGTCAGCGCGGAAGCGATTTTATCCGTCACTCCGGACACCGTTCCGCCCACGATAGTCAGCGTGCAGAACGTGGGGACGACCAACGTCTTGATCGTTTTTTCCGAACGGGTTGACGCCATCACGGCGCAAACGGCCACCAACTATTTCATTACCAATGGCGTGGCAGTGCTCGCGGCAGTTTTCGGCGGCGACCTGAAGACGATCATCCTCGCCACCGGGCCGCTGGCCTTGAGCGCCGATTACACCCTGGTGGTCAACAGTGTGCGCGACCGGGCGGCGACGCCTAACACCATCGCGCCGGACACGCAGGCGACATTCACAGCCAAGGAATTGGCGGTGCTGGACATCGGCAGTGCCACGCCGCCGGGTTCGCTGACCACGGTGACGAACGGCAGCGACGTCCGTGGTGGCGGCAGCGACATCGGCGGCGCCGCCGACCAATTTCAATTCAGCTTCGAGAAACGGACCGGCAACTTCGACGTAAAGGTCCGCCTTCAGGGGCTGACGCTTTCCGATGTTTGGGCCAAGGCCGGGCTGATGGCGCGCGAGACGCTCGCCGCCAACAGCCGCTTTGCGAGCGTGCTGGCGACGCCGAGCCTGGGTGGTTCGTTCTTCGAATTCCGCAATGTGACGGGCGGACCGGCCATCGTGGCCGGGGCGGCCCCGGTCAATTACCCGGACACCTGGTTGCGTTTACAGCGGGCGGGAAGCATCTTCACCGGCTACTCGAGCTATGACGGCCAGAATTGGACTTCGTTGGGGTCAACCGGGATAACGCTCCCGGCGACGATATATGTTGGCATGGTCGTTACCAGCCATAACCCCAACGAAACGGCGTTGGCGCAATTTCGGGATTTCACCAACAACATCGGCGGGTCGGTGGGCGTGTTTGCCGTTCCGATTGAACCGCTGGGTCCGTCGAGCCGCAGGACCGGGTTGGCCTTCACGGAAATCATGTATCATCCGCCGCCGCGCGCGGATGGCAAAAACCTCGAATTCATCGAGCTGCTCAATTCGCAGCCGTATTTCGAAGACCTCAGTGGCTTTGGGATTTCCGGCGACGTCGATTACACCTTCCCGCCGGGAACCGTCCTGCCAGGAGGCGGTTTTCTGGTCATCGCCAAATCGCCGGCGGACCTGCAAAGTGTCTATGGCATTTCCAACGTCATCGGCCCCTACACGAATAGTTTGTCGAATAAATCAGGCACCCTCCGCCTGCGGAACCGGGCCGACGCGGTCCTGCTGGAGGTCACCTTCGATAGCCAGCCGCCCTGGCCGATCACGGCGGACGGCGTGGGGCATTCGCTAGTGCTGGCACGGCCCTCCTACGGGGAAGGCTTTGCGCAGGCCTGGAGCCAGAGCGACGTCTTCGGCGGATCGCCCGGCGGCATGGATGGTTACGGGTTTGAACCGGCGCGCTCGGTGGTGATCAATGAGTTTTTGGCGAACAGCACTTGGCCGGACTTGGATTTCATCGAACTCTACAACCACAGCAATCAGCCGGTGGATGTCTCGGGCCGTGTCCTCACGGACGATCCAACCACGAATAAGTTCGCGCTCCCGGGCGGAACGGTGATTCCGGCGCGGGGCTTCATTTCCTTGGATGAAACGCAACTCGGTTTCCGGCTGAGCGCGGCGGGCGGCGACATCTACTTCGTGAATGCCAGCGCGACCCGCGTCCTCGATTCGGTCCGGTTCGCGGGGCAAGCCAGCGGCATCTCCACCGGGCGTTTCGCGGACGGCGCCCCCGGTTTCCACGAACTGACAGCCGCGACTCCCGGCGCGCCCAATAGCCCGCTGTTGATCCGCGACATCGTCATCAACGAGATTATGTACCATCCGATCAGCGAGGACGTGAACGACGAGTATGTCGAGTTGTATAATCGCGGCACAAACACAGTGGACCTGAGCCGTTGGAAATTCAGCTCGGGCATCAGCTTCACCTTCGCCACAAATACTTTCATCGCTCCGGGCGGCTACTTGGTCGTCGCGAAGAATCTCGCCCGCCTGTTGACCAATTATCCGAATCTGAGCCTCGGCAACACCGTCGGCGATTTCGGCGGCGCGCTGGCGCACAAGGGAGAGCGGCTGGCGCTTTCGATGGCTGACCCGGTGATCACCACGAACAACAATATCGTCACGACCAACTTCAATTACGTGGTGGTGGACGAAGTGACCTATCGGGATGGCGGACGGTGGGGCGCGTGGTCGGCCGGTGGCGGCAGCAGCCTGGAATTGATTGATCCCCACAGCGACCATCGGCTCGCCCCGAATTGGGCGGACAGTGATGAGACCAGCAAAGCGCCTTGGACCGACATTGAATACACGGGCGTTCTGGATAATGGGCTGCCTCAAAATCCGGCGGATTCGCTGCAGGTCATGCTCTTGGACGTCGGCGAGTGTCTGGTGGACAATGTCGAGGTGATCCCCGCCGGCAGCACGACCAATCTGGTTCCCAATCCAAATTTTGAAACGGGACTTACCAACTGGTTTTTTCAAGGGGTTTACGACACTTCCTCGTGGGAAACCAACAGCGGCTATCTGAGCAACCGTTCGCTCCATGTCCGGGGGAAGACTGACCGGGGCGATACCGGAGCGAACCGGATTTACACGACGCTCAGTTCGCCGGTCGCGGTTGGTTCCACGGCCACCCTCCGCGCAAAGGTGCGATGGCTGCGCGGCTTTCCGGAATTTCTGCTGCGATTGCGCGGCAACTGGCTGGAGGCTTATGGGACAATGTCGTTGCCCGCCAATTTGGGAACTCCGGGCGCGCGCAATTCGCGCGCCGTGACCAACGCCGGGCCGGCCATTTTCAGCGTCACGCATAACCCGCCCGCCCCGGCGGCCGCTCAAGCGGCGGTAGTGACGGCGCGCGTCCACGATCCCGATGGCGTCGCTTCGGTCCAATTAAGTTATCACGTCGATCCGTCCACCAACTATCTGACGCTCGCCATGTTGGATACCGGGACCGGCGGCGATGCGATCGCCGGTGACGGCATTTACAGCGCGTTCATTCCTGGCAAAGCGGCCGGGGTCCTGGTCGCCTTTAAGATCACGGCTACAGATCAATCAGCGGCGCCGGTTACGGCCCAGTTCCCCAGCGATGCGCCCGCGCACGAATGTTTGATTCGCTTTGGCGACCCGCAACCCCTCAGCAGTTTCGGCACCTATCGAATATGGATCACCCAGGCGACATTTAACCGGTGGGCGGCCCGTGAAAAGCTGAGCAATGAGGCGCTGGACGCCACGTTCGTGTACGGCAACCAGCGCGTGGTCTATAACGCCGGAGTGTTGTATAGTGGCAGTCCCTGGCACAGTCCCAGTTACGACACGCCGACCGGCAATGCCTGTAGCTATAAAATGATCGTTCCCAACGATGATCTCGTGCTGGGCGCGGCGGACTTCAACAAACTCCATTGGCCGGGCAACCTGGGCGGCGACGAAACCCAACAGCGGGAGAAGACGACTTACTGGATGGCCGACCAGCTCGGCTTGCCTTACAATTATCAACGGTTCCTCAACCTTTACGTCAATGGGGTGCAGCGCAACGCTATCTTCGAGGATATTCAGGTGCCCTCTTCGGATCTGCTGAAGGAGTTTTATCCGACCGATGCCAACGGCGACCTTCACAAGGTCGAAGTATGGTTCGAGTTCACCAACAATCTCTCGAGTTTCAACGGCGTGGGCGCATCGATTGAGAATTTCACCACGACCGGCGGGGCGAAGAAGCTGGCGCGCTATCGCTGGACTTTTGGGAAACGGGCCTTGAACGGGTCCGCCAGCGACTACACCAATATTTTCCAACTGGTGGATGTTGCAAACCTCGCCGGCGCCGGCTACACGGCGGCGGTTGACTCGCTGGTGGATATCGAGGAGTGGGTGCGCATCGCGGCCCTCGAACACGTGGTGGGGAATTGGGACTGCTGGCTCGACACCGGCGGACAGAATCTGTACATCTACAAACCGCAGTTTGGCAAGTGGCAGGCGCTGATCTGGGACATCAATATCGACCTCGGCATCGGCAACTATAGCGACACGCCCACATCGGACCTATTCAAAGTGGGCGATCCTCCCGTGGCGACGCTATACAGCAACCCCACCTTTCGGCGCGCCTACTGGCGGGCGTTGAAGGACGCGGCCGATGGGCCGTTGGTCGCCGCGAACGTCGGGGCGGTCATGGACGCCCGCTATGCCGCCTTCGCCGCCAATGGGCTGGCCATCAGTCCGCCGACCGTGGTTAAATCCTGGATAAGCCAGCGCCGCGATTACATCGTTGCGCAGCTCGCATCGGTAGCGGCGCCCTTCGCCATTAGGAGCAACGGTGGAACCAACTTCAGCACGGCCAACAACCTGGTGAGCCTGACCGGCACGGCGCCGGTGGAAGTCAAAACCATCACCGTGAACGGCATTTCCTTTCCGATCACCTGGACGAGCGTGACCAATTGGGTGTTGCAGTTTCCCCTGGACCATTCGACCAACCTGGTCGTGCTGCAAGGGTATGACCGGTTCGGCAACGCGCTCGCCAACGATGCCGCCAGCCTCACTGTAATTTACACCGGCAGCGCGATCCGGCCGCAGGATTCCCTGGTGATCAACGAGATCATGTACCATCCGGTAGTGACTAACGCTGCGTACGTGGAAATCTTCAATCGCTCACCCGCCGTGACGTTCAACCTGTCCAATTATCGTCTCGATGGCGTCGATTTCGCCTTCAGTCCCGGGACGATTATCCGGCCACGTTCCTTTTTGGTTGTGGCCAAAGACGCGGCCATTTTCGCCAGCACTTACGGCTCGGCCGTCCCGGTGGCCGGAGTATTCGCCGGTCAATTGGACTGGAAGGGCGAGACGCTCACCTTGATCGAACCGGGAGGGTTGACCGGTGCGGATGTCATCGTTGACCGGGTAAAGTACGAGAACCAGTTACCCTGGCCGCCGCTCGCCGACGGACAAGGCGCTTCGCTGCAACTCATCGACCTCAGCCAGGACAACAGCCGCGTGGGAAATTGGGGGGCGTTGTCCGTCGGATGGCGCTCTGCGAGCAGCACCGGGGTTGCCTACAGCTCGCGTTTCTATATTTACCTGGCCCAGCCCGGCGATACCTACGTGGACGATATTAGCTTGGTGGCGGGGAGCGTGGCGGGCGCGGGCCCGAACCTGCTGGCGAATGGAGATTTCGAGTCTTCGTTGACTGGGAGCTGGACAAGCCCGGCGAATAACGCGGCGTCCACGCTGAGCACTTTCGTCAAGCATTCCGGCAATTCGAGCTTGCACCTGGTTTCCACCAATCCCGTGGGGAACATCACGACGGCAATGTACCAGGACGTCCAGCCTCCCATTGCCCTGAACCAGACCTACACGCTGAGTTATTGGTATTTCGCCTCCTCCAGCAGCAACACGTTGACGGCGCACATCGGCGGGCTGGGCCTCAACAGCGTGACGCCGCTGGGCGGCTCGCTGTACACCCCCGGGAAACCAAATTCGGTCGCGGCGAGTCTGCCGCCGTTTCCGCCGCTCTGGCTGAATGAAGTCCAGCCCGACAATGTTAGCGGGATGACAGACAGTTTCGGCGAGCACGATCCGTGGGTCGAGATCTACAACGCGAGCACCAACACCGTAAGCTTCAACGGCTGTTATCTCACCGACGATTACGGCGAGCTAGCCAAATGGGCGTTCCCGTCAAACGCGGTCATCGCTCCCGGCCAGTTCCTCGTCGTCTGGACCGATGGCGAGCCGGGGCAGACGACGACCAACGAAATGCACACGGATTTCCGCCTCGCCAGCTCCGCCGGCTCGGTGGGGCTGGTCTGGACCGCCAACGGCCAGCCGATGGTGCTGGATTATCTGAACTACACCGCCCTGAGCGCGGATTTCTCCTTCGGTGCGTTTCCGGACGGCCAGCCGTTTGCGCGGCAGGTTTTCCGGTACGCGACGCCGGGCGCGACGAACAATCCGACTCCGCCGCCGATCCCGGTCGCCATCAACGAATGGATGCCTGGCAATGGCAGCTTCCTGGCCGATCCGGCGGACGGAAGGTATCAGGATTGGTTTGAACTCTACAACTACGGCAGCAACACCGTGAATCTCGTCGGCTACTTCCTGACCGACACGTTGACCAACAAATTTCAATTTCAAATCCCTCCCGGCTACACGATTGCGCCGCGCGGCTATCTGCTGGTTTGGGCCGACAACGAGCCGGTCCAGAACAGTCCGGGTCAAATCGATCTGCACGTGAACTTTAAGTTAAGCAAAAGCGGCGAAGCGATCGGACTGTTCGCCGCGGACGGGACGGCTGTGGACGCGGTCACGTTCCCGGCGCAAACCGACAACGTCAGCCAGGGGCGCTGGCCGGATGGCAGCGGCTCGCTTTACTTCATGACGACCCCCACGCCGCGCGCGGCCAACGTGGTCAATTTCCCCAACACGCCGCCGCTGCTCGCGAGCATCCCGGATCAGATTGTCAGTGAAGGACAGTTGCTGGTCTTGACGGTGACGGCGACCGATATGGACTTTCCGGCGCAAACGCTCGCTTACTCGTTGGACGCGGGCGCGCCGCTGGGGGCGTCGATCAACCCGATTACCGGCCTGTTCACTTGGCGGCCAACGGCGGACCAGGCGCCGAGCACCAACCGCCTCATCGTGCGCGTGACCGACGATGGCGCGCCGCCGTTGAGCGCCAGCACGAGCTTCAGCGTCGCGGTCCTGCCGTTGCCGCGCATTTCGAGCGTGAGGATCGTCGGGGGAAACTTGCATCTGGTCTGGCAGAGCGTTCCCGGCAAAACATACCGAGTCCAGTACACTGAGGACCTGCCCACGGGCCTCTGGAATAATCTGGGCAGTGATCTGGTTGGTGACGGCACCCTGCTTGGCATTATCGACCCCATCGGCGCGAGTTTGCAGCGCTTCTACCGGATCACGTTGCTCAACTGAAGGACCGGTCGCTCGCGCCGGCGAGCCGGGTGCTCGGCCCGGGGCACGATTGCGCGTCGGCGCACCGTCGCCGGAGAATTCGATTGCTTGCTCCCTGAAAAGCGCATAAACGGGGAAGCATTATGCCATCCGAATCATTTCAGGCCAGCCGGTGGACGAAAGGCAATTTTCTTTTCCCAACCGTCATCGAAGTCAGCGACAAGGCGGTGGTGCGGCACAAGGCATCCTGGTTGAGCCGGGACGAAATGAGCATCAGCGTGCAAAAGATCGCCTCGGTTCATATTAAGACCGGGCTGTTTTGGGCGAACATTCTGATCGAATCTTCAGGTGGCACCGATCCTTTGACAAGTCACGGTCATCGCAAAGCGGATGCCGCCCGGATCAAGGAACTCATCGAAGGTTATCAGGCGAAGCCGACGGACGAATAGGACTCAAAGCGGAGTGAGTCGGTGAACATTGGATTCGGAGGAGACAACTGAGGGCCGGTTTTCCGGCGCGAATTGTTTTGTTGCTTTTTGGAAAAATTCCGATAAACTGGTTGGAAATCTTCCAGTGTTTTTCGCTCGCGAGGCGCCGGTTGCGGCTATTCTGCGTGCCCGTGGCAGGTGAGGAAGCTCCCTGGGATATTGTCCGTGTTTTGTCAAAATTTATGAACTCTTCGCCGCTTCAAACGTTTTATCGCAAACCGGTGTTGCTTGGGCTTTTGCTCATTGGGCCTGCCCTCGCCGAGCTGAGGGCGCGTGCCGCGGTCATCCCGGTCGCGATCACGAATCAGCCGCAAGATCAGGTGGCGGGTGAACTGCAACCGGCGAGTTTTAAAGTCGGCGCCAGCGGCAGCCCTTTGCCGCTTTATCAATGGTACAAGAACGAGGTGGCGATTGCCGACGCGACGAACAAGACGTACACGATTGGCGCGGCGCTCTTGGGCGACAACGGTTCGGTCTTCAAAGTGGTTGTCTATAACGTCCTCACCAACACGGTCGTGAGCAGCGCGACCAGCAGCAATGCCCTGCTGACGGTCCTGCCGGACACCAACGCACCGGTCCTGGTCGGAGCCAATGCGTTGTTTGCGTCGTGGGTCCAATTGACTTTTTCGGAACCCGTCCGGCTGGACGGGGCCACCAATGTGGCCAATTACGCGATCGCCAGTGCGAATGGGAATCTGGTGATCTCGAATGCCACATTGCTGGCCAGCCAGGCGGCGGTGATCCTGAAGACCAGTCCGCAGTCGGCCGGGGTCTTTTACACGGTGACGGTAAGCGGGATTGCTGATATTTCCACCGCCGCCAATCTGATCGCTCCGAACACCCAGGCGACATTTGTGCCGATGGACTACACCTCGCTCGACGTGGGAAACCCCGCTTTGGCGGGAGCGGTGACGATGGTTTCCAATGGCTTTGACATCGTGGCGGGAGGCAAAGACATCGGCGTCAACGCCGATCAATTCCAGTTTAATTACCAGCCATGGAGCGGTGATTTCGACGTGAAGGTCCGGGTCCAGGGATTGAGCCTCTCGGATAGCTGGGCCAAGGCTGGCTTGATGGCGCGCGAAAGCCTGACGAACAACGGTCGTTTCGCCGGCAGTTTCACCACGCCCAATATTGGCGGTTCTGTCTTCGAGTATCGCGCTTCCCCGAGCCTAAGCGCGAACATTCTGGGTTCGTTTCCAGCCACCTATCCGAGCACCTGGCTGCGGTTGCAACGGGCCAACCTGACCAACTTCAGCGGCTTCGCCAGCATCGACGGAAATCGATGGTCGCTGCTGGGAACGGCCAATGTGACGATGAGTAATTCGATCTATCTGGGCTTCGCGGCCAGCGGCCATAGTACGAACCAGACCACGACGGCGCAATTCCGCGACTTCGACAACGTGCGCGGCGGCGTGGTGGGGAGCATTGTGCTGGCCAATGAACCGCTTGGTCCTTCCAGCCGCAAGACCGGGCTGGTGATCTCCGAGATCATGTATCATCCGGCGGCGATTGCCGGGGTCACCAACAACCTCGAGTTCATTGAACTATTCAACTCGCAGGCGATCCCGGAGAAGATCGGCGGCCACCAAATTTCGGGAAACATCGATTACACGTTCCCGGCCGACACGGTAATTCCTTCCGGGGGCTTTTTGGTGATCGCCAAAGATCCGGCGGGCATTCAAAGTTACTATGGCATCTCCGGCGTGCTCGGGCCTTACAGCAACAATTTGCCCGGCGCGGCCGGCACCGTCCGGCTGCTGAACCGCCAGAGTGCCATCCTGCTGGAAGTCAATTATCAAGGGAAGGCGCCGTGGCCCATCGCCGCCGACGGAGCGGGGCACTCGCTGGTGCTGGCGCGACCATCCTACGGTGAAGGGAACGTGCTCGCCTGGGCGGCCAGCGCCAATTTGGGCGGATCACCGGGCACGATGGAACCAATGGTTTCCGAGCCGTTACAGTCAATCCTCATCAATGAATTTCTGGCGCACACGGAAGATCCCGGCGCGGAGGAGTTCATCGAATTATACAATCACAGCAACCAAGCCGTGGACCTTTCCGGCGCTTACCTGAGTGATCGCGGGGACAGCAACAAGTTCAAGATTCCGGATGGCACGCTGATACCGGCCGGTGGATTCGTTGCCTACGGTCAAAGCGCGCTGGGATTCGGCCTCAAGGCGGAGGGAGGAAGGATTTACCTGGTGAATGCCAGCCAGACGCGGGTGATCGACGCGGTGGAATATGAATCGCAGGGCAATGGCATTTCGCTGGGTCGCTTCCCGGACGGCGCGACGAGCTTCTACCCATTGAAGGCGGCCACTCGCGGCGCGGCCAACAGCGGGCCCTTGTTGGGAGACATCGTGATCAATGAAATCATGTACAACCCTATCAGTGGCCTGAGCGATGATGAATATGTTGAGCTGTATAACAAGGGGAGCAATGCCGTGGACGTTAGCGGCTGGAAATTTACCTCGGGGATCAGCATTACCTTTCCTTCCAGCACCCTGATCCTGCCGGACGGCTACCTGGTGGTGGCGAAGAACAAAACCAACCTATTCGCCCGCTACGGCAATTTGAACGCCGCCAACACGATCGGCGATTATGCCGGCACGCTGGCCAACGGGGGCGAGCGGCTGGCTCTGGCGAAACCCGAGCCGCTGGTCACCACCAACGGCACGGGGGGCTTCGTGACGAACACGATTTACGTGGTCGAAAACGAAGTGACCTACGGCAAAGGCGGGCGCTGGGGCACCTGGTCCAGTGCGGGCGGCAGCAGCTTGGAGCTGATCGATTCCCGGAGTGACAACCGGCTGGCGGCCAACTGGGGAGACAGCGATGAAACCGCCAAAAGCGCGTGGACCAACTTTGAGTCCACGGGGACCGTCGATAACTTCGACGCGAGCGAGGGAGCCAATGACGAGCTGCACATCCTGGCGCTCGATGCGGGCGAATACCTGCTGGATGATATCGAAGTCATCGGGACGGGAAACACCAACGTCCTCAAGAACGGGAACTTCGAAAGCGGCGCCACCAACTGGACTTTCCAGGGAGCGCACGACCAATCCACGATTGAGAACGTAAATTATCCTGGCAGCGCGGGCACGAAATGTTTGCACCTGCGGGCGAGCACGCGCGGCGATACCGGCGGCAATCGCATTCGTTCCAATCCATCGTTCACAAGCCCGCTGGGCGGCGGCTCGACCTTTCCCGCGACATTGCGAGCCAAAGCGCGATGGTTGCGGGGCTGGCCTGAATTGTTGCTGCGGCTGCACGGGAATGGCCTGGAAGCGCCGGGCACCCTCCCTATCCCGCCTAACTTAGGGACGCCGGGCGCGCGCAACAGCCGCGCGGCGACCAATGGCGCGCCGGCGATTTACAGCGTGGCGCACAGCCCGATTTCACCGGCAGGCAAAGAGGCGGTGGTGGTAACGGCCAGAGTCTCTGACCCCGACGGAATCTCATCGCTGCTGCTGCGATATCGCAACGATGGTCTGGCCAACGGTCCCTTGACCAACCTCGCCATGGTGGACGACGGCACGGGCGGCGATGCGATCGCCGGGGACGGCATTTACAGCGCCACGATCCCCGGGCAGCCGGACGGCTCGCTGATTGCCTTCCACATCCAGGCAGTCGATAACCTGGGCGCCACCAATCTTTTCCCGGATCGAGCCTTGACGAAGGTGTTTCCGAATGATTCTCCTACGCGCGAATGCCTGGTGCGTTTCGGAGAACTCCAGCCGCCGGGAAGTTTTGGAGCTTATCACATGTGGATCACCCGGGATACGGCGATTCGTTGGGGGCCGATCAATGCCGCCACCCATACCGGGCGTGATCAGCTTAGCAACGCCGGCCTGGACGGCACCTTTGTCTATAATAACTCGCGCCTCATCTATAACATGTCGCCGCACTACAAGGGAAGCCCGTGGCACGTCGGCCAGATGCAGGGGCCGACCAATGCCAGCCGCGTCGATTTCTTCTATGATTTCCCACCGGATGACCCGTTGTTGGGAACGACCTCCTTCGCGCTTTGCACGGTGGGAAACCCCAGCGGCAACTCATCTTCCGACGATAGCGGCCAGATTGAGCAGACCTCTTACCTGATCTTCAACGAGATCGGCATCCATTACAATTACCGCCGCTACGTGCACGTTTTCATCAATGGCGACCGGCGCAGCAGCAGCGCGGGCCAGCTCTTTATCATGGAAGACGGGCAGTTCCCGGATGGGGATGAGATCAAAGAATGGTATCCGGACGATCCGAACGGCCGGCTCTACAAGATTGAAGACTGGTTCGAGTTTGCTGATGACGGCGTCGGCTTTCACAACAACGACGCCACGATTCAGCGGTTCAACACGACTTACAACGGCGTCACCACCAAGAAGCAGGCGCGCTATCGGCATTCCTGGAAACCGCGCGCCCTTTCACAGCTTCAGTCGGCCAATGATTACAGCAATTTTCTGGCGATCGTGGAGGCGGCCAGTCCGGCGTCCAATCCCACCTCGGCCAATATTCCCGACGTGGCCGCCCTGGATTCGGTGATTAACATCGAGCAATGGATGCGGATCATCGCGGTGCAACATACGATCGGCAATTGGGACAGTTATGGCTATCGGCGGGGAAAGAATTGTTACACGTACAAAGGCCTC
>WNGK01001099.1_pt1 | contig 42205 bp, 47 predicted proteins | sample 5400601 | NCBI WGS metagenome assembly WNGK01 (sample SAMN13153376, study PRJNA577476) | soil metagenome | isolation source: 60 cm soil or saprolite under Garry oak tree replicate 1 | place: USA:California | collected 2016-06-15 | reverse complement strand
CTATTGCGCTTCGATCGTCGGTGATGGGTGGGGTGTCGGCCGGTCCGCAGAGCGTAACCATCAGATCCTTATCAACGAGATGGTGCTTGAGCTCGTGGGCCATGCTGAAGATGGTGGGTTCGTCTGGCAGCCCCCTGGCAAGCATTACTGAGACGCCGCATTCATCATTGAAATATGCTGCCCGAATGTGTTTGAGATTTGGCCAGAAGTCGATACGCTCGATTCCCTCCGCCCGGTACACCTTCCACATCTGCTTGATGCCGATGTCCGCGCGTGTGAGGCCATGCCGTTTACGCACTTCAAGAGCAAGCGCCTGCATGTCACGGTAATAGGCCGTGCGGTTCATTTTTCACGATCTCCTGCGACCCGGGGATTTTGCCTCGTAAATCATCCGCGCGCGGCGGTATTCGGCAAATTTCCGGACTTCGTCTAGTTCCTTGTCGTCGAGGTTTTCCGCCGCTCTGAGTAGAGCTTCCATCCTCTGGCCCTCCCGGGTACCGACGTCCCTCCGGGGAAAGAATTCCTCAATCGATTTCCCAAAGAAACGCGCAAGCTTCTCCAAGTCTTCTATGGTCGGCCTGACGGTTGCGGTCTCCCAACGAGAAATGGTGTTGGTTGCGACGCCCATCTTGGTGGCCAGCGCCTCTTGAGAGATTCCGCGTTCTCCATAGGCGGTCCTGAACTCCTTGATCCGCTGGCCGACGTGTTCGATCAGGGTGGAAGTCATCAATAGGTGTTAACCCCTCCGTTTCTGGACAGTATATTCCATTTTGTGTTGACAGCCAGACTGTTTTGTGTGTCTACTGATTATGGATATCGACTACACACAATATGGAATGTCCGAGAAGCAGTTCAGATCCTTAAAAGGCAAACAAAAAGGAAAGGCGCGATACGCCCGCGGGAAGGAGAAAAAAGAGGTGATATCACCGCAAATCGTTCAAGACTATCGGCGGTTGTTCGTTAACCGCCCAGCATACACATTGCAATCCGCTCGGCCTCGCCCCGAGACCGGACGCCACTACTATTTCAGACCTCAGAAGATGGGGACAGGGGCACCCGTGGAACTGACGGAATCCATAATCCGCCGTCACCTAGACGGAGAAATCACGATTGGCCTGTATGCGATTAATCCCGACAACCAGCGCTGCAAATGGCTAGCCATTGATGCCGATTACAAGAACGCGATGGAGGATCTGCTGAAGCTACAGTACCGGTTAATCCAGGACGGAGTTGAACCCGCGCTCGAAATGAGCAGGCGAGGTGGGCATCTCTGGATTTTTCTTGCGGGGCCGCTGTTGGCGAAAGATTGCCGTGTCTACATTCACGACATTGCGTTGCGGTTGGGAGTGCCAGTGAAGGGCTCGGGCCCAAAAGATGGCATCGAGGTGTTTCCCAAGCAGGACGCCATCGAACCTAGCGGGTTTGGGAGTGCCATTCGCGGCCCGCTCGGCATTCACCGCGGCGCCAATCGTCGGTTCTGGTTTCATGACGCGGACAACACCGTCGAGGCGCAGATCGCATACCTGAATGGTTCTCGGAAGCTCACTGAGCAGGAACTCGAAGTGTTCATTGCCGGAAAGGAAAGGCCGAGGCCAGACAATTCTCCGCAGGAGAGGAGCACCGCATCCGGGCGTCGAGCCAGAACTGCGCGCTTGGAGTTCCGGATACTGGAGTACGTTGGACCGGTGCGGAAGGTCGGCCGCAACTATGTCACGCGGTGTCCATCGTGCGCGGAATTCGGACATGACCGGAGTGGGGACAATTTGGCGATCTTGATTCGGGACCCTCGCTTTTATAAATGTTGGGCGGGCTGTGCGAAGGAGATGATTCGCGCTGCTCTTGGCCGTCCGATTTGTATGGAGATCGCGTAAACGTCGAGCACTTAAGGCACAGGGAAACCGCACGGAGCAGCCGAGACTTGCAGAATACGACCCGCTGCAGAACGGCAATCAACAAGAGAAAATCGTGGTCCGACTGGGGTCCGATAACTCTGCTTTGGGGTCTTTTCAATGACTTTCTGTCGTTCCCGGCGCCGTCAAGTCATTGAATATAATGCTGTCGTTTTTTGGGTTGGCCTCATAACCCAAAGGTCGGTGGTTCAAATCCCCTCCCCGCAACCAACGCAATCACAAAGTTGCGGGCACTTGTAACGACCGTCCAAGACTGTCCAATAAGGGGAACCGCCTCACAGTTCCCCTTATTTATTGAATGGAGACTTGTTGATTGGCGGACCTTGCGATTTACTGACGCTGTTCCGGGAATGCCGACGATCAGGCTCGACGGTATTCAAGAGTGGCTTCTTTGGGTACAACAACGCCAATCAGGCCGCGGACGCAGGTGAACACGAGGGCGATTGGACGTCGGACAGCTGATTGTAGACGCGGCGAAATTGGAAATCGTCGCTGTGTTTCATTTCGTGCGGAGGCTGCTATTCCGATTTGACAATTCCGGTTCCTCAGCAACCTTGTGTGCTACCGCTGCTGTACCTTCTGAATTCGCAACGGCGACCGGGCGAAGGGTCCAAATAACGTGGCGGGCGGCCTCGGATTCCGTTCTACGGGATTATGTTTTGATTGCACTTTCCTGCTCCAAGCGACACGTATGTGAGGATTGTTTGAATGAGGGATTGCATCGAAAATGCACATTAAATTGCTTTTGACAAAAGCTGCAAAGCGCAGTTAGAGTTTTTGTGATTTCCTTCCCGCGGCAAAATTTAGGAGGTCCCTTTGGGCGGCATTCCCAGCAACTACAGTGTTGACCTTGATGTCGTTTCCTCGGTGGAATTAGGCGGGATACCTACCGGTTACCGATTCGACATCGGCTCTCTACCCAAGATTGAGATTAAGGTGGATCCCATCACCATCAATCCTGTGGAAGTGTCGGTGAGGTTGAAGGAAATTCCTTCAGTTCGGGCCCATATTCCTGCCGCCTTCACGCTGGGGTTTTCTGTTTTGGGGTGGCAGTTGGCCAGCATCCGGCTGTGCGGAGAGGCGCAGGTCATCAACGAACCGTACGTCCCGAATCCTTGCGAGCACTGTGGTAGTGGCGTGGCGATCCCAAATTTGTCCTTGCCGGTGCCAGACATTGAGATTGCGGTTCCCGCACACGAACGCAAGAAAGACAAGTGATGCAATGAAGGATGCGCGGCAGACATTGCGGTTCAGGGGCGCGCCCACCCGGTTGTCAGCGCTACTGGAGCTTCCAGAAGCACTCGGGCCTGCGAATGGCTGCCGAGTGACGTTGGCCGACGGGAACTGGCTGCCCCTTAATGTTCGCAGACATCGGTCTAAGGCGCCCATGATTTCTACCCTGAGTTTCCGGCTTCCCAGGTCCACTCCGCCCGGTTCTTACCAAGGCAGCGCCGAACTCGGCGGGAAACAGGTCCCGATAACGGTGGATGTGGAACCGCGACGCCGTCTGCGCTTTATCCCCTCGAAGCTGGTGTATAGAGGGGAGTCCGGTACCGGATTCAGTGACGAAGTCATCCTTTTGAACCTCGGCAACGTGGATGTCGAAATCCCAGCCCAGGATACGTTTTGCGTCTTCGACAGCAGCGGAGTGGCTCAAGCGTTTTATCGTGGATTAGCTGAAGAGAATGCTGCCGGAAGGTCACGAATCGACCGGGTCATGGATGAACTTGCGAAATCGCATGGTGGCCTTGTGCGAGTGACGGTGTCCAGGGGCTCGGGCCGGCTTGCCGTTGAAGAAGCCCGGGAACTTGGCATTGATCTGAATTTCTCCCATCGGCTGAGCGCTGGACACACTTACCGGGGCACCTGGCAGGTTGCTGAAGCGAGTCTTGAAATTGAGATTGAGTTAGTGGGGAATGCAGCAGGCGAGGAGACAACACCATGAGCAACACTAACGCGCCACTTAAGACACCACTGCTGGCCCTTGGAAATTTAATCGAACAAGGGACGCGACTGGGAATTGATGTTTTGGAATCGATCGCGGATCTTTCGCCCGTGGTTCTGCAAGGCCTGGGTAATCTGGCGACAGGCGCATCCCCTTTTACCCGGGCCTGTTCGTGCGATATTCCAACCCCGTGCTGGATGCCGAAACCGCTGTGTGAAGTGATGAGCACAGGGCGCATTGGTGACACCATCAGTCTGCGTTTCGTCATCACGAATTGCTCGATGTCGTTCCGCAAAATTGCGATATCTACGTTTACGAAAACCGCCGAGGTATCTTTCAGCGCTAATGAAGTAAGTTTGGGTCCGATGGAACGGGGAGAGGTGGAAGCCTTTTACGTCATCCCGGCCGGTTCGCCGGTTGGAAAAAAGACGGAGTTGTTGATCTGGGTCCGCGGGTGCGAGCAAGTCGGGTCGAAGTGTGGCGACACTTGTTACGAAGTCGAGGTGCAAGACTGTCCAGATTTTGTTCATCATTGGTATGACCACTTCTACTGCCCGCGTCCGTGTCTGGGCGATCGAGAGAATCGGGGATGACCGGAGCCATACTGTTTACGAGGATATGGGGACGCGCGCTTGACGCGAATTTGCGTTACGGCGCACGAATCGGTGGAATGGCCCTAAAGACGGCGGAGCGGCTGGTTTCATCTATCGCTACCATCGGTTCTCAACTAACGCCGGAAGAGGACGCGAGGCCGCTAGTTCGCAATCCTCCACCCAGTTCACTGTCGCTACCTCCCGCATCCATGGTTCTCGAAGGCGTGGCGGGGAGCCGGGCATCAGGTTTATTTGTGGTCGAAAACAAGCTGCCACACCAAATTTCCACGCCTATTGCGGTGGGTCCGCTAGTGGATACCGACGGTCACGAAATTCCATCGGCTTTGAGATTCGAGCCAGGAATGATTACGTTGTCAGCCGGAGAGCAGGTGGTTGTCAGAGTGGGCGTGCAGATTGGCCGGGCGCTAGCAGCCGGGATCGGCTACAAAGCAGATATCAGTGTGCCTGGAATACCTGGTGCGCGGATCCCAATTGTTGTTAGACGCAAGTTGGCGGCGAAATTGGGACCGTTGGTCGTGAAAAAGAAAGTGGCAGGTGTGAACCACGCAGGGAAGACGAAACAGCGTCGTCACATCCAGGGTTCGCTGCGCAAACCGAACCCCTAACACTGCAAGAATTATTACCGCCCGCTACATAGCAATGGGCTCCTGCAACACCCAGACTCATCGTGAATACGGCCGCCGAGCCCGTCAGCGAAATAAGTGCCGTCTGGGAACTGCCAAGAAGGCTTGGTGTAACTGGGGACCTCGAACGGCTGCAATCCTTTCTTACCCGCCGGGTTGAAGAGACAGATCCTGAGGTGAGGCCCATGATCCAGGCGCAACTTTCCGGCCGGGCCAAATATTTTCGTCCGGTTACGATTTTCGCCTGTTACCGCTCAATATTCGACAAGGGTCCGTCACACAAGGTGTTGGCCGCGGCCGCTGGGCTCGAGCTTCTGCACAATGTCAGCTTGATCGTCGACGACATTCTGGACCGCTCGCGCTACCGCAGAGGAAATCTTTCCTTACATTGCCGATTCGGTTTTCTTCCCGCCCTGATGGCCTCCGGATACATCATGTCAGCGGCCTCAAAGTTAGTGGCCTCCGACGCATACTCGGTCACTTTGTTTGCCGAACTGATGCAGAGGCTGGGGGTGGCCGAGTGCTTGCAGTGGCGGCTTAGGCGGCATGCCCTCGGGACCGAGGATTGGAGAAAAATCGCGGGAGAAGATACCGGATCGATGTTTGAAATTTGTGCCCGCCTGGGCACTCGCGACAACCGCCTGCAAAAGTTCGGCGCGCTTTTGGGGATTCTCTATCATGGATGTGACGATGTGGCCGACGTTCGCGGAACAACCGCACTGGGTGGAGGCTCGGCCAAGGACATTGAGGATGCGATCCTTACGCTTCCGGTCGCGGTAGCTGTCAGGGATCCGCAAACCGCTCTCCTCTTTCGCAATTCGAATCCGCAGAACCGGGCGGCCCTGACCCGAAAACTCCAAGAGGCACTGCCCGAGGCTGAAAACTATCTTGACCAGGTCGCTGCCGAAGCCGAAGCCGAGGCCTTAGCCAACAGCAACTACCCGGAGCGTCTAATTTCTCTGATTCGGGACACGCGACTCCTTTCGAGAGCGTAAAGTGGCACGAAGAAGAAGCTCAAAAGCGAGAATTCAACCGGCGGCCGTCTCCCTAAAACACTTGGTTGGAACGGCGGATCGCTACGACGTCATCGTTGTCGGCGCGGGGCCGGCCGGCAGTACTTTGGCTTGGAAGTTGGCCTGCGAGGGCGTGAACACGATCGTCCTCGACGGTGCGAGCTTCCCACGCGAGAAAGTTTGCGGCGACTATGTCGAGCCCCGGGGGCTGCGCCTGCTGGACAAGATGGGGTGTTTGCCGACGCTGGAAGCAACGTCGCCACTGCCCATCATGTACACCTCGATCTACGTTGATTTCAAGAAATGCTTCATCGGCAAGATACCTTTTTACGGCGTTAACCAGGATCTGCCAGCTCACGGCTACGTTGTCCCTCGCAAAGTGTTAGACGAGGTCATGCTCAAAACCGCTATCGCGGCCGGCGCCACCGCGCACCAAGAGACCTATGTCACGGATTTCAGAAACACTCGAAACGGAGTCGCGATCGAGGCCCTTCATCACGGAAAACGGGTCGTCTATCAAGGCCGAATGGTAGTTGGGGCCGACGGAGTCAATTCAGTTGTCGCCCGCCGAGCCGGGGTACTGGTGGACGATCCCCGACATATCGCGATCTCGCAACGAGCCTACGCGGACGGTTACGAAGGAGGCATTGGAGAAGCAACAATGTTTTTCGATGGCGATCTCTTCCCAGGTTACGGATGGGTGTTTCCGATGGGCCGAGGCCAGGTGAACTTGGGAGTCGGCGTGTTGAAAGAGGCGTGTGAACGAGACCACATTGTGATTCCTCAGTTATTCCGTAACTTCTTTGAAAAGCTGAAGCAATTCCATCCCCGGTGCGGAAAGCTCCAGCTCTGCAGACCTCCGATCGGAGGCATCGTCAAGACGTATGGAGGCGCTGGCCCCAATTATTTCGAGAACGGACTGCTGGTTGGCGATGCGGGGAGCTTTGTCGATCCGATGACAGGGGAAGGCATTACGCTGGCGATGGAATCAGCCCTGATCGCCGCCGGGTCGGTTCTGGACGTGCTCCAGAAGCGACAGATTCACGCCAAGTCCTTCTCCACCTACGAAACTGAGTATCGCAAGTACTTCGATCCGTCGATGATCTGCGTGGATTTTTGCGCCGCCACAATGCGCAATCGCCACTACTGGAGGTCCTGGAGAAAAGCCCTCGTGCGGGGTTGCGAGCTGGCTCAAGGCGATTCGAAATTCGCCGTGACCGTGGGCGCATGCTTCGGTGGACTGGAGATCAATCCGCCTGGCATTCTCGCCGAATTGTGGATGAGGACTGCTGAAAATTTGTTGAGCATTGGCTCCCAAAGCGTACTTGAGTTGCTGGAAGGCGGAGCGAATGGCACCAGATTTACGCTGCAGGAAACGGCTGGCTGGATCACCGACTCATGGGAATCTTTGTGGGATGATCCTTTTTGGCACGCCCGCTGGGCGACGGACGTGCAGCGAAAATGGGTCCGTACTCTCGCCGTCGTCAATAAGCGACTGCCAGACCCCCGCACAAAAGGCGTAATCGAATGGGCGCGACGAGGGTGATGCTGGAAGCTGCCTGGGCGGTCTCCCGTCGGTTGAGGTTGGATTATTGGAAATCGAACTGTCCACGATTCACAGGTGTTGGAATAGTACGGGAAGCTCAGGCTTTGGCTCGAGCCTGCCGTGAGCGCTTTGCGGCAGGTTTGCCCGCTGGCTTAGACAGCTTTTCAATCTCACTGGTGAAATGATCCACGGCTAGATTAGGTAGCGAGACCATCTCCCGCAGATATTCTCGGCTGAAATCCGTGAGTCGGCCAGTCAAATCTTGGGTATCGGCCGTGCCTTCACTGACTCGTGTCAATTCAGCACTGATTTTTTGGGTGTATTTGTCGGCCGATTCCACCCACCCGCCCCAAAATTTAAGGCCCGCAGTAACTGCCGCGAGCTGGGCGCGAGCCACCTCGATCATAATGTCCCGAACTTCTTCGGCTTGTTTGCCTGATATAACCTGCGCCATACCGTTACACCACCAGAACGATTTGAGTACCGATGTTTATTTAACATACTACGCAGCCGACTGCCAAGACAACGCCATATGGAAGGCGAAACCCTATCGTGACGGAGACCTCAATGACAGGAGGTTCTTTGGTTACTCTCCGCCGCACTGCCTGCCACAATCTGTGGAATCGCCTGGTGCACTTCGACCAATTGCGTGAAGTCCGGCGTTGGGGGTCGTGATCTCCGCCAGATTCGGCAAAGCAATCGCGGACTATGCCTCACTTAGTAATACGCCGGGGAGGCGGCAGGAGAAATGCAAAATTTGTTCTTGCTTAGGACGCTACTGGGCGCGCGCTTATAACCCGGCCCCCGTAGAGCACGCCCTGGACGCTCGTCTGTGATCTTGCCATCGAGCACGACCGGACGGCCGTTCACGAACACACTGCTTACGCCTATGGAGTTGCCGGATCGAAAATAACAACATCAGCCATCATCCCTGGCCGCAGAATCCCTCGATCAGTAATTCCTACGCGGCTGGCGGCTTGCGATGTCATTTTGCGAACAGCTTCTTCCAAGCGCATGGTGTGCTCGGTGCGCACGTACTCAGCCAGGATGCGGGAAAAGGTTCCGAAAGATCGAGGGTGCGCTTTGGTTGTGCTCAACGGGCCGTCTTCGGCATGGGCTTCAGAATCCGAGCCATACGTGACTAGAGGATTCGAAACCGCGGCGCGCACGTCGGCGTCTTCCATGATCGAGATCACGACGGAACTGTTGCCGTGATCGACAATGGCAATGTCCATGGCTGCGTCTTTCGGATCTTTGCCCATCTGGCGGCCAATCTCATCAAGATTCATGCCTTCATACTTGCGCAGCTCGGGGTTGAGGACCTGGATGAGCAACACTCCTTGTCCACCGCCTGAGCCCCGCCATTGGTTTTCCCAAGTTGAGTTCGGTTCGTCCATTTCTTTTTGAGCGCGGGCTCGTTGAGCCGCGTCCTTCAACCGCTCCAGCATCTTGTCGGTACCGCCTTCGGAGATCCAGCTCGGGAAACATGCAATCAGATCATTCGAAGCGCGGTTATAGGGATAGACGCTTGCCGCGACATCGAGACCTCGCGCGCGCGCCGCTTCTATCCGACTGAGCACCTCCGGCATCTTTCCAAAGTTCTCCGGATAAGCGGTTTTCAGGTGCCAGATAGTGCTGGAAATGTTTGCCCTCTGCGCGATCGCGAACACTTCATCCAGGGCCTCGAAGATACGGTCGGCCTCTGAGCGCTGATGCGTGAAGTAAACGCCTCCGTAGCTCCGCGCGACTCTTGCCAGTTCGACCAGTTCGTCTGTCGAAGCAAAGATACCGGGAACATATTGGAGGGCAGAACTCAATCCGAACGCTCCCTGCTGCATTGCCTGCGCAACCAGTTGGCGCATTTGCTCGAGTTCGGCAGGAGTCGCCGGGCGATTGTCCTTGCCCATGACGTAGGTGCGTACCCCGCCAGCTCCGACAAACGTTCCCAAGTTGATGGCCGGATGCGTTCGCTCGAAGCGGCGAAAATAATCGTCGAGTGACCACCAGTCGAGAGCCACTCTGTATTTTTTGGCCCGTTCCCGCATGTCCTCGATGAGCCGATCGTTGACTGGTGCGATGGATGTGCCTTCGCCGGTGATCTCAGTCGTCACCCCTTGTGTGATCTTGCTGGCGGCGCGATTGTCGACCAACAGATTGAATTCCGACTGGCCTTGCACGTCGATAAAACCGGGGGAAACGATCAATCCTGCGGCTTCGATTCGCTTATTAGCCTTGGCATTATGCAGATCGCCCATGGCTGCAATGCGATCACCGCGGATGGCGATGTCGCCAACAAACCAAGGAGCGCCCGTGCCATCGACGATGCGCGCTCCCGCAATTATGAAATCGTACTCGGGCTGTTGTGCGGCGCTCACGGCGGCGAGCAGAAGCGTGAGGGCTGCGACAAGAGGATAGAACGTGCGTTTTTCGATCATGAGCAATCCCAAAATTGAAGTGCGGGGATGATACACCTTTTGCGAGTCACTAACTTTGCGTGGTGACCAAGAATCGCTTGTTATACTCACGTCCATGCTGGAGCGGATTCTTGAGGACGGGCGCAAGGTCACCGACGCCGCCCTGGAGCGCTTGCTCCCGGCTGGCAGCGAACGTCCAACTTCCATTCACCAGGCGATGCGGCACAGTGTGTTCGCCGGGGGGAAACGCATCCGTCCAATTTTATGCATGGACGCGGGGCGGGCAGTTGCTGGCGTTCTGCCGGATGGAATCGAGGAGGTGGGCGCTGCGCTGGAAATGCTGCACACTTACTCGCTGATCCATGACGATCTTCCCGCCCTCGATAATGACGATCTTCGCCGCGGCCGGCCAACGTGCCACAAGGTCTTCGGGGAGGCCATAGCGATTCTTGCGGGCGATGCACTGCAGACCCAGGCATATGAGACCTTGGCGCGGCTCCGTTGTCCTGCCGAGGCGCGGGTCAGAATCATTGAAGAGATCGCACGGGGCATTGGGACCGTGAATGGCATGATCGGCGGGCAGGTGGTTGACCTTGAGGCGGAACACACTCGCGCCGATGCCGAGACGCTTGAGTACATCCATCGTTCAAAAACTGCAGCTCTGATTACATCCAGCGTAGTCGCAGGTGGCATCTATGCAGGTGCAAGCGTGGAGCAGGTCAGCAGCCTGCGCTGCTTTGGAGAGTCGATCGGCTTGGCATTCCAGATTGTTGACGACTTGCTCGATGTGACGAAAACGTCAGCACAATTGGGCAAGACCGCGGGGAAGGATGTGGCTTCGGAAAAGGCCACGTATCCAGCTCTTTTTGGGCTTGAGGAATCGCGGAAAAAAGCCGATGAATTACTCAGGGTTGCCTCCAACGCATTGGATTCTTTCGGCGAACGAGGTGATGTTCTAAAGAATTTGGCGCGCTTTCTCGTAGAACGCGAGAGCTGACCTATTTTCTGGAAGCGAGAGGCACCGAAACGTTATACTTACGTTATTGAGCTCCTCAGGAGCGCCTCACAACAAGTTTCCTTTTATTTCGCGTTCGAGCACAAGCCGGTGACAAAGGAAGAATGAAGAAAACGATTACCCCCCGGGTAGCTTATTTTTCAATGGAAATTGCTTTGGAACCGGACGTTCCGACGTATTCCGGGGGCCTCGGAATTCTTGCAGGTGACACGCTCCGCTCTGCTGCCGACCTGGGCACGCCTGTAGTAGCGGTCACTCTGGCCTATCGCAAGGGCTACTTCCGCCAGATCCTGGATCCGGCTGGAAACCAGTTTGAACAACCGCAGGACTGGGACCCCGAGAACCAGCTCGCGGAAGCTGGTCCACGGGTCATGGTGGAGATCGAAGGCCGCCCGGTCTCGGTCCGCGCATGGAAGTACATAATTACGGGCATTTCCGGTGAGGTCGTTCCCGTTCTTCTGCTCGATACCGATCTCCCGGAGAACAGTGAATTCGATCGCAGCTTGACTGACTCCCTGTACGGAGGCGATCAGCGCTATCGCCTGGCGCAGGAGATTGTGCTTGGCCTGGGCGGATTCCTGCTTCTGCAAAAACTTTATTCCGGCCAGATCGAAACTTACCATATGAACGAGGGCCATTCAGCCCTGCTTTCGCTCGGTCTTCTCGAAAGGCGATTGGAACAAAGTTTCGCAGGGCGTCTGAAGCAACTCGACATCGATGGCGTGCGCAACATGTGTATCTTCACCACGCACACGCCGGTCCCGGCTGGTCACGACCAGTTCCCGCGCAGCCTGGTATCTCAGATTCTGGGACGCTCCGAACTCGGCCTGCTTGACGAAGCGGAAGCCTGGGAAGGCGATGCGCTGAATATGACTTATCTTGCGCTACGCTTCTCGGGCTACGTCAACGGCGTGGCTATGCGACATGGGGAAGTTTCCCGGGGAATGTTTCCGGCCTACGAGATCAGCGCGATTACTAACGGAGTACACGCAATCACTTGGACATCGCCGGCGTTCGCTGAGCTGTTCGATTCCTACATTCCCGGATGGCGCACCGACAACAACTACTTGCGATATGCGATCAGTATTCCCCTCCCCGCCGTCAGGGAGGCGCACGCCGACGCCAAGGCGGAGCTGTTTGCCGAAGTGGGCCGCGCGTTCGGAGTGCAACTCGATCCCAAGTTACTAACTCTCGGCTTCGCGCGACGTGCTAGCACGTACAAGCGGGCCGATCTACTGTTCCAGGATCCTGAACGCCTGCGCAAGATCGCACGCGAAGTCGGGCCAATCCAGCTTGTGTATGGCGGAAAAGCGCACCCCCATGACGAAGGTGGAAAGAACCTGATCCGTCGCGTAGTCGGAGGCGCTGGTTCGCTTGCCGACGCAATCCGCACGGTGTATGTCGAGAATTACGACATGCGCTGGGGAAGGCTGATCACCTCGGGCGTGGATCTCTGGCTGAATACGCCGATGCGCCCGCAGGAAGCTTCGGGCACCAGCGGAATGAAAGCGGCATTAAATGGCGTACCCAGCTTTAGCGTTGTCGACGGCTGGTGGGCCGAGGGCCACATTGAGGGCGTCACTGGATGGTCGATTGGAAACAGTGAAGTTGCCGAAGATCCCTCTATGGAAGTAGCAGCGCTATATGACAAGCTGGAGCGCGAAATCGTGCCTATGTTCTACGGACGCCCCAATCGCTACACGGAAATAATGCGTTTCGCGATCGCTTTGAACGGATCTTTTTTCAACACTCAGCGCATGCTGCTTCAATACATATCGAATGCCTACAAGATGCACCGCGAGGTCGCGGTGCCTGTGGCGCGAGTTTAGCGCTGGTTATTCTCCATCACCCTCTTCTCTGAACTAGTTAGTGAGCAAGCCTCGTTCTGATCTTCCACCCGCCGGTAATCTGGCTGAAAACGGTTTGCTGTGATAAAAAGATTACGGCGATGGAGTTCGCCATAACCGTCCGCCGCAAGCGGACTGATGACTCCTACCACAACAGCCGTGGCGGAGACTCCATCGTGAACGATATCTTCATCATTTCCCTGGGCGCAATCGTCGGCGCCAATGCGCGCTGGGTTGTCAGCCGCTATGCGGCAAAGATTCTCGGCCCGGTTTTCCCTTACGGCACTCTTTTCATCAACGTCAGCGGTAGTTTCCTAGTGGGCTTTTTCATGATCTGGGCAACTGAAAGGGTGCTGATCGATCCGCGCTGGCGCTTGCTGATCGTGGTCGGCTTCTGTGGAGCATTCACTACTTTCTCCAGCTACGCCTTTGAAACCGTGGCCTACTTCGAACAAGGACAGTGGCTTCTTCTGCTTACGAATGTTGTATCGAATAATTTGCTTTGTCTGGGTGCGGCGCTGGCTGGGATGGCTTTGGCGCGGGGACTTTAGACTACAGAACTATGCTTGAAACTGCACGGCTGAATCTGCGCGCCTACACCCAGTCGGATATTCCTGAACTGGTTTCTCTAATCGGATCACCACAGGTCGCGGTCAATACCCTGCGCATTCCTCATCCGTATACGGAAGAGCATGCCAGAGCATTTCTCGCGTCGCAGAGCAAAGACGTTCGTCTTGCAATAGTCATTCGGGAGACTGGCAATCTCTGTGGAGGCATCGGACTCCATCCAGACGAACAGCACCGACGCGCCGAACTAGGCTACTGGATTGGCGTTCCCTATTGGGGAAAGAGGTATGCGACAGAAGCAGCACAGGCGCTGGTTCGCTACGGATTTGAGCAGCTCAAACTTCAGCGGATCTTTGCCATGCATTTCAAAGACAACCTGGGTTCGGGCGAGGTCCTGAGAAAGATCGGCATGACTCATGAAGGTTGTATGCGCCAACACATTCTCAAGTGGGGCAAATTTTTCGATGTTGAACTTTACGGGATTCTGCGGGAAGAAATGCCCCGCAGGTGAAGTAAAATGCCAAGCGACATGGCAGTGCAGGTCACCATCTATTTGAACGAGTCAGACAAGTGGCATGGCAAGCCGCTGCACTTTGCCATTCTGGACTATTTGCATCAGGAAAATGTTTTTGCCGCCTGCACCCTGCACGCCGTCGGGGGATTCCTGGGACGGCAGCGCGTCAAAACTAGCCACCTGGTCGATGCCGGAGGCAAGCTGCCAATCGTCATCATCTTCGTAGATACCGATGAGCACGTGAGTCGCGTGCTCCCTACACTCAAGGAAATGGCGGCGCACCGGCTGATCGTGCGAGAGAACGTGGTTCTGGAGCAAGGGAATTTGGATTAAGGATTTAACGCCAGGGAGTTTACAGTTGCCGAGTGTAGAGGACCGCATCCTCGGCAGGATTGTTGTAGTACAGCTTGCGGCGGCCGCTAATCGTGAACCCACATTTCTCATAGAGACCACGCGCTGCGGCATTGGACTCACGAACTTCGAGGAAGATGCGGGTGGCGTTCTGGTTGCGAGCAGCATCGACGAGCGCATGAACAAGCTTCAACCCCAGACCGCGAGACTGCCTCTGGCGGTGAACGACCACGTTTTCCAGTTCACACTCATCATCACTGATTCGGGCAATTAGAAATCCCTGCAGCCTCGCTTGGTCTCCACTTTCACTCGAAATCACAAGCGCAATGCAGACGGGGGCCTTCTGCTCGAATACTCTGCGATAGGTGGTTTCCGGCCAGTGGGCCGCGGATGCGCTTTCTCTCGCCAGTTCCAGGATCGCGGGAATATCGTCGGGCGAGGCAAATCGAAGATTGATTGCGGATCGCGGATTCGTCGGTTTACGCGCTAGATTTCGCGATGGAGTCGCAGACGACAGTTCGCCTACGGCCTCAAACTCTCCTATCAATTTTTCTTTGGTCGTCATGGCGGCACATAGCTTGTCGATGGCGGCGTACTCGGTCTGATTTTCCTTCCTGAAACGTCGATATGCGCTTCGCGAGGTCCAGTAATCGAAAGTCATATAACGCAGTCGCGATTGCCTATCGCGGATGAGTTCAGTCCGAATGTAGGCTTTGTCGCGATGAAAAAACTTTGCCCACTCGCCATCGGGTCCGTAAGCTTTCTCAAACGTGCGGCGTTTGGCAGGTCGAACGTGGAATTCCCATAAGATGACGAGGCCCGGAGAAGATTTCTTTTTGGTGGTCATTTAGGAGTGCTGGATTTCTGCAGCTCGGCGTCGCTACGGCGGATGTAGTTGGCATCGAGTTCCTCGGGAGAGACGGTTTCGCCCACTTGAATCTTCTCGAAACCCAGCCGGGCAATCGCATCGGCCCTCGGCCTACCGACTTGCCTGACTTGCAAGTTGTTCTCACGGGCAAGATCCACGATTTTCTCATCGGGAGTTGCTATAAGGGCGTCTTCCGTACGAGTCAGGAACTCTCGCGCGTTCAGCAACTCTTCTGAGACCAGTACCGCTGATGTGGTCGCACCCTTTGTGCTTTCTACGGAATGGGCACAGTCATCGGAAACTTTGTATTCGCCGCAATAAACCTCTCCTCGCCCGGCATCCAGAACAGCCAGCACTTTGCCCTGTGCTTCAGCGCCGCGAGCGACAGCTTCAAGCAAAGAAACCGCAGCGATTGGCTTCTGCAGAATTTCGGCGAGAGCTTTGATCGCGGCAAGCCCCACGCGGAGCCCAGTGAACGAACCGGGGCCTGAAGCTACGGCGAATGCGTCAATATCGCTTTTGCCCAAATTGTGCTTCTTCAACAAATCGGAAATCTGCGGAATGAGCTGCGCCGAGAAAGTTCCGCCTGCGAGTGGAACGATCTCAATGGCTCGCTCCTCGCCTTCCTCAAATCGCAAGAGAGCGATGCTGCCCTGTTTGCCAGAAGTATCTACGCCCAGAATCAGCATGTTAGTGGGCGGAGTCGACCAGTTCGAGGAGCACGCCTCCGGTGCCCGAGGGATGGACAAAGATATAGCGATGGCCGCCGGCACCGATTTTAATTTCCTCGGAAACCAGGCGAACGCCTTCGTTTTTGAGTCTCTGGACAGCCGCGTTCAAATCAGGCACACGAAGAGAGACGTGGTGCAACCCTTCGCCTCGCTTTGCGATGAACTTTCCGACGACCGAGTCGTCGGAGGTGGGCTCCAGCAACTCCAGGCGAGTTTCGCCCACGGGCACCATAACTAGGCGGACCTTCTCGTGTTCCACAATTTCTTCAGGCGAGACGCTCAGGCCCAGTTTTTCGTACATGGCCTTAGCGGAGGCTAACGACTTTACAGCGATTCCGAGATGGTCTAGCGCAAAGGTCATTGTTGGTCGCATTAAACTGCGTGCGGCGGGCGCCCGCGCCCGCCTGGCTTTGGGTCACCGGGGAAGGACCACCGGCTCACGAGGTTTTCATTTGGGCAATAACTGTTTCTATCACAGAATACGGGTCACGCTGATGCTGGGCAATTTCGGAAGCGAGACGAGACAATTCGCCATCCGAGACCGACGCCCGCGCTTTCTCCAGCAAAGTATCACGCAGCATTTCGAGCAGGCGCGTCTCCCAGTTCTGAATCCTGCGCTGGAGCAACAGGTTTTCATCCTGCAGATACGACTCATACTCGCGGATTGCCGCCGCGAGTTCGGTCACGCCTTTGCCCTCTGTCGCTACGGTCTTCACAATCGGCGGAGTCCAGTTATCCGCACGCATTGCCAACGATTGCAGAGCACGAATCTCGCGCTCCACTCGCTCCGCGCCCTCCCGATTGCTCTTGTTGATTACGAATATGTCGGCGATTTCCATGATGCCGGCTTTGATCGTCTGCACATCGTCGCCCATGCCAGGCACAAGAATCACTACCGTGATGTCGGCGACACGAACGACATCTACTTCATCCTGCCCCACGCCGACGGTTTCGATCATCACCACATCGCGGCCTGAGGCATCGAGTACCATCGCGACATCTGCCGTGGTCCGTGCAAGGCCGCCGAGAGAACCGCGCGTGGCCATACTGCGGATGTAGATACCGGGATCGGAGAAGTGCTCCTGCATGCGGATCCGGTCGCCAAGGATTGCTCCCCCCGTGTAGGGGCTAGTGGGATCGACGGCGATGATCCCGACAGTACGATTTTCCTCGCGATAGTGCTTCGCGAGTTGATCAACTAGTGTGCTCTTACCAGCTCCGGGGGAGCCGGTCAGCCCGATAGTCCGAGCGTGGCCGGTGTGCGGAAAGAGCTGCTTGAGTAGTTCAACCCAGCCCGGATTGTGATTTTCTACAGTAGAAATCGCGCGCGCGAGGAGGCGTGGATCCCCGGAGCGGAGTTGCTCAATCGATTGTTGGATTTCGGAAGTCAAACGAGTAAGTGTAAAGCAGAGGTGCCCTCATCAGTGAACCGCTTGGCGGGCGAGGGCGCCCGCCCCACACAGGCACGGTTCACAAAGCTAATCTTTCAACAATTGCCGAGCGATCACCAGCCTTTGAATCTCACTGGTCCCTTCGCCAATCGTGCAAAGCTTCACGTCGCGATAATACTTCTCTGCCGGATAATCTTTGATAAAGCCATAGCCGCCGTGAATCTGAACGCCTTCATTGGCGCATTTCACTGCAACTTCACTCGCGAACAGCTTGGCCATGGATGATTCGAGCGTTGTCTTGAGCCCCGCGTCTTTCATGGCGGCAGCGCGAAGTGTTAGCAGTTTGGCGGCTTCAATTTCTGTGGCCATGTCGGCCAGCTTCCACTGGATCGCCTGAAAATCGCTAATCGCTCGGCCAAACTGCTTGCGCTGCTTCGAATAATTGAGTGCGGCTTCGTAGGCTCCTTCTGCCATTCCTAGCGACAAAGCGGCAATCGAGATGCGACCGCCATCGAGCACGCGCATGGCGTCTACAAATCCCTGGCCTTCGGTGCCAAGCAGATTTTCACCCGGGAGAACGCAGTCTTCAAAGATTAGTTCGGCGGTGTCACTGGCGCGAAGGCCGAGCTTGTCCTCTTTCTTGCCAGGACGAAAGCCCTTAGTTCCCTTCTCCACAATGAATGCGGAGAGTCCATGCGTGTGCGCCGCGCGATCAGTGACCGCAACGACGACCAGCACGTCAGCATAGTGGCCGTTGGTTATGAACGTCTTGGTGCCATTCAGCACCCAGCCAGAACCTCGTCGAACGGCGGTCATGCGCGCGCTGCCGGCATCGGAGCCGGAAGAAGGCTCAGTCAATCCCCAGGCGCCTATATATTCCCCGGTGGCTAGCTTGGAAATGTATTTTTTCTTCTGGGCATCATTCCCTGCCAGGAAAATATGATTCGAGCACAGCGACGTATGCGCGGCCACGATGATGCCGACTGAACCATCGACCCGGGAGAGTTCTTCAATGGCGGTAACGTACTCGACGTAGCCCATTCCAGCGCCGCCCAAATCCGAGGGAAAAACTACGCCCAGCAACCCGAGCTTGCCGAGTTCTTTGATGGTCGAGAGGGGAAAGTCACCGGCCTCATCCCACTTGCGGACGTTCGGGGCGATCTCGCGTTCGGCAAATTCGCGGACGCTCTTCTTGAGTTGCAGTTGTTCGTCGTTGAGCTGGAAATCCAAAGTGTTCTCCTGTGGGGGAAGGTTTATTACAACACAGCGGAGAACCTGAGCAGAAATGCCGTACCGACCGGTTGGTTAAGCTGCGGGCTTCTTTCCGAGAATTCGCCGCACCATCCATACTGGCGCCACGAAAACGTGCGCAGGATTGGTGAGAAAGGCCGGCTTGTTGCCCTCGATCAAGTGCCCTAGCCAGGCAAGAGCGAAGGCTGTCGGGATAATGAGGAGTGCAATGATCCAGTGGAACCAGACGACTATGATCGAAGAGAAACCGACCGGGATGGCGATCAGGTGCAGCGCCCGGTTGACGGGATGGTTGTGCGCGCCATCGTAATGCGAGTAAAGACCCATGAGCTACCTCGCTTCGGGTCTGGATTATAGCGCGAAAAAGCTGCAGGCGGTCATTTCGTAGAAGCGGCGAGCGCTTCAATCGAGATGAACTTTTCAAAAACCTCATTGGACAGCAGACGTCCGCGAGGGGTGAGGCGAACAATATCGTCCTGGTGTCCAATCAGACCCATCTCGGCAAGCTCGGTAACGACTGCAGAATAACTTCCGACAGCATCTTGGCTAAACTCTGCTGCGAGATCTGCCAGATCCACCCCGCGATTTAGCCGTAACCCCAGAAAGAACGCCTCCTGCAAAGCCTGGGGAGATGAAATGCAGGTGCACTGCGGCGAGGCGGCGGAAACATACTTCTCGAGCGAGTCTGGATTGGAAAAGCGGACCTGGCATTCCTCAGTGGACGAAAAAAGCATGGAGTGAGCATCCACTCCGAAACCTAAGTACGGCTGTCGTGTCCAGTATTTCAAGTTGTGCTGCGACTCGAAACCTGCACGCGCAAAATTGGATATTTCATATTGCTGGATTCCGGCCGCATTCAACTGCTCACAAGCAATTTCGTACATGTCTGCGGTGAGGTCTTCGTCGGGAACAAAGTGGGCGTGATATTTTTGCCCTCCGGCCATGAGTTCTCGGCCCAGCCGGGAGTCCTCATCCACTTCAAGCATGTAAACGCTGGCGTGCGGCACGCCTGTGGCAACCAACTCGCTCACTGATTGGTTCCAACTTTCGTGACTCTGGTGCGGCAATCCCGCGATCAGATCTACGTTGATGTTCGAGATCCCGGCGGCGCGGAACCGGGCGATATCGTCCAGGACTGTCCGACGATTGTGAAGTCGCCCCACTGAGGCAGCCTCCTTATCCACAAAGGATTGCACGCCGAGACTGACGCGGTTCACGCCACACCCGACGAGCGCATCGACGATGATTTCCGTCAGAGTTCCCGGAGCGCATTCCACCGAAATCTCGGCGTTCGCAGCCACGTCAAAATTTTGCCGAATAGTGACAAAGACACTTTTCAGCTGTGCTACATCCAACAGCGTGGGAGTGCCGCCGCCGAGATAAATGGAATCGGCCGAGCGCTCGAACAGTCCGCCCATTTGCTCAGCGGTTTCGTGGGCGTGTTCGATCTCGGAGCACAGGCGGGCGATGTACCGGTCGAATACTGCGCGCGAAAAGACGTCGGAGGCAAAGTTGCAATAGGTGCACTTGGTCCGGCAAAAGGGGACGGAAATGTACAATCCCAGCGGCATCTGTATGATTATTGCAGCTTTCAGCTGGGTGACCCATCCTTTCGCGTTCTGTGCGAAAGGGTGGGTCGAGCAGTCTGTTGACTCACTAATTCAGTGAGAAAAAGTTCAATATCATGTTGCCTCGCGTCGTTATAACCGGGATGGGCGTTGTCAGTCCGAATGGCACTGGCAAGGAAGCATTTTGCCGTGCCGTGCTCGCCGGAAAATCCGGCGTGAAGCGCATTACGCGCTTTGATTCCTCTCATCTGCTCGTTCATATCGGTGGAGAAATTCCGGAATTCGACGAACTCGCATGGGTGGACGCTCGCGAGCGCAAACATGTCTCGCGCGTGGTTCCTCTCTGCCTGGCGGCCACGACTGAAGCGGTCGCTGATGCCGGGCTGGACATGGCTGCGATGTCCGTCGATGAAAAACGTCAGATCGGAATCATTCTTGGCACCGGCGGCGGGGCGCAGGAATTCTCGGAGCAGCAATACCGGCTATGGCATAGCGGCAAGGAAAAACAAGTCAGCCTGTTTTGTATTCCTTCCGGAACGATGGGTACGATCCCTAGCGAGATCAGCATGCGTTTCGGTTTCCGCGGTTACAGCCATGTGGTCACCGCCGGCTGCACATCTTCGACCGATGCGCTCGGCTACGCTTACCAGCATATTCAAGCCGGGGTGCAACCGATGTTCGTGGCGGGGGGAGTCGATTCGCCTATCACCGAAGGAATCATCAAGGGCTATACCATGATCCGCGCCCTCACACAGTCCTGGAACGACCAGCCGGAACGCGCCTCGCGGCCTTTCTCTGTTGACCGCGACGGCTTCGTGCTCGCCGAAGGCTCGTGGATGTTTGTTTTGGAAGAATACGAACACGCGAAGGCACGGGGAGCAAAGATTTATGCGGAGATCACCGGCTACGGCGCGACCTGCGAGGCATACCACCGCGTGCGCATGAGCGATTCGCCGGAGGAACCTGCCCGGGCGATCAGGCTAGCGCTCGACGAAGCGCGGATTGCTCCAGAAGATATTCAATATGTCAGTCTGCACGGAACCTCCACCGAGATGAATGACCGCGTCGAGACGCGGGCGCTGAAGCTGGCGCTGGGTGATCACGCGATGAAAATTCCTATGTCTGGCTTGAAGTCGCAGATCGGGCACGCACAGGGAGCATGTGGCGCGGCGAGCGTGGCGGCGACTTTGATCGCGATGGAGCATGGCACCGTGCCTCCGACCATCAATCTGGACCAGCCCGATCCGGAGTGTGACCTTGACTACGTTCCTGACGTTGGCCGCAGGGCAAGCATTGAGCACGCGGTGTGCAACTGCGTTGGCTTCGGGTCCAAGAACTCGGCGCTGGTGTTGAAGAAAACCGCATAGTCTCTCCACTTACTGTGTAATTCTGAGATAAGCTTTGCTGTGGTCCCCTCATTCGGGCAGAATTCTGGCGCATGCGGCAGCTGATTTTCGTCTTGATCACCGGCATTTGTGGCTTTGCGCAAGCTGACCTCTCCAGCTACCCTTACCTCCTCAGGCTGGAACACGACAACTCCGAAGATCGCCTCTGCGTGTTGTTGCGGCAAAGCGGCAGCTTCCACCTGGAAATGGTGCAGGGCGAGGGTACAAGGATCCTAGAGGGAACCATTGGCACAAATGAACTCGCAGAACTCGAGCGGGACCTCGATAGTCGTACTCTTGCCACGCTCTCACAGGCGCAGATTGAAGAGCCACTCATGCGCCGCCACGACATGCTCCAGATCAATGTCTTCCGCACAGATCATTGGCAGGATCTACTATTTCAGAGTCGTGAGAGCCAGGAACCATTTCAGCAATCACTGCAGCCGCTCATTCGCTGGCTTCACAACTTGCACAAGTTGCCTCATCAGGAGTTTTCAGAGGATGCGGCCAGGAACAATTGCCTTCCACCTAGAAAGATAGTCCTTAGAAAACGACCGCCTTCGGCCTCCGCAGAGTCCTCGCAGCCCAGTCCTATTATTGCTAGTCGGATTATCGCTCCTCGGAGTCAGCAGCCCAACCCTCCGCAGCTGAGCAGACCTCAGCCTGTTCCGACTCTATTGCAACTGTTCTCGCTAAGTAAGAATGCGGAAGGCGCTCACCAATACTGCTTGATCGTGGCGGAGAACGGCGACTACCGCTTTGAGAAGCGAACGCAAAAGAACAGAAGCAGGCAGGTGAGAACCGAAGTGTTCAGAGCCGAGATGACTCCAGACGAACTGCGGGACCTACAGCAAGTCCTGGCTGATCCGGCTCTGGTGAAAATCGGGCATCACGAGCCGCCTGGGAACTCCGCAGTGCCGGTTATGGGTGACATGCTGGATATTTCGATCGCGCGCTCCAATGGAATCCAGAAAATTATTCTTTCAAGCGGATTCAATCGCCGCCAGATGGGCTTTTTCTATGGGGGCGATGCGGATATCAGCGTCGCGCACCCGCTGCTGAAATTCTTGAGCGAGCACGTGGAGAACAATAAGTCTCGGATTTTGGATCCGGGGTTGCATAATGACTGCCAAGCGCCCTGAGAGAACCCTGTATTAGACGATCCGGGCCACGAGGTCGTAATCGTGCGTTTCGGTAATCTCGCAGCGGTAAAACTCGCCGGGAACGGGCTTCAACCCCTCTGGAACGTCGGCAATGTACAGCTTGCCATCGATTTCTGGCGCATGCATGGGTGAGCGGCCTTCGAGCAGCAGGTCACTTTCCTCGGACGTGCCTTCAAGCAGGACGTCAAACTCTTTCCCTCGTAGCGCCTTTTTTTTGCGCTTGCTGATTCCCTTCTGGATTTGCATTACGTGCTTGCGGCGGCGTTCGATTTCGCGTGGGGAAAGCTTGTCGTCCAGTGAGAACGCAGTCGCGCCCTCCTGGTCGGAGTAAGCGAAGCTGCCCATCCAGTCGAATTCAGCTTCGCGCACGAAATCGCATAGCTCTTCAAATTCCTTTTCCGTTTCGCCGGGGAAGCCAACGATAAACGATGTGCGGAGAGTCACGCCAGGAATGGTGCGGCGCATTTTTTCAATCGTGCGCAGGAAAATGTCGGCGCTGCCACCGCGTTTCATCCGCTTCAAAGTTGCGGACGATGCATGCTGCAGCGGAACATCTACGTAGGGGCAGATCTTCTCATGCGCGGCGATGGTCTCAAGTAATCGGTTGGTGATTTTGTTGGGATACGCGTATAAAAAGCGCACCCAGCGCAGGTCTTCGATGGCGGCGAGTTTCTCGAGCAGCAGCGCCAGGCCGTCGTTCAGGCCAAAGTCTTCGCCGTAGCAGGTCGTGTCCTGGCCGATGAGGGTGATCTCGCGCACGCCCGACCGCGCCAGCCGCTCGGCTTCGGCGACAACCGATTCAAACCTTCGGGAGCGAAATTTTCCACGCAATTGCGGGATGATACAGAAGCTGCAGGGATGATCGCAGCCTTCGGCAATCTTGATGTAAGCCGTAGAACGCGCCGTGGCCAGCACGCGCGGCGTTGCTTCGTCATAGAGATAGTTCGGCAGATCGGAAATTGCTCCATCCCACGTTTCGCGGGAGAAACGGCCTTGGGCGGCGCGCACATCTCCTTCCGGGCGCGACGTAAATATGCGAAATGGTGAATTGCTGGCTGGAGTGACCTGCACACCCGTGGCAGCGAGAATGTTCTCAAGCTCTCCTGTGCCAACCACGGCGTCTACTTCCGGAATATTCTTTTGAATTTGGTCGCGGAAGCGCTCCACCAGACATCCGGCGACCACCAACTTTCGCGCCTTCCCTGATTTGTGGCGGGCCATCTCCAGGATCGTATTTACCGACTCCTGCTGGGCGCTTTCGATGAACGAGCAGGTGTTTACTACGATGACATCAGCGTCCTCGGCCTCGGGGACAAGCTCGGCGCCGGCCTGGGACAGCATGCCCATCATGACCTCGCTATCGACCAGGTTCTTGGGGCAGCCGAGGCTGACGAACCCGACCTTAAGGGAGGCAGATTGAAGGGCTTCGGGGACGGGTGCAGATACAGATTTCAACGGCATGGAATCTAGCTATTCTAACATTCGCCCCCGCCGAACATGTCTAACGGCCAAGCACCGTAGAGACTTTTCGCTCAATCCGGATGAGCGTTAGATTGGCAATATGAGCTCCGCGGCGGGAACCGGCAAAAAATACGTCTGCATGCAATGCGAAATGTCGGAGGCGCGCTGCGTCTGCGAAAAATACTGCTGCTTGTGCCAAAGCCAGTTGGATGTTCGGCTCTGCCAGGATGGCCTGTTTTACTGTCCGCCTTGCCGCGAGGCTTGCGATTACAAGACGGTCGAGCAATAGAGCGCCCGTCCTAAGCACAGCAAGACCCAAAATCTTTACCGTAAAGTTCGCTAAGGTCGCAAAGAAAACCTGCCGCCAAACAACCTCGGCTTCAGATCACTACTGTCTCTTGATATTCGCCGAACACGCCGCGCATCGCGTCTGAGATTTCCCCGACGGTGGCGTAGGCTTCGACGGCTTCCAGAATTCTCGGCATGACATTTTCGCCGGAGCGCGATGCGTTCGCCACTGCGTCTATCGCCTGTTTCCAGCGATCCGGATCACGCCGCGCCCTTAGCGCCCTCACCCGCTCCACCTGTTGGCGTTCCAGTGACTCGTCAATTCGCTGAATCGGGACCTGCTTTTCCAATTCCTGCGCGAAGCGGTTCACACCAACAACCGTTGCCTCTCCACGGTCGACCGCCCGCTGATACTCGTATGCCGCATTTTGAATTTCCTGCTGCACGAATCCGCGCTCGATGGCTTTCAGCATTCCACCAAGGGCATCGATCTTTTCCAGGTAACCTTCGGCATGCTTCTCAATCTGGTCGGTAAGCGACTCGATGAAATACGAACCGGCAAGCGGATCAACTGTGTTTGGCGCTCCCGATTCGTAGGCCACGATCTGCTGAGTCCTCAAAGCGATGCGCGCGGCCTGTTGGGTTGGCAACGACAGCGCTTCATCGAACGAATTGGTGTGCAGAGACTGGGTCCCGCCGAGCACTGCGGCCATGGCTTGGATTGCAGTCCGCACAATATTATTTTCCGGCTGCTGCGCGGTGAGAGTAGAACCCGCAGTCTGGGTGTGGAAGCGCAGCATCCAGGAGCGCGGATTCTTCGCCCGAAACTTCTCCCGCATTAGGTGTGCCCACATACGCCGGGCAGCGCGGAACTTGGCTACTTCCTCGAGAAAATTGTTATGCGCGTTGAAGAAGAAAGAAATGCGCGGAGCGAAGACGTCCACGTCCAGGCGGGCATCAATTGCGGCCTGAACATAGGCGCTCGCGTTGCCCAGCGTGAATGCAACTTCCTGGACCGCCGTCGATCCGGCCTCCCGCATGTGGTAGCCCGAGATCGAAATCGTGTTCCACTCAGGCACATTCTCATTGGCCCAGGCGAATAGATCAGTAACCAACCGCATCGCCTGTGGGATGGGGTAAATGTACGTTCCGCGCGCGATGTACTCTTTCAAAACATCGTTTTGCACCGTGCCGGACAATTTCTTGACGTCGGCTCCCTGACGCCGCGCAACTGCAACGTACAGCGCCAACAGAATCGGGGCGGTCGCATTGATGGTCATCGAAGTTGAAATTTTGGTGAGATCAATTCCCTGGAACAAACGCTCCATGTCTTCGATGGAATCAATAGCGACTCCCACCTTGCCCACCTCAGCTGCGGAAAGCGGATGATCAGAGTCGAGCCCTATTTGAGTTGGTAAATCGAATGCGACAGAGAGCCCAGTGGTTCCGTGCACCAGCAGATACTTGTATCGCTTGTTGGATTCCTCAGCGTCTCCCATACCGGCGTACTGACGCATGGTCCACAGGCGGCCGCGGTACATCGTGGGCTGCACGCCGCGAGTGAAAGGGAAATCCCCTGGATAGCCGGCCTGCTGGTCGTAGTCCCAGCTCTCAAGGTCAGACGGGGTATAGAGCTGGCGAACTGGAATCTTGGAGGAGGTCTTCGGATCAGTGGCTGAATCAGATACATCCGGCCTTTTTTGCATGAGGAGGAACTATCTCTTCTTTCGCGATTTCCAGAAAGAACTGGTGCCGAACCAGGCAAATACTAAACTGAACCCCGCAGCCGCCGCTACTCTGCCGGCAGCCGCTTTTCCGGCATGATAGGCAGAGTATTCCTTGAATAGCGCCACCAATCCCACACACGCGAAGGCCAGGAAAACAAAGCCAGTAACCTCAAGCCACAGCTGGTGAAGCACTCGGCCAAAGTGACTCAGGCTGGCGTGGGCGCCGCTGATCAACGCCCCGTACGCGCGGCTGCGTTTCACCTGCTGTCCGGCAATACGCGCCGCGATGCCTAACTTTCGCGATGTAGAGACGTTTGCCATTGCTCTCGATTTTACCAATCCTTGGGTTTAGAATACGGTTAAAGAGGATGCACTGCGCGTACTTTATCGTGGCGGCGGCATCTAAGGTTAAGGTCTGGGTTCTGTCGGGCTGTCCGTTGTCGGGTAAACAGGGGGTAAGGTAACCAGGGGGATTCGTGGACCAGCAACTGAAGCACCTAATGAAGGAATTGGGCGAAGCCATCAACGAGTCTCTTGCGGACTCGGAGCAGATTGCTGACGTCGTCTCCCGCATCAAAGACGGCGGTTACGACATTTTCCTCGTGCTGGAAGCCACCATCGGCGTCAGCCGGCCTGGTGAGAAGTCCAGTGACAAGACTTCCATGGTCACTACTCTGACCAGTAATCCTGATCTTAAAGTCAGCGAGCAGGATCTGAAGTTCCTGAAGTCCTTGCGAATCAAGATTGAGGACGACGCAGCTTAGCAGCCGCCCGTGCCCCGATTTCGTGTTCCCCATCATCACGCTCAGAGTCAGCTTGGGATTCCACGGCCCAGGGGCAACGCACCCAATTTCGTCCGGAATCCAATCTCCGGTCTATGCCGGAGCTCATAACTAAATCCCGGCTCAGCACTGAAGAGCAGGTCTCGACGATCTGGAACCTTGGAGGCTTGTCCGCGCGGCAACTGGCGAAGAAAGTAGTTGCCAGCATCAATAACGATAATCTTCTCGGCCGAGCATCAGAACTCGCCTACAACTTCATTCTCGCACTGTTTCCACTCATGCTGTTCCTGCTTGCGTTGTTTGGAATGTTTGCTTCGCGCGGAACGGCACTGAAAACAAACCTGTTGACGTACCTTTCTCAAATTCTTCCACCAGCAGCTTTCCAAGTTATCTCCCATACCCTCAATGAAGTCACAAGAAACGCCACCAATGGAAAACTGACGTTTGGCGTTTTGCTGACCATCTGGTTTGCCTCTGGCGGCATGACGGCGATGATGTCCGGGCTGAATGGCGCTTACGAAATCAGAGAATCCCGCTCCTGGCTCAAGGTACACGCAACTGCTATCGGGCTGACGATTGCAATTTCTTTGCTCATCATTCTTGCACTTGCCGCTGTTCTGGCAGGAAGCTACGTCGCAAATGTGGTTGGTTCGTACTACGGCCTGCGCGAAATCACGATCGTCGCCTGGAGAATCGCACAGATCGTCGTGGCCGTGGCGTTTGTGACGCTTTCGTTTTCACTGATCTACTACATCGGCCCTGATGTCGAGGAGCAGCACTGGTACTGGATCACGCCGGGTTCCCTCATCGGGGTCCTCGTCTGGATTGCCGCGTCATTCGGCTTTCGCGCTTACCTCCATTTCTTCAACAGCTACAGCAAGACTTACGGCTCGCTGGGCGCAGTGATGATCTTGCTAATGTGGTTGTACGTCACCAGCTTCTCTTTTCTCGTAGGTGGGGAAATCAACGCTCAAATCGAGCATGCCGCCGCGTTGCGCGGCCATCCCGAAGCGAAAGCACCCGGAGAGAAGAAGGCCGCCTGATGCTTAAACCGGATGCTTAAACTTGAGAGGTGATCGACAAGCTTCTCCCAACATTGGCATCAAACCGAACCTTAAGCAGATGCGGCGGTTCGGGAGCGTCTCCTAAAATCGACTCCCTGTACGCCCCTTCCAGAATCGGGGGGAGAAGACACGAGCAATCGGCCGGGCGATCCGATCAGCCTTGACGCAACTGGGTTCGACACTTCGCTTCCCAGATGTCTACAAGACAATATTCTAACAACGCAGCGAGACAGGCCGGCTGCAGCGGTGTATTGTTCATCATGCGAACTCGGGTACGGGAACAATTGGCGTCACCGAACCTTGCGATGGCTTGGGGAACCGATTGTTAAGAGCAAATGGCGAGGTCGAGAGTCCGAGCCCCAAGAACTTCGTAATTTCGTAATAACGGAGCAACGGGGATAGAGCGACCACGTTCATTGGACCTCGTGATGTTTCTGGTCAACTCAGCGAGATACAAGTCCCCTGTTAGACGCCCACAAGGCGTAATCGAAACGTATCCTGAAAGGGGCTCATGGGAATTAAAGCGATTCTCCTAGTCTTTGTCTTTGTCCTTGCGTTGTGTTTCACGCTGGCCGCGGAAAACTTAGAAAAGACCCAGAAAAAAGATTTCATCCGAATTGAAAAACAGTTCTACGGTTCCCAACCTCGTCTAAGAATTAAGGATTTGGGAGACGCTAGGGAGCTTTTGCAAAACGAAACCTACTTTCGCAATGCGGCGTTCCGCCTTGTCGGGCGAGGAGTTCTGGACATTCGGCCGTCGTGGGGTGGCTGGCTGGGTGCCTAGGAGAAGCACCTTCGCGCAGGTTTGATTTTGCCACAATGCGATGAAAAATGCGGACGCGGCAGTTAGACTTGGGGCGCTGATGCCACGTGACCTGAATTCCGCGTTCCGGGTCGTGCGCAGGCATCCTGGAGTCCGAACGAGAGAGCGCTCAACGAGCTGAGGCGACTGCGCGCAAGACTACGAGCCATGCTCGATTCTGCCATCCTGCAACGTTCGGACACTGTGACGGTTCAGAAGAATCGTGAGCATTGAAGGACTCGAATACGCACGGAAACTTGGATTCAACAACATAGAGAACAGCGGACGGCATTTTAAGCAGCTTAGTGCATCACTGCAGCGGTAATGGCAGGTGATTGGCAGGTGAACGAAATCCGAAGTCAGTGGAGTGGAAAACCAACCCGGCGCACATATTGGGCTATGACCCTAAGGCTCAGGAAGGGACACACGTTCTCCGCTGGACCAAAGGGCGAAATCGAAGTGCGTATCACGCCTTTGTCTGTGTCCAGCGCGAAGTTCACTGACACAGCCGATGGTGAGCTTGAGCAGATCCAATTCTTACTCGGGTGTGTATCTATACACACTACGAAGCGCTATTCACTCGGGTGCAAGCACGCATCAGGTCCGCCGTCAATGATCGTCTCGGGATCGAGCCGCCGTAGGTCAGGATCGTTATTACCGAATTGCCGCCAATTCAGGCGTGATCGCCTGAATTGCGATCGTCTTTTGCTGGCCTCCGGGAATCCGAACGGAACGAGCTACTCTGACTTGGAAACCTTCAGGACTTGCCCCAATCCAGATCTTTCCCGGATGGAAAACTCCTCACTTACACCTCAGAATCGCAGCGGTGAAGGGCACTACGTTCAGCTGATCGGAAGCGGCTGGCCGCTGCACCTGATTTCAGGGCACTGTGACGGAAGGACTCGAGCGGCCCGCATGGGCCGTGAAATCGGCCATGGCTGCACTGTAGGAATTCGATAAAGCCCTTATGGATTCGACCCAATCGTGCTGTCGCTCGACATAAGCTCTTCCCGCCCGGATCAACTTTTCCCTGAGGGTCACATCATCGAGAAGCAATTCGATAGCAGACGCGAACTGTTCGGGCCCATCCGCAACCAGAAGGTGCTTTCCCGCCTCTACTTGCAGCCCCGGGCAGCAAACTGGCGTGGCAATCAGTGGCACGCCCAGGGCCATGGCCTCGAGCATCTTGTATTGAATTCCAGCGCGGATACGAATCGGGCACAGAGCCACCCAGGCGCGTCCGAGAAAAGGCCTCACGTCCGGCACAGAAGCGATCAACCGGATATTGTCTTTACCATCGAGCTGCCGCACGCTCCTTGGAGGCCTGCTGCCCACGATCTCGAGGCGCAATTCCGGCCTGCGCGCCCTCACCACCGGCCAGACGCATCGAGCGAAGTACAGGGCGGCATCCCGATTAGGGAAGTAATCGAGTTTGGCGCAGAAGACCAGCAAGTTCTTTTGCGCTTCGAACTGTCGGAATCCAAAATGCTCCAGGTCAACACTGTTTGGAATCACGTCGATTTTTTCTCGCAAACCGGCCGGGATCGGATAAGCCTGTCGATCCACCGCCGACGAGATCGCCACTCGGTTGAATCGGCGCGAAGCTTTTGCCTCGGAAAGCGCAAACTTTTTTGATTCCATCCAGGAAAACAGCTTTACGAAAGGGTTTTTCGTTACCGCACGCCGCCTCGATTCGACCATAGAGAGGCAATCGACGGCATCGAACACCGCTGGCACCTTTCCTAAGATACCTTCGACCATAGGTAGCGATTTCAAATGCTCGGCATGAATCAGATCCACTTCGTTCGCTTCGACCCGCGCTTTTACGCGATCGCGCAGACGTGGGGAATAAAAGTAGGTGCAACGCAGGGAATTCGCGGAGAACAGGGCGCGGAGGCAATTCCCGAGCGACCTCCATCGGGAGAGGCGAATGACTTCCAGGCTTTGGCAGTGTTGCCGCAATTGGGAGACGAAATGATCGTCTGCCTCGTTGGTCGATAAACACACGACCGAGACCTGGTGCATTTGGGAAAGGCCGCGGATGAAATGCAACGGACGCGGCCGAATGGAGGACGGGACGTTGGGGACGACGAAAAGGATTCTCATGACGATGGCCACCTCACAACGAGCCGTTCGAGCCGCCGGCAAGCATCCTCTAATTCTCGACGGACGTCGTACTTTGACTTAAATTGCGTACGGCCAGCAAAACCCCAAGGAAGATCCAGGGGAAAACGATGACGGTCATCACATGCGTGCCTCCTCCAGCAGCGGCGGTGGCGAAAAAACCCTCTTGAAAGAAGCACTCCGCAATCCAAAGCAGCAGAAAGACGGAACCTGCCACCTTCACCCACTCACAGGAATCGCCAAGAGACTCCACAGGAAAACGCAATTGCCTGCGAACCTTGAGTAGCGCGAGCACCAACCATAGCAACATCAACAGCCCAACAATGCCGGTTTCCGCCGCCACCGTCAGGAACTGGTTGTGGGCGATCCCTCCGGCCGCTTCCCCCTCGTAGCTCCGGTCAAAGAACTGATAGTTTCCTGCTCCTACGCCCAACAGAGGATGACTTGCAAACAGCTGCAAAGCCGTGGCGTAGTAGTAGATCCTCTCCAAGCCGTATACTTCGCCGGGATTGTAGAAGGTAGAGACGAGGCCAATCACGCCGGAAAATACCATGACGACCGTGGCGACGACAATGATCATCAGGCCTAATGCCGGATTGACACGCGAGCGAAGCCAGGGAGCCGATACCAGCAGCAGCCCGCAAAAACCCAGCAGCCAGGTCTCACGCGAAAACGTGAGCACCAGGCCCACAAGACACAAAGCGAACAGCCCACAGATGAGCCAGTAGCAGGAAACCGAACGGCGCCCGAACAACACTGCGGAAAAGAGAAAGGGAAGAGAAAGGGCGGTGAGCGGCTCCATCGAGGAATCCCAAGGCTGTGCCCAATACGCACGCGTAGCGCCCAGGATAGCGTACGAACCGCCGAAACCAAAGACCAGGCCGCCGGCTGTCAGCAGGGTCCCGATGGCCACCACGATCCCTATGATTATCACCACCGTTTCCACATCCTTCCAGCGTTTGATCCCGGCCGCGACGGCAAAGGGGATACACAGTGTTGCGGCCAGCAACAGGAGTTGGGAGATTTGGGCAGTAGCCCAGGAAACGTCCGAGTGCGGGTAGGCGTAAGTCACCTCGGGGTCAGGATGAAGACGCGACCACAACATTGAAATGGGCGTCATCAGGGCCATACCGAGTAAAGGTCTGTTGAGGGCAGTTCTGGGTAAAAGGCTCCTGGGCGACGTCGAGATATTGCTCACAAGCCAAGCGAGAAGGAAGATGCCAATGGCCACGTTGCCGGGGTAGAGGCGCGACAAAGCTCCCGTCTCGAACGGCGAATAGTTCACTAGCCCACAACTGAAGATCACCACCGCAAGACCGCTCATGGGACTTCTGAACTGGGCGAGCACCGCCAGCACTCCGGCCGCGCCCAGCCACACTAAGGGGTACTGAACGAGCAGGACATCCACCGTTACAGCAACCGCGGCAATCAAGGCGCAGGTCTTCCACAACCAACCCTGCGGTATTAGCGAAGAATTCTCGAGGGTATGCACGATGACTTAGTATTGTTGGATTGCCGGCCGGAAAGGCTAGTCAGCAAATCAGCCTATGGCGATATATGCCTTCGTCATTCCCAGGAAGCGTTCCCGGCGTATCGTGCAACCGGGGAACAGTTGCTGCATCTCGGCGTAATTCAGCAAACGGAGATGGGCCTGAAAATCCCTCACTTGCTCTCGCGAAGGCTTCCACCGCATGCCGTAATAGGTGCAATAGCGCACGAACCAATACTGTTTGAGCAAGAAACCAAACCAAACAACGAAGGGCGTGAAATAGTGCGGCTCGAAGAAGAAGCTGCGGGCCGGTGTCTGGCAATATACCCGCTTGCCGACGCGGCATAGTTCTCGAGCGAATGCCTGCTGATCTTCCCATATGCCAACGTGCTCGATGGTTGAATTCGAAAAAGCCAAATCGAAAGACTTGTCCGGGAACGAAGTTTTGCGGGCATCACCTTTCATTGTCACAAAGCCCGTCGGGACCTGCTGTTCATCGATATTGAGCAGCACTACATTGCGCGGGCCAAGGTTTAACCAGATCTCGGGCGTCCCCCCGAAATCGACGATGCTCTCGACCCCGGAAAGGAACCGATGGAAACCGCTGAATCTTCGGCGACGAAAATAGCGGGCCAAGGTCCAAAGAAAACGGTCGGCCCAAGTGTCAGCCTGCGCTTGCGCAGCATTCAGCAGAAAAGGTACGTTGCGTTCGGACATATTTATCCAACCTTGACGGACTGACGCGCCGCCCGCAGCGCGTCCATAAACTCGTTGAAGTGCTCTCGATAGTTTCGATATCGAAGTGCCCGCGCGCCATAGGTGAGAAACCGAATCAGCCTGACAATCGATCTCCCCAAGGGCGAGAGCCGCGCATAATGGGAAAAGAAATATTCTTCGCTCTTTGCGTTCTCGATGTACCTTTTGGCTCGGAGTCTGGCAGCCGAAACGCTTCCCTTATGCCAAATCCTGGCCTGAGGGACAAAGTAGGCAGAGAACCCCACCCTCCTGGCCTTTTCGGCCATGATGAGTTCTTCGAAATCCAAAAACGTGCTCTCGTCAAAGAAGCCGGCTTTCTTGAAAGTTGCCGCTCGAAAGAAAAGAGCACTTCCGGGGAGGAACTGCACAACTGAGGGCTGGCGGTCGATGCAATAAAATACGCCGCGTATCACCGGGATGCGCGCGACAAGTCGCCTCAGAGCGGTAAACGTACAAAGCAGCGTCAGTAGATCCAGTTTTCTGCGTATCGGCCACTCTCGCCGAGGATTGCGGCGATCGATCCTCGGGCCCATGAGAGCGGCTGTAGGATGCTTTTCGGCGAATCCCACGAACGCGGAAATCGTATCGGCGAACACGGTCGTATCGTTATTCAAAACGAACACATAATCTGCCCCGTTCTTCAGCGCGAGACGTATTCCTACGTTGTTGCCCGCTGCAAAGCCCAGATTCTTGTGGGTCTCGAGGATTGTTACTTCCGGACAAGCCTCTTTGAGTCGCTCGACGGAATCATCGGTTGAGCCATTGTCCACGATGACAGCGTGCCAGTTTTGATATTCCATGCGCCGCAGCGAGCGCATGCATTCCAGAGTATCTTGCCATCCGTTCCAGTTCAAAAGCACGATATATACGTGCGGTTGATCCCGCTCTGATTGAGCAGCGTTCGAAGCAGACGCTCGTGGCTGGTGACCAGCGCGCCCACAGGAGAACTCAGCCGTCGTGTTGTCTGTCACGTGATTAACGCCTCGAGAGTTCGACCCAGAAATTAGTCAGGTCGGAAGCGTACGCCCAAACTGGCTCGGCGTCCGTCCCAAAAGCCTTGCACCATCTTTTTCAAGCAGTCCAGCCTCTCCGAACCGAATAGAAGCACACCGACCGCTTGACGCATGAGATGCCGTAGAACAAATCCCTTCGCCGGCAGGCTCGGATAAAGCCACCATACGGAATAGGCTAGGTTGCGGCTTATGTAATATTCGCGGAAAGGACGATGCTGTGACCAAAGATAGCGTCGGCCGAGGAAGCGCACCTTGTGAGCTTTGCCGATTTCATGATACAGCTTGGCCCGTGTGATCACGGCGATCTTATAGCCGTGGGATCGGGCGCGAAGACAATACTCGTAATCAACGAAGTCGATGAAAAAGTCGGATCGTGGTAAACCGATCTTCTCCACCGCCGCGCGCCGCACCATCGCTCCCGAAGTAATGACCAGATCAGTAAACAATACTGGGTGACTAAGGAGCTCGGAGGGCGTTTTGACGAATCCGTTGCGCCAAAGCCAGGGACTGGAGGAATTCTCCATGTGTTGATCGACGGGCAGGGCAGCAAGTATGCCAACTTCGCTCGAATTGCCTCCGAACCGCTGGGCCTCTTGCAGCATTGTCTCGAGCGCACCGGGAGCGGGGACGCTGTCCTGGTCGAACATCCAGATCCAATCGTGTTTCTTCTCCCGTGCGGCGTACGCCAACCCGGCAGCCAACGCCCCTCCCGCGCCCAGGTTTTCCGCCATGCGAAGGACGGTTACCTGTGGGTAACACGCCGCGAGCAGGGAGCGCGTCTCGTCCGTCGAAGCGTTATCCACCACAATGATTTCCTGGAGCGGCTTTTTTTGCCCTAGGAGCGCGTCAATGTGCCCCGCCAGGGCATGCGCGGCGTTATAAGCGATTGTCAGGCTTGCGACCGAGGAGTCGTCGGAGAACAAGGGCATGGCTTTTGCCGTCACTTCACAGACCCTCTCGCCGCCCCATTCTTCCGGTTAAGCCATCCCATGTACCAAGAAGAAAATTGCGGAATTTTCGTGGACGCTCCTGTTCCCCGAGAAAGCACTTCATTGTGTCTCGCAGTGCCGCATACATCGCCTTCAGGGTCCAGAGAGGGAGGGTGAAGAAATATTTGCGGAATACGACCAGTCGGTTTCGCGACATATAGTACCGCCGCACGGCACTGTGATGACTTGGCCAGAAGCGAAAGCCGAGAACGGAAGATGGCGCAGAGTGCCCGGGATCATGCAGGAGAATTGCCTCGGATGACTCTGCAATCAGGTATCCAGCTGCGCGGATACGGAAACAATACTCGATATCAACCCAGTCAATAAAGAACTCGGAGGCGAACCAGCCGATCTTGTCAAATATCCAGGTCGGCATCAGCGCTCCCGAAGTCATGCACCAGACCAGACTGCCGTCAGGGGCACGAGGTGCAACCGCCGCGTAGCCCAATTCCGGGTGCATGTAACGCGGGTGAATGGAAGCAATCTCGTCGCGTTTGGAGTGAGAGCGCCAAGTCTTGAACATCGCCTGGACATAGCCACCGCCTGTCCTGCTGTCCTGATCAAAGAGAAGAACCCACAGATATCCATTATTTTTGGCCCAGCGCACGCCTTGGTTCAGTGCTTCAGCGATGCCGCGGTTCTCTCCATTCTCGATCAGGTGAAAGCCAAAATCCCGGCTCGCAGTTCTCAGCGAATCCAGTTCATTGGCGCTCGAGCCATTGTCGACAACGACGAGCCCCTGGACCTCTGCCAGGACGTTCTGCAAGTTTTCGAGCATTGCGACGCTGGGGTGATACGTAACAATCACCGCGCATACGGATTGCAATGTCATCGGGACTTTGAGTTCGGGGAAGATCGAGGAGCCAAATAGCCTTTTCCCAATTTAGCTTTGGCCCGTTCCGCGATCATCTCAAGTGTTCCGCCCCTCAGCGGATCGCATTTTTGTGTATACGCGCAGCGCTCAAACACAACAACGCTATCGTAGAAATGCATTGCCATCGTGGACTTTGTAAATTCCGTGGGCGACAGAGCGCCGCGGCTGTGATCCGCGTTCAATTCATCAATTAAGTTCTTGCAAATTTCGATGAAGGTTGTTGGTTTGCGCAGGCCGCCTTCATACTCCTCCCAATAAGCTGTGTGCAGGTCCTCGACGAGATACACGCCATTTTTCAGCATTTTGGGGTAGAGAAAATCAAATGTCGCGACGAGGTGACTCATGACGTGGCTACCGTCATCCACAACGATATCTGGAATGCCGACCTGGTCGATCACATGCTGAAGAAAAGCTGGGTCTTGTTGAGCGCCAATGTGAATTTCGATCTGATCTTCAGCGAACTTCTTGCATTCGGGATTGATGTCGATGCCGACGATTCTCGCGTGTGGCCCAAAATACTGTTTCCACATTTGCAACGATCCACCCGGACCACATCCGATTTCAATGAAGGTAACCGGCTTGTACACGAAATCCTTGAAATGCCGTTCGTAAATTGGGAAATAGTGCTTCCATTTATGTATGAGTCTCTTATTGTGGTTGAGAACGTCAGACCAAAGAGTCATCAGGTCAGCCCCGGCCTCTTTTCGTTTCAGAACTCAACAGCATCGAAAAGACAGTGCGAGTATAACCACGCCTAAAAGGAAGAATGAGGCGGCTGAAATTCTGTCTTTCTTCCCGATTCAGACAATAGTATGCGGGTATCACAGTGCACAGGATCCAGAGCATGGACATACCCGACGTGAGGTGCAAATCGGTTGCCGACCACCAACGAGGGAGTAGTAGCGCCGAGGGCAGGCAGATAATGCAGGGACCCAGAATTCCGCGTAGAAACAGTCGCCGACGCGACATTGAAATTACAGGGCGAGTCAGTCTCATACTGATGGCAAAGTGGACCAAAACACTGACCAATGAGCCGATCACGGTTCCCATAGCGACGCCCATCGCTCCAAACCGCCATGCAAGATAGAGACTGCTCCCTAGATTGACAAGAGCTTCGGAGACGGCAGCTGCAACCACTGATTTTTGTCTCGCTGTGGCCGTAATCATGGTTGCGTACGGCAGCCCGACCAGAAGCAGGACGATTGTGTTGTAACGCGTGATTTTGGCCAGGAAGGTTCCCATCTGCGATGGAGAAAAACGCGCGCTCAACGCGGACGACGCGGGCATCAATGGGCTCAGCAAGGAAGAAATGATCAATAGCAGGAAACTCGTGGGCAGAGTGGCAATCGAGTAGTAGGCGGTTTGAACATAGTCGAAGTGGCCAACAATGACGATGTCTAACCCAGTGATGCAAAACATCGCGATCGTTGATATCGACTGCAACGAACAATAGCGGGCGACACTCTTCAGAACGCGAAAATCCACCAACCCGAGCGACACCCATACATGCGCGGCACGTTTTTTCAACGTGAGCACTTGCAGGACACCGGCCAAGATGTTCACAAGGGCTACGGCTAAGCCCACCATCGCAAGATTCCCACCAGCGTGCACCGCTATGATGACTGCGATCGCGAATAGGACTCGATTGAAAATCGTGATGACAGTAGGTATCCAATAGCGTTGAAGTCCGAGGAAAACGGCCGAGTACACGGAGCAAACGAGTCCAAAGGACAGCGAAAACCCCACAAGTATGAGGCTGATCCGGACCTCCGGGAAGAGGCTTGCTGGCATCGCCGAGAAGAGCTTGGGTATTTGCCAGGCAAGACCCAAGGTGAGCACGCCGCCAAGGATGCCGGCCAGAAGCATGAGTGCGAGACCTGCGCTTGCATAGCGTCCTGCCTCTAAGTGCTCGCCCTTGGCATCGCGCTCGGCTACGAACTTCGAAATACCCGTTTGTATTCCTAAATCAAAATAGGAAACGTATGCGCCCAGTTGAATGATAAGTACCCAGGCGGCATATACCTTTACCGCAAGGTGGTGTGTCAAATAGGAGGGCAGCAGAATGGCAACAGCCGACACGACGGCGGCACGAGCCAAGTTCGCGCCAATGTTCCTAAACACGACGGCAGCCAAGCCGGGCGATGTCGCTTGGCTATTTGCCGACGCGTTGCTTACCACGATCGGAAACTCACCCACGCCTTTGCTCTTTAATGATAGCTCGGGAACCGTTCGCCGCTCCGCGATCGCGGGCCGCAACGGGTCTGGAATTGGCCTGATGGAGTAAGCGAACACGAGGTAGTGCTGCATTACCACTGGCGTGTTGTCTCCTGCCCAGTCTCCAATTCAGTTCTAGGGAAGGCTCAGGAGGGTCTGGAGCAGCTAGCGACGGCCGTTGTGCTCCCCGTTACGTCCGCCGAACTTATTCCAAACTTGCTGTAGCATGGCTCGCGATCTCGCGTTTTCGGCCGTGATTTGTCCCCAAATCTCCGCCGCCAATTGTTTTTCGGGAGATTCGCTCCGTTTCCACATGGCTGCACTAATTACAAATACAGCAGCAAACAGCAAAGACAAGAACGAGCCTACGATGGTAATGACAGTACCTGGTGGAAATGAGGTTTCTTCAGGCATCAGGGCAGCATCCAGTACGTTGATAGTCGGAATTTCCTTAGCTTCTTGGATCTTCGCGTATTCGTATTCCTGGGTCAGCAGTTCATAGATCACTTCCTGAATCTTGGACTCGCGGTACAAGTTTGCCCAGCGGACGCCAACCAGCGGAAGCTTGCGGAGAGAGGGGAGGTCACCGGCAATTTGCGACTGTGGCGAGTTTGGATCGTCTTTGTTGCCGCTGAAGTTCTCGACCTGTTGCCTCAATGAGGCGATGCGGGCCCGCAACGTACGTACGCGAACATTGTTGTCAGTGTAAATCTGTTCGAGTCCCTTTAGCTCTGATTCAGCGGCCACCAACTGCCCCTGTAGAGCGGCTTCGCTCTCCACCCTGGCCTTAGTTTGTGACGGCACATCTAAGGCCCCCGTTTTGCTCGCGTACGTGCTGTACTCTTGCGACGCAGCGTCGAGGCTTTCCTTGACACTCTTTAGCCGCTGCTCCAGAAATATGCGCTCGCGGCGGGCAGACGAGGTTGAGACCTGGGCCAGCAATGCGTTCACCGCTTCTACATAAGCCTTCGCCATTTCTTTCGCGCGGTACGGGTCGCCATCACTCACGGCGATGGAGATGACCCCGCTTTTCCGATCTTCATTTATGGTCGTGTGCTTGTCCAGAACCTTGCGAGCGTCTTGCCAATAGTGGACGTGGTACCTGTTTCGCAGATCGAATTTCCGAATCAGGCTGTCTTGGACCGTGGGGCCGCGGAGCATGTCAACCAGAAGTGCGCCGGAGGTTTTGAGCCCTAAGAAGTCGGTTGCCACGCGGCCCAAACTGCCCGCCAAGCCGTCGCCGGATGATCCAGAAGTACTCTCGCCGCCTCCCTTTGCCGCAAGGGCGGCCAGCATGGCCAGACCCGATGCTCCCTGTTGCTCGGGCGGCATCAGCCGCGTCTGGGACTCATAGCGCACAGGAAGCAAAAAAGCAACCGCTAACGAAAGAACAAGTCCGGACAAGCCAGCCCGCAGCAGAAAACGGCGTTCTGACCAAAGCAGGCGCAGCCAGAGAATGCGCTCAGGCACCTTCGGCCGCGGATATATGACGGCGGAACTCGCTTGGAGCCCCAATTTCTGTCGCGCGATTCATGCCCGGGACGGGTTCGTTTCTGGGGGACACTTTCTTAACCCTGTCGACCCAAGTTCAGATCCCGGCCTTTTGTAGGAAGTCTATCTGTTGGCCAAAGCTCCGCCCCCTCACTTACAGCGGCACTTGTGAGCTAACCATTGCAGAATCAACGAAGTGCATCAGACTAATATTCGAGCGGGTACGCATCGCCCGCCGCCAACAAGGCAACGATTCGGCTGAAACTTCTCCGATGATTGCCCGCTTGCCGTGGTTGTCCGGTGTGGCTGGCCAGAGCAGCCGGCGACGGTTGGGGCGAACGCAAGTTAGAAGAGTTGCAGCACGACTCTGGTCCGTTACTTGCGAAGCTGCAAATGTGGGAAAAAGGCATTTCGAGCTTACATACTGCCGGAATTTGGCAATCGGAAGCCGGGTCCATCACCCCGTGGGGATATTCAGAGACGCTTTCGACAGGAGCCCTCGGGTAAGATCTTCGTTCCGTGGAGGAATATTGCCAAGGGTGCTCCGTTTGGACACCAACTGTCCTCGGGATGAACTCCCTTGCAGAGTTCCAAATCCGTGGGGGAATAGATCAATGATCCTAGCCGATGGACCTATCACCATCGTTACAATCCCAAGTACACTGAGCTGTGCGATCGAATCTGAAGTGCCCCCGTCTGCTGTACTAATCCCCCAAGCTAGACCTGCAAGCGTTGCACCGCATACGTAGCCGGATGATAGGTTTCCGGACGCAGTTAGGTCGCGCTTTTCCGATCTACGGACAATCGTGCGCAGCGCATAGGAGTGGAAACTCAAGCGGCGTGACGGCCGTGCGGCCCCTGGACCTGAATTGGTTCGAAAAACAGTTTGAGGTTTCCTGACTCGCTTCAGCTTTCTTCTTCACGCGTACTTTTCTGATGTTTATGCCGAGCTGTTCGTAAACGATCCCTTTTCACATTTCGAACTCAAATCGGCGGAGACCGCCGCACAATTCAGGACCACAAAAGGCCCCGAGTTTTCGAGACTGTTACGAAACACTAGTCGGGCGGCAAAAACAATGTGAAGATGCCCTCACATGAGTGAGGGCATTTTTATGGGCTTCATTCAAGGCCGAAGGGCGAACGCAGGGAAGGTTGTTCCCAGTGACCTTGGACGAGCTGATTCCGGAGGGCCATGTCGGCCGGGTAATCGATGCGTTCGTAGATCGGCTGGACATGGCGGGGTTGGGGTTCGAACGTGCGGAACCAGCCGAAACGGGGCGGCCAGGGTACGATCTGTGAAGCTTTATCTGTACGGGTACTTGCAGCAGATCCGCTCCTCGAGCTACTCCAACGGTGAGCAGGCCGAGACCTGTGAAGCCAGGGGCATCCTGCCACACGTTCCCGCCCAACACGCCATCAACAATGTGAGACCAGACAAACCGATCTCCTCGCGATTCACGATCTTGATGACCTCCCGTCCGATTTCAATCCGCTGAACTAGCGTGAGGATTATGTCTCGACGGCGATGTCAATCGGCGGTTGCCAGATGCGGCTTGGCTGTAGAACGGGACTCTGGCCGTCGCTACGCTCCGGCCTCCGTCCCGCCCCACAGCCGTTTGTCGGCTTGCTGCAAAAAATTTCTGCGCTTCGTCCAGACTCCCCGCAGAAGGAAAACGTCGCCCAGATTGTTCGTCGCAGCAGCCACATACTGACCGTGTCGAGTGCCACTGGACGTTGATCGGCACCAATACCGGGGGGAGGCACTGGACATCGATTCCGCCTCCGAGGCTTCGAGCTCTGGCAGAGAGGAGCCGATGGGCCTCATTGCCTCCTCACAGGGCCACTTCGACAGCGCGGAGTACCAACGTCAACTACAGCACGGTGTGCGGGAAACAGCATAGAAACTCCACGCCATATCCCGCTTTCTCGATGCTTGGTGTAACGTTTTCCGCGTGACGCCGGAAGCACGCAACTCAGGGCCGGAGTCCATTGTTGTCACGTCATCGCGGTGTGAAGAAGTAAGACTGCGCGTGTATGCGGGGAACGTCTACCCGGAGTTGTCAGAGATTGGGCGCAGAGCAGTCAGGCAGAAAATTTCCTAACGCTTGACGTGGATTAAAGCACATGCCACTGGAAGGCGCGAAACTGGGCGAGCCTGCTGAAATCTCGTTCGTTGGCTGTGATCACCCGGATGCCCAGTCGCGCCGCGCTCATCGCGATCAGTGCGTCATTGGTCAAACGTCCCTGCCCGATCTTTTCGTAATGGTACTTGGCCGCCAAGCGAGCAAGCACTCTGCCGGCTTGAGTCCAGTCGCTGAGATTCGGAACCAGGATTCGCTTTGCCCTGTCAAAATCTCGCTCTAGGCGTTCTACAACCTGCCGATCGCGGTCGGCTGTGCCGGCATAGAGTTCTTC
>WNGK01000818.1_pt1 | contig 42235 bp, 27 predicted proteins | sample 5400601 | NCBI WGS metagenome assembly WNGK01 (sample SAMN13153376, study PRJNA577476) | soil metagenome | isolation source: 60 cm soil or saprolite under Garry oak tree replicate 1 | place: USA:California | collected 2016-06-15 | reverse complement strand
CCTTAACACTGGCAATGATGACTTTCGTCCGGTGGCGGAGGACGCCCCCCGTTTTATTCCGGAGTATGAGCCGGTTCACTATCGATACCGGCTTTACGTTGGAGCTGCGCTCGCGGTATTGATCGGCCTGCTGGTCTTCGTAGCTTGGCGAAATAACGCAGTCTCATCAGACGGAACTGCGCCAGGAGTTCACCATCCGGGGTCACTCCCCGCGTTGCCACCGTCGACACAGCCAACGGCATCCAGCTCACCGCAGGCAAGCGGTATGAAAGCTCCCCCACCTCAAAGCCCGCCGGTCGCTGCGACGCCAAATCAAGTTCGAAATCGGGCCGCAGCGCCTGCGCCGCAGTCTCCAGCTGCATCGCAGGTAAGTGGTCCCCCTCCGGCTAAGAGCGCACAAGGCACTGCGCCGCCGGCTCAACTTCGAAATGGGACCGTGGCTCCTCCGCCGCGGCCTCCCGCTGGGCCGCAGCTAGCAGCGAACCGCGCACCCCTCGCGGAAAATACCTGGGTCCCCGGAACGGGAGGAGACGGCTCTGACGAATTGGCCGTGGCACAGAGCTATCTCAACGGCAGACACGGCGCGCCCCGCGACAGCACTGAGGCCGTAAGGTGGTTGTGGAGATCCGTCGCCAAACAGAATGCGACTGCGACGCTTTTGCTTTCTGACTCTTATCTCCGTGGGGACGGTGTTTCAAAAAGTTGCGACCAAGCCCGTCTGCTGTTAGATGCGGCCGCACGCAAGGGCAAGGCAGCCGCCGGTGAACGACTTCGCAACCTGCAGGCCTTCGGTTGCCAGTGATTGGGAAACTGGTTCCCCCCGAATTCATGACCATGCGGGGCCAAGACCAGCAGCAGCACTGAGTCCCCTCAAGATGCTGATGCCCCGAACGCCGCTGGATTCCTACGGGATTCATACCAAAGGGCGAGTTCAACCCGGTTCCAGAGACCGAGCTTATCGTAAATCACGCGTAAATAATTTTTCACCACGTGTTCGGTAGTCCCGATCTCGTCCGCCACTTCCTTGTTTTTTAAGCCTTGTGCGACAAGCTGGATGACTCTGCATTCACGTTCATTTGGGGTGCGTGTTCCGTAACGTTCGTTCCCGAACATAATTGCCTCCGATATAGTAGGGTCGCGAGTTTTACCCGCTTGATTCCGCCGGTGATTCCGAAACGCAGGAACAACCGATTGAAGTGTGCCTTCACGGTTCTACGCGCCATCTTCAGCTGCTGCGCGATTTCGGCGTTGTCACATCCTTGCAAAAGCAATTCAACAATTTGCTGTTCGCGCGGACCCAGCCGAACGGGCTGTTCCCTCATCGGTACCTCCTTTGGATCGGTTCCCGCCTTATCATGCGATAGCGTGCTCGTTACCATAGCATCCACAATGCCATTTTGAGACGAAAACAGCTGTTGACGATAGAACAACAATTTCCACAGGTATCTGGACGCCGTAATTCTGCCTTCCAAAAACGCGGGTTGGCCGCAAGTCAGGACCGCAAATAGCCTATTCTGATGCGCAAGGCCTCTAGGTGCGCTCAAATCTGCGTGAACAGGAGGTACCCATTCCAGAGGCCCGCCGTCCGGCGGCTAAACCAAATCCGACGCAGGGTAGCACCTGCTTCAGAATTTCCCCCGGTGCTTTTCGCAAATCGTACGGTCGGAGCCAACCCCTCGGGTAAACACCCTAGGCGAAAATTCCCCGTCCTACAGTTAAATGCTGAACAATTTACACGATTGAACTGATTGCAAATCGGGCGGCCCAGGAGGCCGCAGCATCCCTATCTATGAGCGCAGGCCAGAGGAAAAACGAAGTGTAAGAACGAGACTGACTCCCAGCCAAGGACCACGAGCCGGGTTCCCACACTTGGGCAAATCTCGGGTAATTATATATCAGCTCCCGCTGAGGGCGGAAGGGGGTTGCCGCAATGATTGCCAGCTCCGCTGCGGAGTAGCGTGTCCGTCGGAATGCGGACGCCGCGCTGAAAGGCTGGGGTGTAGACTTGTTGGTCGCTGGACATGACCCCCGACTTGCACATTGAGATTCATAAGTGGGATGGTTTCGCGGGAGACCGCTCGGCTCCAAACATTCCAGCAGGTGTGGCGCGAATCTGGCACTGGCCGCTGGATGTTTCCGCGCTGGAAGTTGCAGACTTAAAGAAAGTGCTCTCGCCGGACGAAATGGAGCGAGCCGAACGCTACCGTTTTGACCAGCACCGGAACGAATTCATTTTGACCCGTGCGGTCCTGCGCATTGTGCTTGCGTCGTATACGGCACAGTCGCCGGAAAGTCTGTCATTTGATTATTCCGCCCAGGGAAAGCCGGCTTTGAAGAATGGTCCCCCCGATCTGCGATTCAACGTTTCACACACCGAAGGCTTGGCTGTATTGGCGCTGGTAAGGGAGCGAGAGATCGGTGTTGACGCGGAAAAGATCCGTCCCCAACCTGACGCACAAAAATTGGCCAAGCGGTTTTTCTCGGCGCGGGAACAACTCTTTCTCGGAAAACTTTCAGGTGACGAGTTGCAACGAGCGTTTTTTCGTTGCTGGACCCGTAAAGAAGCCTACATCAAGGCGAAGGGCGAAGGCCTATCCATCCCCTTGCACGCTTTCGACGTGTCGCTCGAGGAGGATCAACCGGCAGCGTTGGTCGGGACCAGACCAGACCCCACCGAAGCCGGACGATGGACCTTGTACGACCTTTCTGTTGGACAGGGATACGCCGCAGCCCTAACCGTGGGCAATGTTCCAACCACGCAACCCCGTGCCTGACGGCCCACGTGCTGCTCCTGGCAAACAGTTCGGTTATTCAGCGGTTTTCGAAGCACCCCGAACTTCCATCCGGGGCCGATAGACACTCCTGGTAACTAGCCCCAGGGACACTGCTTTAGTTGTACCACCGTGTCTTTTCATTTCCTTTCACAACTGTAAAATCGGACCATCCTTTAAGGCGCTCCACTTCGTCGAGGTCGGAATTTCACCAAGATTTTGCAGATGGCTTCGCAGCCCAAGGCTGAAACCACGCCCTGCCTCAGGAGGATGTCAATGCGCATTTTCCTCGCCCCCGCCAAAAACGTGTTGCGTCGGATGGTTGTCACGACCTTGCTTTTTGTTGCGCCAACCATTTTCACCGCATGCGGTTCTCCGGGTTCGCCGATAGGGAACCCCAGCAAGCAGGTAGCACCCACAGTGGATGAGGTTCCAGCGCCGTCGAGTTCAGGCTCTGGGTCAACGAATACAGTCACTACGCCGCCTGTACTTCTTTTTAACGGGACAGGAACCGACACCTCAGTTGCCAGCGTCGAATCTGTCCTCAGTACGCTCAAGCTCCGCTACGCCACGGCGAACTCCAGCCAACTCAATGCCATGACCGAGACAAAGCTTAAGGCTTACAAGCTGCTCATCGTGCCTGGGGGAAACTCGACCACGATCGGGAACAATCTTTCGAAAGCAACGAAGGCCATGGTTCGGGCCACGGTGCAAAACGACGGGCTTCATTACTTGGGAATCTGTGCTGGAGGGTTCTTTGGCAGCTACCAATATGGCAATGGACTCGACCTTACATCGGGCGTGTGGTTTAACGTTTGGCCGAATAACGGCAAGGGAATTGGCATGGAAGCAGTTGAAATTTCTTTCCCCAAGAGCAGTAAGCTTGATATGTACTGGCATGATGGCCCAGAGACTTCCGGTTGGGGCTATATCGTTGCCAAGTACCCCGACGGAACGGCAGCCATCGCGGAGGGAGCTTACGGAAAAGGATTCGCCATCCTGTCAGGCGTACATCCGGAGGCACCCGCAAGCTGGAGAACCTGCTGCACCTTTACGACACCACTTGCGACCGACCTCGCCTATGCCGGTACCTTGGTGACGGCGGCCCTCAATGGGACGTTGTTACCTCACTACTAAAGTCGCTGTAACAATTGGGTGGCGAAGCGCGTGATCGTAAAGTGGCCCGGGACCGGAGACCCTCCGGTCCCGTAAATATTGGTGCGCGGCTGTACAAGACTGGCGATCTCGGTGGTTTCCGATCCAATGGCGACATCGAGTGCCTGCGCCGAGTGGATGCTCAGGTCAAATTGCGTGGCATGCGCATCGAACTAGGCGAATCGAGGCAGTTCTAGCCTCGCATCCCGGGATACGCGGAGCCGTGGTGACCTTGCACGGCGAAAACGAGCAGCGCAAACTGAGCGCCTCTATCGTGGCGGCCAAGGAAGCTGTTCCGGCTGCCGAATGAAGTGCGTAAATGTCTCCGGGTCCAAGCTTCCCGAGCACATGGTTCCTGCCATTTACTGGCGGCTCGATCAGTTACCTTTACTTCCCGTGGCAAGATCGATCGTAAAGCATTCTCGCCGGGTGTGGGAGAGCCACTCCAGGACGGGCAGGAATTGATACCGCCGCGCAATGCGGCAGAGAGCAAGTTAGCCGACATCTGGCGGGAATTGCTGGCAGTGGAACAGGCAGGAATTGGTCAGAATTTTTTTGAATTGGGAGGCCATTCCTGCTGGTGTTGCAGATGATTGACAGGATCCGGCATATTTTTCGAACTCGAACTTCGAACTCGAACTTCCAGTGCGGCCTGTGTTTGACGAACCCACAATCGAAGGTTCAGCTGGCGAACTGCAAAAGGCGCAAGTGTTTAGGACTTAAGGCTCGGTTTCCGATTGTGCAACCGCTCGCCACTTCTGCGGTCATCGGTGCCAGCCGACTTTTGTCTCAGCTCAGCAAGTTATCTGCAGATGAGGCGCAAAATCTCATAAGACGCGCGCTGAACTCGAAGCACTCGGCTTAGGACTCCCCCACGGATTGAACCGCGCTCGGGCGATGCGATTCGGATTACCCAAGAGGCGCAAAAGCTTGCACTTTTCGGTCTTTCCGGTTCTGATGACCAATCGACGGCGAGCGAACAATAGACGAATAAAATGGTCGAAGCTGTCCAAGTTGCTAAGGTTCGCCGGGGTCTGGTAGCGCTAGGGGGGCTTGTTGGCTGCCGCGCGGACTGCCGTCTGCGCCAGACTTTGCATCCAATTGGCCCGTAAGATGCTTAAAATGGAAGGAATGCCAGTGAGCCAAACAGCCTATCCGGCGTCGTTCGGACAGCGAAGACTCTGGTTTCTCGATCAGCTCGAGCCGGGAACAGCCGCCTACAACCTGGCGCGCGCCTTTCGGGTCACGGGCCCTTTGGACATCCCTGTCCTGACGCGTGCCTTCGAGGCGATCGTGCGACGTCACGAATCGCTGCGCACGGTTTTTGATTCCGTAGACGGCGAAGCCAGACAGATTGTGTTGTCGGATATGGAGGTACAGATCCCGGTTGTGGATCTGACCGATATTCCCCAGCATGACCGCGAGAAGCAAGCGTTGCGCATTGCCAGTGAAGAAGGCAAAAAAACCTTTGATTTGACGCGGGGACCTTTGCTGCGAGCGGTTCTGGTGCGGCTGGGTCCGAAGCAACACCTACTGATTCTGGTGATGCATCACATCGTCACCGACGGCTGGTCGATCGCTGTGCTTTTCCGCGAAGTGACGCGCTGCTACGAGGCTTTCAGCCGGGGTGAGGAAGTGAATCTTCCGTCCCTTCCCTTGCAGTATGCCGAATACGCACAATTGCAGCGCGAATACATGAGCGGGGAGATGCTGGAAAAGCAAATTGATTACTGGAAGGGCAAATTAGCGGGTGCCCAAACCATACTTGATTTACCCACGGATCGCCCCCGTCCAACGGGCCACAGTTGGCACGGGGCCAATGAAGAGCTGAGATTTGACGGCAACATTTTGGCAGAACTGAAGGCCTTGGCGAAGAACGAAGGCGGGACGCTGTTCATGGTTGCCCTGGCCGCATTTCAGGCGCTGCTGCGGCGCTACACCATGCAAGAGAGCATTCTGGTGGGCACGCCGGTTGCGGCCCGCAACGAATTGGAAATTGAAAATGTGATTGGGTTGTTCGTGAATACCCTGGTGTTCAGGGCTGACTTTAGCGAAGACCTCAGCTTCCGCGATTTGGTTCGTCAAGTGCGCGCCTCTGCTCTCGAAGCCTACATGCACCAGGACCTTCCCTTTGAGAAGCTGGTGGAAGAGCTGGTTCCACAGCGTCTGGTAGATACCAGTCCACTGTTCCAGGTGCTGTTCACATTCCAGAACGTGCCCAAGCAAGTATTTGAGATTGCCGGGCTGGCCATGGAGGAACTGGGATTCGAGACCGGAATCGCGAAGCTCGATCTGGCGGTCGAAGTATTCGAGACCGAGGAGTTTATCTGGCAGTTCGAATACAACACCGACCTGTTTGACAAGCAGACGATTCGCAGGATGCTCGGTCACTTCCGGAATCTGGTGAGTGCCGTGATCAGGAATCCGGACCTGCCACTGGCGCGGATACCGCTGATGAGCGCCCAGGAACGGCAGCGAATCGTAAAGGAATGGAACCGGACCGATTGTTCCTATCCGCAGGCGTGCATTCATGAACTGTTTGAGTTGCAAGCCGAGCGGACTCCTGATGCGACGGCACTGTTGTTCCAAGGCAAGGAATTCAGCTACGGGCAGATCGACGCGGATGCGAATCGCCTGGCCCACTACCTGATTAAGAAAGGCGTGCGACGCGGCGGGCTCGTGGGTGTCTCGGTCGCGCGCTCTCCGGAAATGGTAGTGGCCCTCCTGGGCGTACTCAAAGCTGGAGCTGCTTATGTGCCGCTTGATCCTTCTTATCCAGTCCAACGGCTCGAATTTATGCTGCGAGATGCTGGAGTGGGCTGTGTTATTTCGGGGAGCGGGAGAGAATTCTCAAGCGAAGGTTCGAGTTTCGTCGATATCGACAGAGAGAGAGAACTTATCAGAGGCGAGTCAGCCAGCACTCCCTCCTCGGCGCAATCGAATGATCAACCTGCTTACGTGATTTACACCTCGGGATCGAGCGGCAGCCCGAAAGGGGTAGAGGGAACCCATCGGGGCGCCGTCAATCGTTTTGCCTGGATGTGGCAAACCTATCCGTTCCAGCCCGGGGAAGTGTGCTGCCAGAAAACGAATTTGGGCTTTGTGGACTCGGTTTGGGAGATCTTCGGTCCACTGCTGGCAGGTGTTCCCAACGTGATCATTCCGCCGGAGGTTGTGCAGGATCCCGAGGAACTGTTGCGGACGCTGGCGCACGAAGAAGTCACGCGCATCGTGCTGGTGCCCTCGCTTTTGCGAAGCTTGTTGGACCATAGTCCAAACCTGGCGCAGAGAATTCCGCGAATGAAGCTTTGGTCGAGCAGTGGAGAGGTATTATCGGCGGAGTTAGCCAAGCGCTTTCTGGCTGCGTTCCCGGAAGCGACCTTGCTGAACATTTACGGCTCCTCCGAGGTGGGGGCAGATGTAACTTGTCATCTCGTGTGTGAGGCAGACCAGACGGCTGGTTCGGTTGCCATCGGCAAGCCCATCAGCAACACGCAAGTGTACTTGGTGGATGAATATTCCAATCCCGTACCCATTGGGGTTCGCGGGCAGATTTTGGTGGGTGGAGACGGATTGGCGCTTGGATATTGCAATCGGCCGGAGTTGTCGCAGGAACGATTTGTGCCTAACCGCTTGGCACCTGCGCAATCGGCGCGGCTGTACAAGACCGGCGACCTGGGACGCTTCCGGGCCAATGGCGACATCGAGTATCTGGGCCGTGTGGATGGCCAGGTCAAATTGCGGGGAATGCGCATCGAACTGGGCGAAATCGAGACGATTCTAGCCTCGCATGATGAGATCAGGGAAGCCGTGGTTACGTTGCATGAGGAGGGAGGGCAGCAGATGCTTCGAGCGTACCTGGTCCCACGTGACGGAAAATGCCCGATGGCCGGAGAGTTGGGGCGTCTTCTCCGGTCTAAGCTTCCCGAACACATGGTTCCTGCCAGTTACTGCCGAATCCCTAAGCTACCTACCCTCCCCAGTGGCAAGATCGATCGCAAAGCGCTCTCGCCGGGGGTGGGAGTGCCAATCAGGGACGGGCAAGAACTGGTACCGCCGCGCAATGAGGCAGAGAGCAGGCTGGCCGAAATCTGGCGGGAACTGTTGGCAGTGGATCAGGTAGGAATCGATCAGAATTTTTTTGAGCTGGGAGGGCACTCTCTGCTGGTGTTGCAGATGATTGCCCGTATTGGTCGCATTTTCCAGGTTGAGCTTCCAGTACGGAGCGTGTTTGAAGAACCGACGATTGAAGGTTTGGCGGTTGAACTGGAAAAGGCGCAAGCGTTAGGACTGAAGGCACCTACCCCGATTGTGCCTCGCCATGCCGCTTCCGCAAACACGGGCGCCAGTCGAGAAGCTATCTTGTCGCAGCTCGATAATCTGTCGGCCGCCGAATTACAAAGTTTGTTAAACAGTATGATCGATGGCAAGCAGCCCGCGTAGCGGAACAACTGTAGGCGCGGAACGTATTTTTTTGTGTGCGCGTGATTGTGTATTTCGAGGGCGGAATGTTTCGGCCAGACGGTTTGATTTGGCCGTTTGGCGGCTCTTTATTTTAGTTTGGATTTTAACTTTGGGCACCTGTGAATTTCGATTTTGACTTCCCGACAGGCCGCGAACTTGGGTACCATCGGATCGAGGGGATGGACAGTTATTTTGGTTGGTTGCCCGCACCGTCCGGTGGGAGAATATAACCCCCTCAGGTGTTGAGGACAGCATGGCCGAGCAGCACTCCGAGGCAAAAAAGCATCTGCTTGAGCGGCGTCTTCGCGGCGAGTTGGGACTTCGCCCGTCGACTCAGGCGATTCCGCCGCGCAAGCCAGGTCAAACAATACCTCTCTCCTACGCTCAAGAGCAGGTGTGGTTGCATGCTCAGCTCGCGGGTGATTTTCCTCTCTACAACGAGCCGGTCACCATCCACTATTCCGGCGCGCTGAACGTTGCGGCCCTCGAGCAAAGCTTCAACGAGATTCTGCGCCGTCATGAAGCTTGGCGAACTCTCTTCTCGGTCGTGGACGGTCAAGCTACGCAAAAAGTAGTTCCGAATCTTTCGATTTCATTGCCCGTTTTGGATCTTCGGAACATCCCTCATGCGGAGCGCAATGCAGCGGCGTTGGCCATCGCCACCGAGGATGCTCGGAGGCCAATTGATCTAGGTCGGGTTCCGCTGTTTTGGGCAAGACTCATCCGCGTAGACAACGAGGAATATCGGCTGTACTTGACTCTTAGCCACATCATCTTCGATGGCGTGGGGTTTTATCGTGTGTTTCTTCCGGAACTGGCCACCCTCTACAAGGCGTATGAGGCGGGTAAGCCCTCACCCTTGCCAGAGCCGGTCATTCAGTATCCGGATTTCGCATGCTGGCAGCGTCAGACCATGACGACGGAAGCTCTAGCGAAAGATGTTGAATTTTGGGGCAAGCAGCTGAGCCGCAATTTGCCCGACTCTTACTTGCCGGTAGACCGGACACAGAAAACAGCGCTGACCTTTCGTGGTTCGATGTACCCGTTCAGGTTGAGCCAGAGCTTAACCTCGAAATTAGGAGCATTTTGCCGCACGGAAGACGTGTCGTTGTTTCACGTGTTGTTCGCGGCCTTTGCCGCCTTGCTGTATCGCTATTCAGGAGAGGAAGTAATTCCGATCGGTAGCATCACTGCGGGCCGCGATCGGCCGGAAACAGAGGCACTGCTCGGGTACTTTCTCAATACGGTGGTTTTTCCTTCCGACGTATCAGGGAATCCAAGCTTTCGAACATTGGTGCACAGGTTCCGAAATCTCACCCTTGACGTGCTCGAGCACGATGGTTTGCCCTTTGAGCATCTGGTCAAGGAGCTGAAAGTTCGACGCAATCCCGGGCGCAATCCATTGTTCCAGGCGATGTTTTCGCTCGATCCGCCTCTGCCGGAAATCGATCCCGCCTGGCGCCTCACCCAGATGGATGTTGATACGGGAACTTCGAAGTACGACCTATATCTGGAACTGGGTGAGCGGTCCGCCGAGGTCTTGGCTCGATTTCACTACAGCACTGACTTGTTTAGTTCTGCAATGATCGCTGCCATGGCGAATCATTGGCAGAGATTGCTGGAAGGGGCCATCGACAGCCCTGTGCAGTCGCTTTCCGAGTTACCAGTTTTGACTCCGGATGAGACTAATCAAATCTTGACGGAGTGGAACCGGACCGATTGTTCCTATCCGCAGGCGTGCATTCATGAACTGTTTGAGTTGCAGGTCGATCGATCGCCGGACGCCATCGCGGTCGAATGCGAAGATTCGCAACTCTCCTATCGGGAATTGAACGAGCGGGCAAACCAGGTGGCGTGGTATTTGCGTCAGCAGGGAGTTGGTCCGGATGTGCCTGTGGGCATATGTATGGACCGGGGATGGGAAATGGTGGTCGGTCTGCTCGGTATTTTGAAAGCAGGCGGAGCCTACGTCCCACTGGATTCGCGACTTCCGGAAGGGCGCCTGACCTTCATGCTCTCTGATGTGAATCCGCCTGTGGTGCTGACACAACAGCGATGGCAGGATAAGTTTCCCCGCGCACGAAAGGTTTTAATCGACACGGATCGGGATCGGATTGCGAGGGAGAGTAAAGCCAATCCGGGCAAAGGCGCCGATCCTCACACTCTGGCGTATGTGATGTATACATCCGGATCGACGGGAAGACCGAAAGGGGTACCGATCGAGCACCGGAGCGTAGTGAACTTTCTCTGTTCTATGCAACGGGAGCCGGGTCTGAGTCGGGAAGACGTGCTCTTGGCGGTGACCACATTATCCTTCGATATCGCCGGTCTTGAGATCTACCTGCCGCTGATCTCGGGGGCGCGTTTGGTGATAGCGGGTTTAGAAACCGCGGTGGACGGAACCAGGCTGCTTGAATTGTTGCTCGACAGCAAAGCGACTGTCATGCAAGCGACGCCGGTGACCTGGCGGCTGCTTATGGAAGCGGGATGGCAAGGATCGGGGGATCTTAAAATTCTGTGCGGGGGCGAAGCCCTGCCGCCCGAGCTGGCTAGGGAGTTGGTGAAACGGAGTGGCTCGGTCTGGAACATGTATGGCCCGACCGAAACCACAATCTGGTCCTCGTTGCACCGCGTCACTGGCCGGGAAGAGAACCTCATACCTATCGGTCGGCCGATTGCGAACACACAAATTTACATCCTGGATCCTCATTTGAATCCTGTGCCCGCCAATATTGTAGGAGAGATCTATATCGGCGGCGACGGGGTGGCACGCGGGTACCTGAACCGAGCGGAGTTGACGGCGGAGCGATTCGTGGCCAATCCGCTGGCACCGAGCCAGTCGGCGCGGCTGTACAAGACTGGCGATCTCGGTCGCTTCGGGCCGGATGGAAATATCGAGTATCTAGGTCGGGTTGACGATCAGGTAAAGATTCGGGGGTTTCGCATCGAGTTGGGAGAGATTGAAGCTGCACTTATGGGCCATTCAGGGGTGCGGGAAGCGGTGGTAGCCGCGCGGGAGGACGTGACAGGGGAGAAGCGGCTTGTGGCCTACTACACGGCCTGCGATGCAAACGGACCGAGTATTGAAGCCGGGGAGTTGCGTTCTCATTTGTCGAGCCAGTTGCCCGACTACATGGTACCTACCGCGTACGTGCGGATGCATCGGATGCCCTTGACCGCGAACGGGAAGCTCGACAGCAAGGCCTTGCCGATGCCGGCAGGTGATGCGCGCGCGGAGCGGGGGTATGAAGCGCCGAAAGGGGAGATTGAGAGGCGGCTGGTGGAGATTTGGGCGGACGTGCTGAAAGTGGAGAGGGTCGGACGGCAAGACAACTTCTTTGAGCTTGGCGGACACTCACTGCTGGCAATGCAAGTAATGGCCCGCATCCGTCACATTTTCGATCTGGAGCTACCGGTGCGACGACTGTTTGAAGAACCGACGGTTGCCGCCTTGGCGGACGAAGTACAAAGGGCTCAAGCGCTCGGCCTGAAGGGGCGCAGCCTGTTCGCACGGCGGCGTGCTGGTTCTGTGCCTCCTGGCGCCAGCCGAGAAGCTATTTTGTCCCAGCTTGATAAGTTATCACCGGATGAAGCTGAGAACCTGCTGAAGAGTGTGCTCGATGAAAAGCATTCGGCTTAGAACCCAAGGTGGCGTGACAATCGCGCTAGAATTTCCGGAGCGCGTGGTTCGGGCTTCAACTGCAGAGCTTTTTAGCTGCGGGCCTCCCGGGGTGAACGATTCCCCCCGTCTTCCAGAAAATCCTAAGTTCGCCGAATTCCTCGCCTTGCTGATCGGTGATGGAAGTTCGCAAGTACTGCACCTCGACCATTCGCTTGCGAACGAAAACCACCTGAGCGACTTCGGCAATTCCGCTGATCCAGCAGTAGCAGACCAGCCGCTTTTTGCCAGAACGAAGGATGGCTCTCCATGAAGGGATCTGATCCTGATTGCCCGGCTTCGATCCCCAGTCGACTGCTGAACTGGCAGCTGACATGACTCGTCTTTTCACCTTCGTGCCCGATCCGTCGCTGGAGGCCTCCGCGGAGTTCAGAATCGGCCTCCGTTCCCTGCCGTTTCTGGCCGATCACGCGTTTCAGGACGTGGTCGTGCTACCCGGTTCGTTCTACATCGAAATGGCGCTGTCTGTTCATCAGGAGCTTTCTAAACGCGCCCCGGCTGTCGTGCGAAACGTGACCTTTCAGAACCCAGTCATGCTTTCGCCGGAGGACACGATCATAAGAGTGGAGGTCCGGAACAGGGGCGCCAGCACTGCTGAATACACCTTCTACGAAGGCGCTGTCGGAAATGGAGGCGCTTCCATCCGCCACCAGTATGCTGCCAGGCTGGAAGTGGATCGCAGTCCATCCGCCCTCCAAGAGTTGGTCGACGAATCATTTTCAATCGAAGCCTTTCAGGCGCTGGCAGATGACGTAATCGATTCGGAGCGTTTTTACCAAGAGCTTCGTAGCAACGGCAACCAGTACGGGCCCCGATTTCAATGTGTGTCCTCGATTTGGCGGGCGGGCAATCAGTCTCTGGGGAGGCTTTCCTCGGCGCGTGCGGAAAACGAGCCACATAGTCTGCGCTCCACACTGCTGGATTCGATGACACAATTGCTGGCGTCCTTCATGATGGCGCGGGGCAGGACTTTCATACTGCAGTCGATTGAACGTATCGAGATAGCAGACCTCAATTTTCCCAACCCGCTGTGGTGCCATGGCAGGTTGCTGCCGCAGGATGAGGGAGAGAACAATCGCCTGCTTGGCGATATTCGGGTCTTCGATCCATCGGGCAAGACATACCTCGAACTCTGGGGAGTCGCCTTTATCCTGCTGGACCGCCTGGAGGCGCCCGAAGAAAACAGGGGGCCGATGTTTGTGGTCGCCTCCAACTTTACCGCTGAGCCGGTCGAGGATTCCCTGAAGTTCTGGGCGGCGCATTTCAGCCTTCAGAGCAACATCGAATTTGCACCTTACGATCAGGTTTTTCAGCAGTTGCTGCAGGCGGACAGCGCGTTTCGCAGCAACCAGGCCGGGGTTAGCATAATCCTGCTGCAATTGGAGAGGTGGGCTGCTGCCGAACGATACGCGGCCCCGGATTTCGACAAAACAAGAGCGGAGCGGTGCTTCGGGAAGCGCAAGAGATGCATTCTGCCGAACGGCCTCGAGATCGTCCATTTAAACCAGTATGAAACCGACTACTTGTACGAGGAGATTTTTGAGGATGAATGCTACCTAAAGCACGATATACGACTGCCCGAGGGAGCCACAGTGGTGGACATTGGGGCCAACATCGGCCTGTTTTCCCTTTTTGTGATGAGCCGCTGCCGGAACCCGAGAATCTACGCCTTCGAGCCCGCCCCGGTCGCGTATGACCTCCTGAAGGCGAACTGCGCCGCCTACGGCTCTTGTGCTCAAGCCTTTAATTTCGGCGTCTCGGACAGGCAGGGCACCGCGACCTTCACCTTTTATGAGAATTCCTCTGTCTTCTCCAGCTTTCATTCCGATGAGGCCGAGGACGGCAAGGCTATCCGGGCCGTTGTTCGCAACATGCTCAAGGCTGAATCGGTGGCCGACGAATCCGTGCAGGAATATGTGCATGAGCTTACCAGAGACAGGCTTCGCCGCAGTACGCACGAGTGCCGCCTGACAACCGTGTCGGACATCATCCGCGAAAATCAGATCGAGCGGATCGATCTACTCAAAATTGATGCTGAAAAAAGCGAACTCGAAATCATCCGAGGCATCGCGGATTGCGACTGGCCGAAGATCGATCAGATCGTCATCGAGATCCACGGCACCGGCGATGCGGTTCGTGGGATCAACGACCTGCTGATCCGGAAAGGATACCGATGCGCGATCGAACAGCAAAAACTGCTGGAGCATTCCGGATTATTCAACCTGTTCGCAACCCGTGATGCGACCGGCGACCGGCTGGGCTCGGATTCCGAGCGCTTCGAAACCACCGCTGCTCCCGGGCAAGTGCCGTGGCTGACCGGCAGCCTGCAACGCAATGTCCGGGATTTCTGCGCCGCGCTGCAGTCCTTCACAAGCCAGACGTCGGCGCCTCTTGTCCTCTGTTTCTGTCCGGCGAGCCCTGCCGCCGAAGCCAATGCGGAACTGAAGGCGGCGATCGTTGACGCCGAGCGGGAATTGCTCTTACGGACGAGTACTTGGGCGGGCGTTTCCACCATCGGTTCGGAGGCCCTGTTGCGGCGCTACCCAGTCGCCGAGTATTACGACATTCATAGCCATCAGTTGGGGGATATTCCTTACACACCGGAGTGCTTCGCCGCCATCGGCACCGCCCTGTTTCGAACCATCTTCAACCTGAAGCGAAAGCCCTTCAAAGTCATTGTGCTGGACTGTGATAACACTGTTTGGAAAGGCGTATGTGGCGAAGAGGGTTCGCAGGGAGTCGCAGTCACCGAGGCTCACCGCGCTCTGCAGCAGTTCATGGTTGATCAGATGAATTCTGGAATGCTGCTGTGCCTCTCGAGCAAGAACAGCGAACAGGATGTGCTGAACGTATTCGATCAGCGAGCTGATATGCTCCTGCGACGCGAGCATCTGGCTTCATGGCGGATCAACTGGAGCAGCAAGTCTGAGAACATCAAATCTCTCGCCAGCGAGCTGAATCTTGGGTTGGACAGTTTTATCTTCATCGATGACAATCCTGTGGATTGCGCGGATGTGGAGATCAACTGTCCCGAAGTGTTGACTCTGCGGTTGCCGCGAGACCCTGCATCATTTGCCTCGTTTTTCGAGCATATCTGGGCTTTCGATCATACCGGAACGACCGAAGAAGATCGAAGCCGCGTCAGGATGTATCAGGATAACGCGCAAAGAGAGCGCTTCCGTGCGCAGACCCCTTCCCTGAATGACTTTGTCCTAGGCCTTATGGTTCGGGTCGAAATTGATGAAGCAACTGAGGATCAGCTCAGCCGTGTCTCGCAATTGACCTTTCGAACCAATCAATTCAACTTCACCACTATCCGGCGCTCGCCCAGTGAAATCAGAGAGTTTTTGAAGCGGGAAGACACTGGATGCCTGGCGGTTCGGGTGGCTGATCGATTCGGAGACTATGGTCTTGTCGGTGTCGTTTTGTACGAGGCCGAAGCCGTTCGGTTCAAGCTCGACACCTTTCTACTGAGCTGCCGGGTCTTGGGCAGAGGGGTGGAACACAGGGTGCTGTCCAGCATTGGCCAGAGGGCGCTACGTGCAGGGAAGAGGTTTGTGGAACTGAGCTGCCTGCCGACGGAAAGAAATTTGCCTGCCAGGGACTTCGTCAGCAGCCTGGGCGATCAGTACCGAAGTGAGGCAGGTGCGTCGTGGCTGTTTCCCGCGGAATACTTGGCGAGTCTCCAATACGATGCGGACGAAAAGACTCGACAATCGAACGACAAGCCGGCAACTCCCCCTGTGGAGAAGCCAACACCGGCATCAGGATTTGGCATGACTGCCCGATCGGAGCACCTGCAACGGATTGGGGAAGAATTGTACGACGTCAGCCGGGTTCGAAAAGCGATCGATGAGTTCCGGCTCCGCACACAAGGTCTTGAGGGCGTGGCGGAACCAGAGCCATCTGACAGTATTGAAACCACGATCGTAAATATATGGAGAAAGGTCCTGGGTCGGGCAGGAATCGGACTGAACGTCAATTTTTTTGAGGTGGGCGGAACTTCCCTGAAGGCGGTCCAGGTGATAACCATGATCCGGAAGCAACTGCATCAAAACCTGTCGATCGTCAGTCTCTTCGAGTGTCCGACTGTAACCCTTCTGGCTGCCAGATTGGGCGCAACCGGCAGAAGCCCTTCTAGCGAGCCCAGCACAAGTGGGGCTGCTGTGCGTGGCCAGCAAAGGCGATCCAGGGCTATGAGACGGACAAGGCAATGATCTTGGGAACAGTAGGGGTTCTGGGCGCGGGGAACATCGGGGTTGGCGTCGTCACCGACCTTGTCCTTCATGGCATCTCAGCGGTTGTCGTTGACCTCACAACAGACATTCTGGAACGCGCTCAAGCCGAGATTTTGAACAACATACGGTTCGCTCCTGTGTTATCAAAAACACTGCCGCGAGCCAGCCGGGATGAGGCCTTGCAGCGGATAACCCTGACGACCGATCTGCAGGATCTGACTTCCTGCGACTTCATTATCGAGAACGTTACCGAGGATTGGGGAATTAAAAAGCCCCTCTACGAAAGGTTGGGGGAACTGGCGCCGCCCGAAGTCTGTTTTGGAGCCAATACCTCGTGCATTTCCATTACGCAAATAGGCAACGCCTCCGGGCGTCCCGCGAATGTGATCGGGGTTCACTTCATGAATCCGGTCCATCTGAAACCAGCCGTCGAGGTGATCCGGGGATTCCATACCTCTGACCTGGCACTCAGTCGATTGCTGCAATTGCTCTCCCAACTGAACAAGGAAGCAATCCTAGTCGAGGACATGCCGGGCTTTGTTTCCAACCGCATCTCTCACTTGTTCATGAACGAGGCCGCGTTTGTCCTGCAGGACCATGTCTCGACGGCGGAGAAGATCGACATGATTTTCAAAAAGTGCTTCGGACATGCGATGGGTCCTCTGGAGACCGCCGATCTGATCGGATTGGACACGGTCGTGCATTCTCTCGACGTTCTTTTTGAAAGTTACAAGGACCCGAAGTACCGTTGTTGTCCGCTGCTTAGAAAGATGGTTCATGCCGGGCATTTAGGGCGCAAAACTGGACGGGGCTTCTATACTTATTTTGCCGGCTGATGGACCGACCCCGATTCCTCCGTTCGGACCGTTCGATGTTGCCTATTTCTGGAGGGAAACCTGTTGACCAATTCCTCGCATGCAGAAGAGGAAAAGAAGGTAAGGGAAACCGTTACCAACTTTCTGCTGAGCTCGATCAATATTGAGAATCTGAACGACGACGATAATCTTTTTGCATCGGGTATCGTGAATTCCCTATTCGCGGTTCAGTTGATGACGTTCCTCGAAAAGATCTTCGTCATCGAACTAGGCATGGACGATCTGGACATCGAAAATTTCAAATCCGTTAACGCGACTACGGCGTTTGTCATGAGAAAAAAGGGCTGGCAAAAGGCTGAGGCTGGGCCTTCATAGCCGCGTTCCTGTTTCTCTCAAGCCCGCCATGGTCATTTCGTGATTCGGCATTCTGATCCGCAGAGGACAGCCTCGTCCACAGGCAAGCGCTATGCAATATTTATTGACCGAACAGCAGAAAGCCAGGCGCGGGGATTTCAAAACATTCGTGAACCAGAACGTCGAGCCGTTTGCCGAGAAATGGGATCGGGAGCAGCGACTTCCCGAGTCCGTAATCGCGCTGCTGGCGAAACTGGGTTATTTAGGCTGCAGCCTTCCGACCCAGAATGGAGGACACGGATGGGACACGGTCACCTTCGGCTTGCTGAATGAAGCTTTGGGAAGAGGGTCCTCCTCATTGAACGGCGTGCTGACCGTCCAGACCATGGTTTCCAAGGCTCTGCTGAAGTGGGGAAGTGTGGAGCAGATACGGAAATGGATTCCGATGCTTGCCCAAGGCGAGATTATCGGCGCTTTTGCCTTGACCGAGCCCGGTGGGGGAAGTGATATCCATTCCCTGGTGACCGAATTCACCGACTCGCGCGGTGACTCTCTGGTTCTGAACGGCGCCAAAAAATGGATCAGCTGTGGCCAGTTTGCATCGTTATTTCTGGTGTTTGGAAAACTGGGAGACCGCTCGCTGGCGTGTTTGGTGCCGCGGGAAACTCCCGGTCTCGAGGTGGAACCCATTCATGATCTGATGGGATTCCGTGCCGCCGGTCTGGCGAAGCTTACTTTCAACAATGTCGAAGTTCCCCCCGCAAATGTAGTCGGCAAACCTGGCTTTGCTCTGTCGCACATCGCGCCGGTTGGTCTGCACTACGGGAGGATCAGCACCGCGTGCTCGGCTTTAGGGCTTTTGCGGGGATGTTTTGAAGAGAGTGTCACCTGGGCGGCCACGCGAAAGATAGGGAATCAGCCCTTGGGAGACATCGGAATGATCCGTTCCTTGATCGCCGAAATGGGCACCGACTTAGAGGCCGGCAGCTTCCTCTGCCACAGCGCCTGCCGGGCGGCAGATGAAAATCTCCCGGAAGCGTTTGAAAAAGCCCTGATGGCCAAGTATTTCACCTCCAGAGCCGCCGTCAGGGCGGCCTCGGATGCAGTTCAGATCCAGGGAGCCGCTGGATGTCACGCATCTTCGTCGGTTTCGCGCTTCTATCGTGACGCCAAGATCATGGAGATCATTGAAGGCACCACCCAGATCCATGAGCACCTTCTCGGAGGGATATTTCTCGGACAGGTGCGCCGGTCGCTACAATAAACCCTTCGGTCAGCGTTATGGAGTCTCCTGCCCTACGTACCGCCAGCCAAGCAGACCTCGAGAAGATCGCTGAATTCAATCGCACAGAGGCGCCTTTCCCCGATCACGCCACTCTTCAGGAATTGATCGAAGCACAGTTTGTCGACTGTGCCTCCGCGACGGCTGTGATCTGTGACCACGCCAAGGCCGGCGGCGTGCCCTCACTTTCTTGTGTGGAGCTCAATGAAAAGGCCAACCAACTCGCGCGCTCTTTGAGAGCCACGGGTATCGGACCCGGACACGTCGTTGCCCTGATGGTGGAACGATCCTTCGCCATGATGATTGGCATCCTGGGAATCATTAAGGCCGGAGCCGCTTATCTGCCTTTATCGCCCGATAATCCGCCGGCCCGCACCGACTACATGCTGAAGGATGCAGAGGTCAGAGTACTGATCGTGCACACCAAGACGACCGGCAGAACACCCTTCGAGGGAAAGATCGTCAATATGGATGATCCCGGAATTTATCTGGGGCCGAAGGAGAATCCGATCATCGTCAATCAGGCGCGAGATCTCGCCTACCTGATGTATACCTCCGGCTCGACCGGCAAACCGAAGGGAGTCATGACTGAGCATCGCTCCGTGGTGAATCGCCTGCACTGGATGCAACACGCCTATCCGATCGAGGGAAACGATGTCATCCTGCAGAAGACCCCCTATTACTTCGACGTTTCGGTGTGGGAGCTTTTCTGGTGGGCGCTCGAGGGGGCAAAACTTTGCTTCCTGATGCCAGGAGGCGAAGGAAGTCCACTGGCCATTATCGAAGCCATCAGGAAGCACCGCGTCACCGTTCTGCACTTCGTTCCGTCCATGCTGAACGTGTTCCTCGAATATCTGGATGGCAAGGATGATCGCGTTCTGGAAGGTCTGGCATCGGTTCGACGAGTATTCGTCAGTGGTGAAGCCCTGACGCCTAGTCACGTTAAAAAGTTCAACAATATCGTGACAAACAGGATTGGGGCGCGGCTGACGAATCTCTACGGTCCCACCGAGGCGACGGTCGACGTCAGTTATTACGATTGCCCGTCCCACAATGATTTTGAAACGGTTCCGATCGGAAAGCCGATCCATAACATCAAGCTTTATGTCATACGAGACGGTCGGCAGATGGCTGTCGGCGAGGCCGGCGAGTTATGCATTGCCGGGGTGGGGCTTGCCCGAGGCTACCTGAATAACCAGACGTTGACGGATGAAAAGTTCGTCGATAATCCGTGCAATCGGGGCGAAAGAATTTATCGAACCGGCGATGTTGCCCGCTGGCTGCCTGACGGCAATATGGAGTACCTCGGGCGAGAGGATCAGCAGGTAAAGATTCGGGGCTTGCGGATCGAACTCGGTGAAATTGAGAATACGATCAGGGATTGCGCCGGTGTTGCCGACTGCGTTTGCGCGCTCCGGAAGTACTCCGAAAACGTAATTTTGATCATCGCTTATCTGGTATGCAGGTCGGAAGTGGACATCGGCGGTCTAAAGCAATATCTCAAGAAGCATCTTCCCGATTACTCAATTCCCAACCACTTTGTTATACTCGATAAAATGCCCTTGACGCCGAACGGAAAAGCTGATCGCAAAGCGCTGCCAGAGCCGGTGATTCAAATGAAGCCCCTGTAGCCGGTGCCAGCATTGCTCTCCCCCGGATTTGCCAGGCCAGCGCAGGGGCTTTATGAAAGCCGTCGAGCTGGGGGCTGGCGACTCAAAGCAGACCATACGTTCCGTTGCAAGGCAAGCCCCGCGCCCCGACTCTGGGCGTCTCAACTTGAGCTCCCCCTGAGCGAGTATGCCAGACCCGCAGCCATTTCGTGAGAAGAATTACGAACTTGATATCGCGGTCGTCGGCATGGCCTGTCGCTTTCCCGGTGCGCGAAACCTCGAAGAGTTTTGGCACAACCTGGTCGAAGGCGTTGAGTCGATAACCAAGTTTTCCGATGAGGAATTGCTGCGATCAGGAGTGCCTGCTGCTTGGCTTAGCGATCCGAACTACGTGAAGGCCGCGCCAATCCTGGAAGACCCGGGCCAGTTTGATGCCGATTTCTTTGGCTTCCTGCCCAGCGAAGCCAGGACCATCGACCCCCAGCATCGCATTCTGCTGGAGCTGGCGCATGAGGCGATTGAGGATGCGGGCTATGACCCAAATCGCTATCCCGGACGCATTGGCGTTTTTACTGGAAGCGCTTTCAATACCTATTTCATGGATCGCGGGCTGAGCCGCCAGTTTGCTCAGGACTACATTCCTACTCTGATCGATTCGGACAAGGACTTTCTCAGTACCCGGATCTCTTACAAGCTGAATTTGAAGGGACCCAGCCTCACGATTCAGACAGCCTGCTCCACCTCCATGGTCGCGGTTCATGTGGCTCGCCAAAGCCTTTTGAATGGCGAGTCGGATATAGCGCTGGCGGGGGCTATATCCGTGCGGGTACCTCATCGGGCGGGTTACTTCTGTGACGGTGGCGGGGTGGTTTCGCCGGACGGGCATGTAAGGGCGTTTGACGCCAAGGCAAATGGAACTGTCTTTGGAAGCGGCGGCGGCATTCTGGTGCTGAAGCGCCTGGCGGACGCCATCGCGGAAGGCGACAACATCCATGCCGTTATCAAGGGTTCCGCCGTTAACAATGACGGCTCGGAAAAGGCCGGTTACACCACCCCCAGTGTCAACGGTCAGGCCGACGTAGTGGTGGAGGCGCTGGCCAATGCCGGGGTCGAGGCAGACAGCATCACCTATGTCGAGGCTCACGGTTCGGGAACGCCCGTCGGGGACCCAGTCGAGATCAGGGCGTTGACCAAAGGATTTCGCACCTTTACCCAGCATTCGGATTACTGCGCCATCGGTTCGGTAAAATCCAACGTGGGGCATCTCGATGCCGCGGCAGCGGTCGCCGGCATGATAAAAACCATCCTTGCCCTCAAGCATCGCAGCCTTCCACCCAGTCTCCACTTTAGCCAGGCCAATCCTGAAATCGATTTCAAACGCACTCCGTTCTATGTCAACACGCAATTGCGAAAATGGACAAGCAATGGCCCCAGAAGAGCGGGAGTTATGTCCACTGGCATGGGAGGGACGAACGCGCACATGGTGTTCGAGGAAGCACCCGAGTCGCGGCAAGGCTCCCGTATCGATCCATCTCACCTACTGATACTCTCGGCAAGGTCGGCAGCGGCGCTCGACCATAGCACTCACCGCTTGCGCGATTTCCTGGAACGCAACGATTCCGTAAACATGAACGACGTGACCCACACCCTGCGTGTCGGACGCCGGATGTTTTCGCACAGACGATACCTCGTCTGTGGAAGCCGAGAGGATGCCATGGGGGCGCTGGCCGAACAGAACTCGAAGCGGGTTTTCTCCAGCGTGAAAGACGAATCCGCAGAACGGCCGGTGGTTTTCATGTTTCCTGGTATCGGAGATCACTACGTCGGCATGGGCCACGGTCTCTATGAATCATGGGACGTATTCCGGCAGGAGGTTGATCGATGCGCGCAGATCCTCGATCCATACCTGGGGACTGATATTCGGAAAATTATTTATCCCGATGGCCAGGGATGGAAGAACGAGGGAAACAGCAGGGGCATCGATCTGAAGAAGATGCTGGGGCGAACAACGGATGCGCCGAAAGACGACCATGCCACGGATCTGAATAAGACACTGTTCGCCCAACCGGCACTATTCACCGTCGAATACGCTCTGGCTCGGCTTTGGCAGTCGTTTGGGATCACTCCCGCCGCTATCGTCGGCCATAGCATGGGGGAATATGTTGCGGCGTGCCTGGCAGGGGTGCTATCGCTCGAAGACGCGTTACGTCTGATCGCCACACGAGCCAGGCTGGTGAATGATCTGCCTCAGGGAGCCATGCTTTCCGTCACCCTTTCGGAGAAGGAAGTGCTCCCCCTGCTTACCGGAGATCTTTCCATTTCTCTGATAAACGGACCGGCATTATGCGTGGTCGCAGGTCCAACCGCCGCCGTGGTTGAGTTTGAGCGGCTGTTGAACGAAAGGCAGATCATATCTCGGCGTGTGCAGAATGCCCATGCCTTTCATTCGAGAATGCTCAGTCCTATTGTAAGCGCATTTGAAAACGAAGTAAGAAATGTGCGGCTTAACGAGCCAGGAATTCCATACATCTCAAACGTCACGGGCAGATGGATTACGGGGCGTGACGCGATCAGTCCATCCTATTGGGCCATGCATGCCGATCATACTTCCAGGTTCAACGACGCCCTCCAGGAGCTCTGGCGGTTGAAGAATCCCATTCTGCTGGAGGCCGGCCCCGGACGAACTCTTGGCGTATTGGCCATGCAGCACCCCGGCCGGCGAAACGCCGCCGACCCGATCACTATTTCCTCGATCCGCCCCCATTATGAAAACCAGTCTGACGTTGAATTCTTATTGCAGGGCATTGGCAGGCTCTGGCTCTCCGGCGTTGAGGTGGGGTGGGAAAGCATTTATCCCGGGCAAAGACGGCGCAGAATATCGCTGCCGACTTACCCTTTTGAGCGGCGCCATTACTGGATAGAGACTACGCCACCCAATACAAACATCGCACAAGAACAGAAATCAGTGTCTGCAACATCCAGCCTGGACGATTGGTTCTATGCTCCAAGCTGGAAACGGACGCACTTGCCGAGTGACATTGTCCATGCCTCCCACCCTGCCTTCTGGCTGATTATTGCGGATCGATACGGCGGCGGCAGTCGTCTGAAATCCAAACTCGAAGCTCTGGGGATGTCGGCGGCCTTCGTTCGCTTCGGCGAAACATGCGTCCGTCACGCTGACGGCTCATTTGAGCTCAATCCAGCAGGTATTGAGGGTTATCGGGAATTGTTTCTGGAGCTGGAACGGCGAACAGTCGGTGCCCCGATTCACATCGTCCATTTGGGAAGCCTGACCAGAGAAGATGAGGAGGCCGCGCAGGCCCGTCCCGCAAATCAGAATTTTGGGTTCTTCAGCCTGCTCCATATCGCTCAGGCAATCGGTGAGCTCCGGACTTCCATCCCTACCAAGATCGGCGTTATTTCCAACCGTCTGCATTCGGTTACGGGTGAAGAAGACGTCGCTCCGGCGATGGCAACCGTGCTGGGGCCTGGCGGCGTGATTCCCAGGGAATATCCGAACGTCAAGTGCTTCAATATTGATTTGCCGGACAGTCAGCCGTTTGAGAGCCTCCCGGAGGAATGGCTCGACCGGATCATTTCTGAGTATGCCGAAGAACCTGCCAGCCGAGTGATTGCCTATCGCGGGAAGTATCGCTGGGAACGACACTTCGAACGAGTCAAGTTGAATGAGCCTCTCCCTTCTCGAGCGCCGAGCGCGGCGCCTGTCATCAGACGTTTAAGGCCGGGCGGAGTGTACCTGATCACAGGAGGAACCGGTGGACTCGGACTGGCCATCGCCGGCTATCTTGCCAGGGCGTGCCGGCCCAGACTGGTGCTGACCAAGAAGTCTCCGTTTCCGAAAAAGTCCAGTTGGCCGGAATTGGTGACGGCGGCAGATACTCCGGCCCCCGTTCTCAAGACGCTCACGGCCCTCATGGAGATTGAAAGGATGGGCGCTGAGATCGATGTCTTGGTTGCGGACGTCTCCGACAGAGCACAAATGCAGACGGCTGTCGACGACGTATTGGCGAGGTACGGAACCATCAACGGGGTTATCCACGCCGCAGGTGTTGTCCAAGCGGGAATGATTCAGAGCAAAACAAGGGAGAGCGCGGATGCGGTGTTAGCTCCCAAAGTTTACGGCACCATGATTCTGTTTGACCTTTTGAAGCGGATCAAACTGGATTTCATGGTTTTGTTCTCCTCCGTCAGCGCGGTTCTTACACCGTACGCGCTGTCCGACTACACTGCTGCCAACTCATTTCTTGATGCTTTTGCGTTCTTTGCCAATGCAAAAGGATACTTTCATGCCCTCAGTATCAATTGGTCGAGCTGGAGAGAAGTGGGCATGTTAGCCGAGTTGGAGACCCTGCAGGGTGTGGAGGGTTGGAAGCCGGGTGCCCTCGAAAGCGCAATCACCACCAAAGACGGGTTGGAGGCCTTCCGTCGAGCCCTAAATTCAAATCTCATTCAGGTTGTTGTCAGCCCACAGAATCTTGACCATCTACTGAGAGCATCCGAAGAAACATTTGATCCGACAAAGTACCTCTCGCGAGTGCAGCCGCAAGACGGAGCCCTTCGGCCGCCTGCAAGTCAGCCGCATGAAGCAGACCAGGTGACCAATCCCGTGCAGGCGGCGCTCCTCAAAATATGGAGCAGTGTATTCGGCTTCGAGTGCATTGGCATTGACGATAATTTCATCGATTTAGGCGGGCACTCCCTTCTCGCCATGCAGATCGTTTCCAGAATCCGCTCCTTGTATCAGATACCCTTCACGTTGAGAGACTTCTTTGAGGGTTCCACCATTGGTCAATTAAGTTCGGTGATTCAGGCAAGAATACTCGCGGAAATCGAAGGTCTCTCCGACGAACAGGTACGTCGGCTGATTTCAAATAATTAGATACATAGGGGGGCGGTGGGCAGTAAGACGGCTCGGGGTCGATGCCGAGGATGGTGTCCTCGCATCAGCCGCGTGCGAACCTGTCTCGATTGCCTGCTCGACCGGAACCTGAGTCTCTCGTACAGTTCGAAACCGATTCCCTTACCGCTGCCTTCGAATTCCAAGGAAGCTAGGTTAGCAAGTCTCTGACCGGCCGGCTGCAATCGCAACTCCCTCGCCCTTGACTGGCTCTCATTTCGGGGATAACAGGAACCCGTGATTGTAGCCCTTGAAGCTGCCGTAACCGGTTATCTGTCCGAGCCGGTTAATTGCGTTGGCATTGATCAACACCCACCCGGAGTTCGCCGGGATCAGGGAATTCAGGTCCCGCATTCCGGCCGCCTGGGTCCACAAAAAAGCGTGGGGCGCGTTATTGGAAATGTTGCCGTAGCCCACCACCTCATCGGAATCGTTGACGCCAAACGCCACGCTGTAGGTACCACCGGGCAGGGTTCCGAGGTCCCGTATTTTCCGCGCCGCGTTCCACATCACGGCGTGCCACGCATTCGGGAAACCAGACGCATTGGACTGACCCACCATCACGGCTGAGGAGTTAATCGCATTGGCCATGCTTGTCGTCCCCCCTGAAAGAGTTCCGAGATCTTTCAGGCCCAGGGCGGCAGACCATTCGAAGGCGTGCGATCGGAATGGGGGACCGTAGGAGAAAATGGATTCTCCAACAATCTGGTTGTTGTCGTTGATGTCGAGCGCCGCAGTAAAAATGCTTTTCGGCAGACCACCTAAATTCCTAATTTTATTGTTCGTCCAGCTCGCTGCATTGACTTTTCCGTTGCTGATGAAGGAATCCCCGGCGATTACGCCAGCGGAATTTATTGCGAATGCACAACTCGAGTTCCCCCCAGACAAAGTTCCCAGATTGGTCACGCCTCGGCCGGGGGTCCAGAGAAAAGCAAAAAAGTCGGACGCCGAACTTGCTTTGACATTGGAGTAACCCACAACCTGTCCGACATCGTTGATGCCAATCGCGCCACTAATCGTGCCGCCCGACATTGTTCCCAGGTCTTTCAAGCCCGCGCTTTTGCTCCAAAGAAAGGCATGCTGCCCCGCCGTCGTGCCGGTACAGGGATAACCATTCGAAGTCGCGGTATCGGAGCAACCCACAACCTGTCCGGCGGAGTTCAGCCAAAAACCGCTGCTCTCGTTATCTCCCTTCAACACGCCGATCTCAGTGATCGTATAAGTTTGGGCAAGCGCCGAGAAAGTTCCAGCCAGAACCAACCATGCACAAAATGCAATTCGGCTCGGCCCAGCGATCATTCGTTTCTCCTGGCCACGGGTTATTCGCTTTTGCGCTCGAAATCGGCAAAACCTGCAGGGTTGAGCTTTGCTCGATGGAATTAACAGCACCCGGCTTAAGGCCCCATTCCGGCATTATGCCAGAGAATTCGAGGACCTGCGTCAGTTCAGGGAAGCCAGCGTGAGGGAGCAACCAGGAGGAACGGGAAGAAATAGAAAGGGCCGTGACTTTGGTTATGCTCTAACTGCCAGCTCTTGCGAGGGAGCTAACAGCGTGGATGCATGTACCGTCACAGCCCCTTGATGCGATCACTGCTTTCGCAGTCCCATACCCCAACTGCTCCTCGCAGAGCCGTCGGTTTTTTCAGGTCTGGCTGCTCAGCGGGTCGCCCCGCCGAGCTGATCACTCAGCCTACTTCGGACTGGCAAAATATTATTTAGCCAACCCTTTCAGCCATCGACGCGTGCAACCCTAAACATCTGATGCGAAGATGTCAACGACATTTTTTGGTGCAATTGCGCGACGCAATAACCTAGATGGTGAAAAACGTAACTCATTCTGCCACCGCCACTTCACAGAGCACATTTCCAATTTGCCTTATTTTTCCACAAATGGTTACACAGCCCGGTAGAATTGAACGACGCTTGAGAGGGAATCAAATAATAATCTTGACGACAGAAAGCCTGTGGGCGCATGTTGTAGACAGAGACGAGCCCTGATGCCAGATCTGGTGGCCTACGTGGACGGCGGCTCCTTGGGAAATCCAGGGCCGTCCGGTATTGGGGTGATTATCGACGGTTCCGACAACGGCGAAATCCGAATCGCTAAGTGGATCGGCCGTCAGGACAACAATGTCGCGGAATACGTTGCGCTGCTCGAAGCTCTGCAATGTGCATTGGCTTTGAAGGCCACAACGCTGCATGTCTACTCCGATTCAGAGGTCGTGGTCAGGCAGATGAAAGGCGAGTATAGGTGCCGCAGCGCTCGCCTCTATTCCCTCAATTTTATTTGCCGCAAGTTGGCTCGCTCTATCAAATTCTCCATCTCCCATGTCCGCCGCGAGAATAACGCCGAGGCCAACGGCTTGGCCAACGCCGCAGTCCGCCACCAGACTTCGTAGGACGAGCCCGTCAGTTGCGGCACGGCCAACAAGGTCAGCCGTAAGCTTCCACTTTTGGTCCTGATAAGCCGGTTTTCAACGCGGTTCGTGCTCATACTCCACACTGACCAGATAGAGTCCGCCGGCTGGCGCTGTCGCTCCCGCGGCTGATCGGTCGCGCGCCTCCAGAATGCGCGCGATGTCTCCGACCTCGAACGTTCCCTTTCCGACCAGAATGAATGTCCCCACCAAATTTCTCACCATGTGGTGCAGGAACCCGGAGCCGCGCACTGTATAGACCAGCTCTTCATCCTGACGCTCCCAGGTCGAAGAAAAAATTCGCCGCACATTCGAAGCCGGCTGATCCTCGCGGCCGCGCTCGGGATCGACGGCCGCGAACGAGGTGAAGTCATGCTCTCCGATTACGTTGTTCGCAGCCTGTCCCATCGCTTCTTCATCGAGACGATAGGGATAGTGCCACACATACCGCGCCAGAAACGGCGGACAAATTGAGGGGCGGTATATCCGATAGCGGTACGTCTTGGCGCGGGCCGACTTGCGCACGTGAAAATCCGCTGGAGCCTCGTCCGCCTCCAACACGCGCACCGTGGGCGGTAAGATATCGTTCAACGCGGTCAAGAAATTTGCGGTGGGAACGGAAGACTCGGTTGCAAACGTCAACACCTGGGCCAGCGCGTGCACCCCTGCGTCGGTCCGGCCCGACCCTTGGGGTAATACCTTTTCTCCGGTGATGCGTCCAATGGCTGAAGCTAGTGTGCCCTGCACAGTCGCTCGATCAGGCTGCACTTGCCATCCTGAGAAATCAGACCCGTCATAAGAAATGATCAGTTTTAGATGGCGCATGTTGCGATCTTTCGAGTCCTGCCACGACATCGGTTCATCTAAGTGTTTTCGTGTGCCAAGCCGGATTACAACCGGCAACGCTATGCAGGTTTTTGCTGACAGTGGCGCTGGTTCTGGAGTCGATCAGTCACAAGTCCGGTTTGTCTCTGCCAGAGGTTCTGAGCGCGTCGGATATACTAGTTCACTTCGCAGGATTTCGCAGTTTGACATGCCAGTTCTTCGAATTGGGACTATCACATCCTTAGAGTGGCGCAAGCGTTTCGCGAGAAGGGAACCGCCATTTCGCCGAAGCTTGCAGGAACCATCAGCGCGTTGTATGCGTATCAAGGCATGAACCAGAACTAATTCCCCGGACTGTTTTCGAATGAGTCCGGCTGTCCCAGGTAAAAACGAAGTCTTTTAGCTACAAGCTCTTATGAACGGAGACAAGTAGATGCCATTGCCTCGTTTCGCTTCGACCCTGCAGCTTGCCATTCGCTTGATTTTTTGCGGAAGTCTAGCAATCTCCTGCTGGGGACAAGACGTTCCCTCCGCTCCGACCCCTCAAACCTCGGCTGCAGCAGAGACCGAGCGCGTGGCAGCGCTGAACTATGCCAAACCGGTATCACACTTTCCGAATCCGATTGGCCCCTACCGGCCCAGGCGTCTGCCACCGCCGGATTTGAGCAATACCGGACGAATCGAACAGTTTCTGCACGATGGCAAGCTCTATCTTGCGCTCGACGACGCCATCGCTCTGGCGCTCGAGAACAACCTCGACATTGCCATTGCCCGCTACACGATGAATATTGCCGACACCGACATCTTGCGCGCCAGGGCGGGAGCCACTATCCTCGGCACGCCCGTGGGTTTGGTGCTCAACACACCGGGCGGTGGCGTGGGGGGCATCGGAGCGCAGTCGGGCGCGGCCACAGGCGGCACCAGCCTGGGAGCGGGAGGTCTTGGCGCCGGCACCAATGGATTGGTCAGTTCGACACTTGGCTTCGGGCCGCCGATTGGCAGCTTCGATCCGGTTCTCACCGGCACGCTTCAGGAAGACCACTTCAGTCAACAGACAAGTAGTTCCTTCTCTGTGCCGTTGCTGATACAAAATACCGGCACGGTTGATTTCGCTTACAACCAGGCTTTCCAGTGGGGCACAAACCTGTCGGTGGGCTTCAACAACACCCGCGCCACTACCAACAACATCTTCACCAGCCTGAGCCCTCAGCTCAACTCGAATTTCAGGGCCACGGTTACCCAACATCTATTGCAAGGTTTGGGCTTCGCTCCCAACCAGCGCTTCATCCGGATCGCGAGGAACAATCGTGAACTTTCTGATGTCGCGTTCCGCTTGCAGGTTACCGATTCGGTTGACCAGACCGAGAACATTTACTGGGATCTGGTATTTGCCTACGAAAATGTGCGGGTGCAAAACGAGTCGCTCGCCTTTGCGCAAAAGACGCTTTCGGACACGAAAAAGCAGGTGGAGATTGGCAGCCTAGCTCCGATTGAAGTGGTGCGCGCACAGAGCACGGTAGCTACCGATCAACAGGCAGTGACTACGGCGATGACCAATCTCCAGTTGCAGCAGTTGCTCATGAAAAACGCGATTAGCCGCACATTGAAAGATCCGACTCTGGCTACGGCGGAGGTGATTCCGACGTCAACCATGGACGTTCCGGCGCAGGAGCCTATCGTTCCCGCTGAAGATCTGATCAACGAATCGCTCCGCCATCGCCCGGAATTGGTCGAGTCGCGAATAGATTTGAATAGCCGCGAATTAAGCAACAAAGCCGTGCGGAGCTTACTGTTACCGACTTTAGATCTTTTCGCGTATTACGGGGGATCGGGCCTGGGCGGAGCACAGAACTCGGCAAGTCTGTGCGCGGACCAGAACCCGCAACAGTTTGGCTGCGCCCCCACGCCCGTCTCTTCAACCGGCTACGGCAGCACGCTAAACCAGTTGGTAAATTCCAGCGCACCCGACAAGGGCGTCGGCCTCCAGCTCAACATCCCGCTGCGCAATCGTGCCGCGCAAGCGGTGCAGATCCGCTCGCAGTTGGAATTTCGTCAAGCGCAGTTACGTCTACAACAGATTGAGAATCAAGTCGCCGTCGAAGTTCGCAACGCGCAATTCGACGTCCAGCTAAACCGCGCCAGTGTGGATTCGGCTAGAGCCGCGGTGGAGCTGGGGCGGCAGTCGCTTGACGCGGAACAGAAAAAGTATCAGTTCGGCACATCGACCACCACGCTGGTCTTGCAAAATCAGAGCCAGCTGGCCACAGCGGAGTCGACGCTGGTGAATGCGATGGTCGCCTACGAAAAATCGAAGGTCGAGCTGGACCGTGCCACCGGTCAACTTCTGGATCACTATGGCATCAGTATTGAGGATGCCGCCCGCGGCCAAGTGACGCGCCAGCCCAAGGTGCCCTACGTGGCGCCGCGCAAAGACCTTCCATCATCGACCACGCCGTCACAACCCTCGTCGCCGGAACCACCGGCTCCGCCGTCACAACCGCAACCGTAGCGTCCCGGCAATCGGCTGCGGCGCCTTCGAACCGGATTCACCAGGAACCAGGGAGCGCGTTAAAACCGCGCTCCCTCGATATCCTCTGCAACAATTCTTTACAAATCCATTCTCTTTCACCCGCTCCCCTGCCCCAAGATGGAATCGAGTGACGCCTTGCTCCCATCCCTGGCATCAGAATTTCGAATTGGAACGCTCTGTTAACTTAAAGAAGGAAATTCTCATGCCAGGAGACCATGCCATGTTGTTGCCCCGTCTGACCTCTGCCCCCGCGCGTTCAACCCACTGGATCGTGGCGTGCGCCCTCTTGACATGCGCGCTATCGCTCTGCGGGTTGGCTCAGAACGCCTCGCCCGCAGCTTCTCCGGCACCGCCGCATACTTCTTCCCCGGCAGTTCCTTCCACACCCCAGCCGGAGCAGAAAACCGCGCAGCCGCAGCAGGTCCACCTTGTGGATTACTCCAAGCCGCGGTCGGCGTTCCCCAACCTGTTGCAGCCTTACCTGCCGCGGCCTCTGGCTGAAGTGAATCTGAGCAACTCTGCGCGCATCGATTCGCTGCTGCAAGATGGCAAGATTTATCTCTCCATCGACGATGCCATCGCGCTGGCCCTTGAAAACAACCTTGATCTGGAGATCGCCCGCTACAACCTCAATATCGCCGACGCCGATATCCTGCGTGCAAAATCAGGAGCGAATATTCTCGGCGTGAACACGGGCGTCGTGCAGAATACGCCGGGAGGCGGCGTTGGAGGGCTAGGTGGAACAGTGGGCTCCGGCGCGGGAGGCACGACCGTGGCCCCGGGGGGAGCGGGAACCGGCACGAACGGCTTGGTCAGCTCTACGCTCGGTATCGGCTCGCCCATTGTCAGCTTTGATCCTGCCTTGACTGGCACCTTGCAATTAGACAAGAACAATACGGAGTCGACGAGCATTTTCAGTCCCGTACCCATCGTAGCGCAAAATACTTACACAGCTGACTTCGGTTACACCCAAGGTTTCCAATGGGGCACAACGCTAAACGGGGGATTCAACAACACGCACGTCACTACCAACAATCCAACAACGCTGTTGAGTCCCGACCTGACTGCCAACTTCCAGTTCAGGCTTACCCAGAACTTGTTGCAGGGCTTCGGAATTCTTCCCAACACACGATTCATTCGCATAGCCCAGAACAATCGCAAGATCTCCAACGTCGCCTTCCGGCTGCAGGTGATCACTACTGTCGATCAGATCGAAAATATGTACTGGACCGACCAGCAGAACCTGATCGTGGCCCAGAACAACCTGGAACTGCAGCAACTGCTGATGAAAAATGCGCTTAGCCGCAGCATCGAAGATCCGGTATTGGCGGACGCGGACGTAATTCCGACATCCACGATGCTCGTACCGCAACAGGAACCGGCCACTTCGACGCTGGAATTGATTGCGGAAGCGCTCCAGCAACGCGCAGAGTTGGCAGAGTCACGCATTGATCTGGATACTCGCAACCTGAACAACAAGACGGTGCGGAATGCCATGCTGCCCACGCTGGATGCTTTTGCTTACTACGGCGGATCTGGCCTGGGTGGGGATGTGGCTCGCCCCACATGCTCGAGCACCATTACCTCAGATTGCTTTAATCCCAAGAACGCGGCACCTCCTTTCGTCACTGGAGGTCCGGTCAGTTACCCTGGCACTCTGAAACAACTGGTTAACGGAACCGCCCCCGATAAGGGCGTCGGTCTGACCCTGAATATACCGTTGCGCAACCGCCAGGCTCAGGCCAACCAGGTGCGCGCCCAGTTGGAATATCGCCAGGCTCAGGTGCGCCAGCACCAGCTCGAAAACCAAGTTCGCATTGAAGTGCGGAACGCGCAGTTCGATGTGAAGCAGAATCGCGCGGCTGTCCAAGCCGCTCAGTCTGCGGCTGAGTTCGCGAGAGAGAGTCTGAACTCCGAGGAAGAGAAGCTTAAAGTTGGGTTGTCTACGCAAACCGCGGTGTTGCAGCAGGCTTCGGTTTTGACAAGCACCGAGTCAAATCTGGTTTCAGCCAAGGCCGCCTATGAGAAATCGCGCATTGAGCTCGAGCGTGCCACCGGTGCGTTGCTGGAACATTCCGGCATCGATGTCGCTGGGGCCACCCGCGGCCAGGTCACCAAGCTACCCAGCGTGCCTTACGTCGCACCCCGTCAGGACGTGCCGCCTGCAGCCCCTCAGCAGCCCGCACCGCCTCAGTCAGCGCCCGCCCAGCCGGGGGGACAGATGTAACCGCCAGCGGGCAGTCGCGAAAACAGGGCGGGGAACGCGGCTCAGCTTGAACTCCATGCCATGTTCCCATTCCGTTGCTCGGCAAGGTATCCTCTCCCCGTGACCCTCTCGGTCGTCATCATCACTTACAACGAAGAAGCCAACATCGGCCGTGCGCTTGAAAGCGTGATGCCGCTGCTCAGTGGGGGCAAAGGAGAAATAATCGTCGTCGACTCGGGCTCGACCGACCGCACCGTGGAGATCGCGAAGTCGTTTGGCGCGAAGGTTTACGTTGAGGAATGGAAGGGCTATGCTGGACAGAAAAACTCGGCTATTGATAAAGCCACGGGCGAGTACATTCTCTCCCTCGACGCAGACGAGGAGGTTAATAGTGAGCTCGCCGACGAGATCGAGAGTACGGTGCGACGGCGGCCCGCGATGCATAAGGTCGCGCAGAAGACACCAGACGGACATCTCGCGCCGCTCTATGTGAACGGCTTTTGGATATCACGTAGCAATTACTTTCTCAGGCGGTGGATTAAGCATGGAGGCTTCTGGCCGGATCGCAAGCTAAGGCTATTCCGGCGCGGCGCGGCGAGGTTCAAGGACGCTCTGGTTCACGAAACATTGGAGCTTCAACAATCGCTTGGAGCCGGAATCACGGCCACGCCACGACATCTGCGCGGCGCGCTTATTCACCACTCCTACCCGACGCTCTCCGACTACATCGACCACATGAACCGCTACTCGTCCCTAGGCGCTGAAATGGTGGCAGCAAAAGGCAAGGTCGGTTTCAGCGTGCACAACATCGTGCTGCGTCCCATGGCGACGTTTATTTACAACTATTTCTTTCGTCTCGGATTCTTAGATGGCCGCGAAGGCCTGTTGCTGCACCTTCACCATGCTGTCTACGTGTACTGGAAATACGCCAAAGCATGGGAACTCTCACGCCTCTCAGGTGAAAAGTCATGATGGTTCCTGTGACGTTGCCAGCAGGTTGCGAGTTCACCGACCAATCGGTCGCTCCGGCGCCCGGTGTAATGTTGCCCGTCGGCCGCCGTCCCCATATCATCAAAGGGATCGAGGTTGCTTGAGCATGTCGGGAAAGAAATCGTCGAAACCCCAAGTTGTTGAAAGTCCGATCGCCGACGTCCTAGAGGGACGCCACCCCTCCGTTGCGGAGAAGGCATGGGCGGAGAAGACTTTGGCTCCGACTCTGGAGAAAGCTCCGGAGAAGCCGATTGGCGCCCCTACCGGCATCAATCGCGACGAGCAAGGCCGCGCTCGCTTTACTACCATTTCCGGAGTTCCAATACGCTGTCTCTACACCGAAGCCGATCTTCCCGAAGACTGGAGCGCGGAAAAGTATCTTGGCTATCCCGGCGAGCCGCCATACACGCGTGGCATTCACGCCACCGGATATCGCGGCAAGCTTTTCACCATGCGGCAGTTTTCCGGCTTTGCCTCGCCGGAGGAGACCAACCAGCGCTACAAATACCTGCTCGAGCACGGCGGCGGCGGGCTGTCGGTCGCGTTCGACTTGCCTACGCTGATGGGTTATGACTCGGACCACCCGGCCAGTGAGGGTGAGGTGGGCAAGTGCGGTGTGGCGATTGATTCGCTCGAGGACATGGAAATTCTCTTCCGTGGGATCGATCTGGAGAAAACCACGGTGTCGATGACGATTAACTCACCCGCGTCAGTGCTGTGGGCCATGTATCTGGTGGTCGCGGAAAAACAGGGCGCGGATTGGAACAAGATTTCCGGCACTATCCAGAACGACATTCTCAAGGAGTACATCGCGCAGAAGGAATACATTTATCCGCCGGCGCCCTCCATGCGGTTAGTAATCGACACGTTCGAGTTCGGATCGAAATTCGCTCCACGCTTTAACACTATTTCCATCAGCGGATATCACATCCGCGAAGCCGGCTCGACCGCCTTGCAGGAATTAGCCTTCACTTTGTATGACGGCGTGGAGTATGTCGAATGGGCGCGTCGCCGCGGCCTTGACTTGGACGACTTCGGTCCCCGCCTCAGCTTTTTCTTCAATGCGCACAATGATTTCTTCGAAGAGATCGCCAAGTATCGCGCCGCCCGCAAGATTTGGGGGCAAGTTATGAAAGACCGCTTCGGCGCGAAGAACCAGCGCACCTGGCTGATGCGCTTCCACACTCAGACTGCGGGGGTTTCCCTGCCGGCACAGCAACCCATGAACAATATTGCGCGCGTGGCTTTGCAGGCTCTGGCAGCGGTGCTAGGCGGAACACAATCGCTGCATACAGACTCCTACGATGAGGCTCTGGCGTTGCCTACAGAAGAAGCGGCGCGTATCGCACTGCGCACGCAACAAATCATCGCTTATGAATCTGGCGTAACCCATACAGTGGATCCGCTGGGCGGATCTTACTTTGTCGAAAACCTTACGCTGCAAATGGAGAAGGGTGCATTCGACTACTTCGGCACCCTCGACGCCATGGGTGGCATGGTGAAGGCCATCGAGCGCGGCTATCCGCAAAAGGAGATTGCCGAGGCCTCGTATCAATACCAGCGTGCGGCGGAGGCCAAAGAAAAGATCACTGTGGGCGTCAACGAGTTCACCATCGAAGAAGAACCGCCGCATATTCTCTATATTGACGAGACCGTCGCTCGCCAGCAATCGACGAAGCTGAAGGCGCTGCGTGGACGACGATCCAATGAAGAGGTTCGCCGGGCTCTGGACGCGCTCAAGAAAGCTGCTGCCCAGGAACCAAGAGCCGGGGCTGGGGCATCCGGTTCGAATGGGAAGATTTCGTCCGCCAACACCATGCCGTACATCGTCAGCGCGGTCCGCGCATACGCCACCGTGGGAGAAATTTGCGAGGCGTTGCGGCAAGTTTACGGAACTTATACTGAAGTCAGCATCACGTAAATATTTCAGTATTTCCGAGCGGGTGACCGGCATGGAAAACCGCTCTCCGGAGTCATACGCCGAGGCTTCAACGGAAGATTCGGGTTGAGTTTCCACAGGTCTGCGCGAAAACACAATCTCATGTAATCCCAATCTTTTTTCCAAATTGGGAGATTGGGCGAATATCTGCGGTTACAAATTGAAAATCCGATCTTGCTTCAGATTATGATTTTGACCTCACAATTTGTGACCTCAAAGTGAAGGAACCAAAAAGGCAAAACTGCTCTCTATGCCAAAGCGTCGAGGATCTGTCTTTTCCGTCGAGTCGCGAATCTTGTTCCTGCGTCGTCACAGGGTCATCCTTGACGCTGACCTGGCTGAGCTATATGGCGTGGCGGTCAAGCATCTTAACCAGCAGATTAAGCGCAACCAGGAAAGGTTCCCTTCCGACTTCATGTTCCAACTCACGGCCAAGGAGCACAAGTTTTTGAGGTCACAATCTGTGACCTCAAAAAAGGGGAGTGGCGGACGGCAATATCCACCGTACGCGTTCATCGAGCACGGCGCGATCATGGCAGCGACGGTGCTAAATTCCTCGCGGCCGTGCAGATGAGCGTCTTCGTAGTACGTGCCTTCGTGCGCCTGCGCGAAATGCTCGCCACTAACAGGAGTCTCGCCGCAAAGATCGATGAACTGGAGAACCGACTCGACTCGCATGATTCCACGATTCAGGAACTCATTGAGGCTATCAGGGAGCTTATGATTCCGGAAGACGTTCCTCGCAGCCGGATCGGATTCCAGCTGCCGGCGGGTAAACTCAAGGCCTGATCAGTAAGGGGGCGGAGGGCGCGCGTCGGACTTGTCGAAGACCGAGCGGAGTCGAGCACAAGTCGGAGCGGCAATGCGCCAGCCGAACCAATTCTGTTACACTGTCGCCGTTTGAGTGGGACGACTCGAAGACGATTCCTGGGACAGTGCGCGAGCGCGACTGCCGGAGCGTGGCTGCTGCCGACCTTATCACGCGCCACGGAAAGCGCCATTCAACCTTCCATCAAGTTTCCTTCCAAGCCGCGGAAACGTGTTGCGGTGGCATCTTATCCGTTTCGCCAGTTCATCGCGGGATCGGATCACAAGAGCGGCAATCCGACCATCGAACTGAAAGACTTCGCGGCTCACGTCGTAGAAAAGTTCAACGTCCTAAAGATCGAGCCTTGGACCGGACACTTTTCCTCGACGGATCCGAAATATCTGGCGGAATTTCGCGCGGCGGTCGACAAGGCTCACGCGGGCGTAGCGAATATCGCCGTGGATGGCGAGAACAGCCCGTACGCCGCTGACCACACCGAACGTGAAAAGGCCATTGCCTATAGCAAACAGTGGATCGATGTAGCGGTGGCTATCGGATCCCCCAGTGTTCGTACCAACATTCCGCGAGCCAAAGATACAGAGCCCAACGTCCAGCGGCTGGCGGAAAGCCTTCGGCAAGTCGTCGAGCACGCAGCCTCAAGGAACATCGTGGTGCATCTCGAGAATGACAATCCCGTGAGTGAAGATCCGTTCTTTCTGGTGCAGGTCATCGATAAGGTGAACAGCCCGTGGCTGCGCGCGCTGGTGGACTTTGGCAACACTTTGAATGCGCATGACGAAGACTATGCCTACCGCGCGATGGACGCCATGTTTGCGCACGCCTATGGCATCTGCCACGTAAAGGATGGCGAAGTCAACGAACAGGGCAAAGCCACGCACGTGGATCTTGCCCGTACGTTTGCTATTTTGAAGCGGCACAAATACAAGGGATATTGCTCGATCGAGTACGACGCGCCGGGAGACCCCTACAAGCCTACTGCGGACTTGATTGAGCAAACGGTAAGATATCTTTCGTAGGGAAACCCGAAAGAAGATCAGGGCAGGACAGGCATCCGACGGGGTGACGTGTGGCGCATTTCTGGCGACCGCAGCCGCTGCCGCGCAGTTTCCTGGCTCAGCAAATGGGGGGGTTCGCTTGCGGGAATGTATGGAGGGGGAGGGGAAGTTCGTTTTTTATTCGCCTCATGTCAGCGCTTGTGATAACTTTGTGAACCATGCGAAGAGCGGTCATGCACCTTAAGAAATCCGACCCTGTCCTCCGCGCCATTATCGAGCGGGTGGGGCCCTGCCGTATGGAGTTTGGTCCGCCCGAGTTCTCCAGCGTGGCCGAGGCGATCGTGTATCAGCAGTTGAATGGCAAGGCCGCGGTCACGATCTTCAAACGATTCGCCGCGTTGGCCGGTGATCCGCTGACGCCGGAAGGAATTCTGAAACTGACAGACCAGCAGATGCGCGGGGTCGGGCTATCCAAGCAGAAATCAGCGTATTTGAAAGATCTGGCGGCGAAAACGCACGGTGGGTTACTTGATTTCGCACGGCTGGCCGATGCGTCCGATGAGGAAGTAATCGAACATCTTACGCAGGTGAAAGGCATCGGCGTGTGGACGGCGCACATGTTTCTCATGTTTTCGTTACGCCGCCCCAACGTGCTGCCTACAGGCGACTACGGCGTCCAGGTGGCGGTCAAGAAGCACTACAAAAAGCGCAAACTGCCCAAACCGAAAGACATGGAGAAGATCGCCAAATGCTGGGAGCCGTACCGCTCCATCGCGTGCTGGTATTTGTGGCGGAGTCTGGACATCAAGACGGTTTGAATCCAACCAAAGCCTGCGATCAAATGCGGGTGACGTCACCCTGTGCGCCTCCGTGCCCACTGTGGTTAAATGAAAGCCGATGTCAGATCCCAAAATCCGCGTCCTGGTGGCCAAGCCCGGCCTCGACGGCCACGACCGCGGGGCTAAAGTAATTGCGCGCGCGCTGCGGGACGCCGGCATGGAAGTGATTTATACCGGCCTGCGACAGACACCGGAAATGATTGTGAACGCATCCCTGCAAGAAGACGTGCAGGTGATTGGACTCTCGATTCTTTCCGGAGCTCACAACGCCATCGTGCCGCGCGTTCTAGACCTGCTCAAGCAAAACAAGATGGACGATGTTCTTGTACTCGTCGGGGGCATTATCCCCGACCAGGATATTGGGGCGCTCAAGCAAGCCGGCGTGGCCGCGGTTTTCCAGCCCGGCACGGCCATGGACGATATCGTCAAATTCATCCGCGCCAACGTGAAGGGGCACGCGGTTCCGCAGGCCTGAATCGCTGTGCGCAAGATCAGCTTTTGCATTCTTCCATGCCAGCTCCCAACCTCACTACTCTCCGGCAGCAACTTGAACGCACCATCGGTCCTACCCCGTGGTACTGGAAGAGCTTTCCAGCCTTCCGTTCGCTTCGCGGACAACGTTTCGTCTGGACCCATCACGGCGATCAAGGTCCGGTCGCCTATCTGATCACGCTGGCGCTGGAGCAGGAACCGGACCAGCCGCGCCTCGCCTTCAATACCTATTGCCGACCGTTTCCGGTGCCGCCCCACCATCTCGGGATCTGGTGTCCTGAAGCAAGCAGCATTCGCCTAACCTGTTTCGACCTTGATCAATTAAAGTCATTTTCGCTCGCGGAGATTGCAGGGTGGTTCAAGCAATCCACCGACCGCATTTATTCCGCGTCCGCCCCTTTGGCAGATTTTGAAGTGCCCTGCACGCAGCCGCCGGGCATGCACCAGATCGAAGTGCCGCCGGAACTCGCCACCGTGGATGAGCTGATTGTACCCACCAGTTACAAGGCGTTGAGCAGTGACCATCCTGCTTTCGCGTTGTTCGTTTTTTACCTGCAGGCGGGGTTGGTGCAAGTGCTGCCGCAGAAGTGGTTCACCGCGGCCCAATATCAAGTTGGCAAGCAATGGATTCCTCGCGCCGCCCGCGACAGGGAATCAAACCGCCTCTTCGGCGAATGTTTCGGCGTGGGAACGTTCTTACTGGAGGAAGACGGGTGCACTCTCGCAGAATGGATCGAGAAGGGGGTCTAGCCAGCCTCGTCGCCGCTGGCTCACCAATTTTAAAACTTCAACCTCCTCAAATCGTTGTCTCGCCCGTTCAAAATCGAGCCGCTCAACGGTGGACGCCTGCTGCGCCTGACCTCGGCCGACGGCATGAACCGGTTAACCCACTCGTGCATGCTGGCATTGACCGAGACGGTTCGCGAACTGGCAAGCCGAGATCAGCCATTGATCATTGCGGGAAATTCAAACTTTTTCTCCGTGGGTGCGGACTTGAATGAGATTTCACGCCTGTCCGGTCCCGAAGCCTACGAGTTTTCAAAAATAGGGCAGACATTGATGAATGAAATCGAGCACTTCCCTGCCCCGGTGTACGCCGTCGTCTCCGGGCACTGCATGGGCGGCGGACTTGACCTGGCGCTCGCGTGCCACCGTCGCTTCGCCGCACCCCATGCGCTATTCGGACACCGCGGAGCGGCACTCGGCCTGGTCACCGGATGGGGCGGCACGCAAAGGCTGCCAAGATTGATCGGAAGGGCCCGCGCCCTCGAAATGTTCGTAGCCGCGGAAAGAATCACGGCGGAACAGGCATTACGCATGGGGGTGGTAGACGTTGTCTGTCCACTCCCGGAAAAGCAAGCCGTTGCACGACTAGGAATTTCGTAAGATGGAAAAGACGTTTAACGGACTGAATGCTCAGTGCTGAAGGCTCGCGCTTCTGGTTTGCGCCCTTCCTCTCCGCTGGTATACCGTAATCACTCCGCTCCTTCCACCATGGCTGACCGTCACGAAACCCCTGTTGTGAAATCGGACACCACGTCTAACGTCTTGCGGACAAAGATCGATCCCACTTCCGCCCGCTTCGAAGCCAACATGCGTTTTCTGGCTGATTTGATGTCGCAGGTGCGCAACGAGGGGGAAAAAATCGGCGAAGGGGGTGGCGCCAAAGCTGTCGAAAGCCAGCACGACAAGGGGCGCAAGACAGCGCGCGAGCGTATTGACCTGCTCGTCGATGCAGGGAGCTTCTTCGAATTAGGACTGTTCGCGGCCCACGGCATGTACGAAGAATGGGGTGGTGCACCCGCCGCGGGAGTCATCACTGGCCTTGCTCGAATCGAAACCCGCCTGGTAATGATCATCGCCAATGACGCCACTGTAAAGGCCGGAGCGTTCTTCCCGATGACTTCTAAAAAGGTCATCCGCGCTCAAAACATTGCGCTCGAAAACCGAATTCCAACCATCTACCTAGTCGATTCTGCCGGAGTTTTTCTCCCGCTTCAGGAAGACGTTTTCCCTGACACGGATGATTTTGGCCGCGTCTTTCGCAATAACGCCGTCATGTCGGCCATGGGTATTCCCCAGATTGCGGCCATCATGGGTATGTGCGTTGCCGGCGGCGGCTATCTGCCCGTGATGTGTGATCACGTACTCATGACGGACGGCAGCGGACTGTTTCTTGCCGGCCCCGCGCTGGTGCAGGCGGCCATCGGACAAAAAGTTTCCGCCGAGGAGTTAGGCGGCGCGGCCATGCATTCCGCCATCAGCGGCACCGTGGACTTCCGCGAGCCCAACGATGAAGCCTGCCTGGCGCGCATCCGCTCCATCATTGAAAAATGGGGCTATCGCCGGCAGTCGCCGTGGGACCGCAGGAAGCCGGTCGACCCGCTGTTGCCAGCTGAAGAAATGTATGGCATCTATGATTCGTCGCCGGCGCGCCCCTATGACATGAAGGAAATTCTGGCCCGCGTGCTTGATGGCAGCCAGTTCGACGAATACAAAGCGGAGTACGGCAAGACGCTGGTCTGCGGCTATGGGCGCATCGGAGGCTTTGCTGTGGGCATCGTCGCCAATCAAAAGCTGCATGCCCAAGCCATCGACCATGAAGGCCACAAACGCGTGGAGTTTGGTGGGGTCATCTATACCGAATCGGCCGAAAAAGCCGCCCGCTTCATTATGGATTGCAATCAGAATCTCATCCCCCTGATTTTTTTTCATGACGTGAACGGATTCATGGTGGGCCGCGACGCGGAGTGGAGCGGCATCATCAAGGCGGGCGCGAAGATGGTGAATGCCGTATCGAATTCTGTTGTCCCAAAAATTACGGTGATCCTCGGCGGATCGTTCGGCGCCGGCCACTATGCGATGTGCGGCAAAGCCTATGACCCGC
>WNGK01000548.1_pt1 | contig 42271 bp, 39 predicted proteins | sample 5400601 | NCBI WGS metagenome assembly WNGK01 (sample SAMN13153376, study PRJNA577476) | soil metagenome | isolation source: 60 cm soil or saprolite under Garry oak tree replicate 1 | place: USA:California | collected 2016-06-15 | reverse complement strand
CGCCCGGTTCGATGATCGTGACCAGGCCGAACTCGTCCATGTCGCGGCGCAGCAGGTCCTCGTTGAAGGCCACGATCCCGCTCTGTATCCGGCCGCGCGGGTCGGTGAGCACGCGCATGGTCAGGGCGGGCTCGTCGTCAAGCAGCCGGCGCAGGCCCGCCGACCCCGCGACCATCGCGTTGATGTGCCGGATGGTGCCGGGGGTGTGCAGCTCCCCTTCGGGCCGTTCGGCCTCCCAGCGGGCGACGGCGATTTCCAGCATGCGCCCGGTGAGCAGCCACAGGGCCTGGCTGATCAGCTCCTCCCGGCTGCCGACGCGCCGGAACAGGGTCACCCGGGACACGCCGAGCTCGTCGGCCAGGCCCTGCATGTCCAGGCGCCTGCCGTCATAGATCCACCGGGCGGCGGTCGCCACGATACGGGCGGACTTGCTGGCCGATTTGCTGGCCGATTTGCTGGCCGATTTGCTGGCCGCCCGGGTAGCAGCCCGGCTGGCCTGCGGCCGTGTCAGGGTACGAGTCGGCACGATCTTCACCGCCTCGTGGTCAGGCTGGGCACGGAGTTGTCGACCACGCTGCCACGATAACCCGAGCCGCCGGCCAGCTCCGGCTCGGTACCCACGGAGCGCCGGGGCGCTGAGAGGTGCCGGGGCGCTGTTAGGCGTCAGCGTCGGGCGGCGGCGGCCCAATCGACGTCTTCCCGCAGCTGCCGCTTGAGCAGCTTGCCGCCCGGGTTGCGCGGCAGCGGCGTCGCGCTGACCGCGACGTACTGCGGGATCTTGAAGTCGGCGATGTGCGCGCCCAGGTAGTCGAACACCGCCGGCACGTCGAGCGAGACGCCGGGCATCGGGACGATCACCGCGCCCACCTTCTCCCCCATCATCTCGTCGGGCACGCCCAGCACCGCCGCCTCGTACACGCCCGGCGCGCCGGCCAGGGCGTTCTCGACCTCGACGCAGTACACGTTCTCGCCGCCGCGGTTGATCATGTCCTTCACCCGGTCCACCAGGTAGACCAGGCCCTCGTCATCGATCCGGGCCAGGTCGCCGGTGTACAGCCAGCCGCCGGCGAAGGCCTGGGCGGTGGCCTCCGGCTTGTTCCAGTAGCCAGAGACGACGTTCGGGCCGCGGACCAGCAGTTCGCCGGTGCCGTCGGGGCGCACCGCGTCGAGGCGGACGTCGCAGACCGGGGCCGGGAAGCCCACCGAGTCGGCGTGGGCCACGAACTCGTGCGGCAGGAAGGTGGACACGCTCGACGTCTCGGTCAGGCCGAACCCGTTGCCCAGCCGCGCCTGCGGGAACGCCTCCGCCAGCCGCTTCACGAGTTCCGGCGCGATCGGCGCCCCGCCGTAGGCCACCGAACGCACCCGCGAGATGTCGGTATCGGCGAAGGCAGGCTGGCTGATCGCCAGCCAGTAGATGGCCGGCACGGTGATCATGACGTCGATGCGCTCCTCGGAGATGGCGCGCAGGAACGCGCCGATCTCGAAGGCCGGCATGACGGCCGCGGTGCCGCCGGTGTACATGGCCAGCAGGAGCTGCGAATTGCAGCCGGTCACGTGGAACAGCGGCACCGAGATCAGCGTGCGCAGGGGTTCGGCGCCCGGTTCCGCGGACAGCGCGCGGCGGCAGGTCTCGGCGTTGGACAGGAAGTTCTCGTGGCTGGTCACCGCGCCCTTGTCGGCCAGCACGGCGCCGAAGAAGGCCAGCACCCAGTCGATGCCGTTGCCCAGGCGGATCGCCACCCGGTCGCCACGCTGCACGCCGCGGGCGCGCAGCCCGCCCGCCACCCGGGCCGCGCGGTCCCACAGCTCGGTGTAGCTCAGCCGCGGGCCGCCCCCGGTCTCCACCACGGCCTCCGCGGCACCCTGCCCCTCGACCGCCGCGCGGAGCATGTGCACCAGGTTGCGCGGCAGCCCGTCGTAGCGCTTGATGCCGTCCGGACCGCGGCTGACGCCGGTCATGTCGAAGATGCCGCCCAGGCTGCTCCGGTCGGCTGGGGTGCTCACGCCGCGCCGCCCCTCGTGAAGTAGCGCACCGGGTTCTCCACCATCATCGTGTCGATCTGCGCCTGGGTGACCCCGGCGTCGAGCAGGGCGGGCAGCACGTCGTCGGTGATGTGCTCGTAGTGCCAGTTCGGCGCGGCGGCGGCGCGCACCTCGTCGTGCGCCGCGCCGAAGTAGTCGATGAAGCAGTTGGCGTCGTGCGCGAGCACCATGCTGGGCGCGTATCCGCGCGAAGCTAGGGCGGCGATCGTCTTGATCCGTTCGGCACCCGGATTGAACAGGTCCAGCCCGAAACGGTCCATGCCGAGCAGGACCCCCTGATCGGCGAGCTCGGTGAGATAATCGAGGTCGTTGCTGTCGCCCGCGTGGCCGATCATGACCTTGCTCAGGTCGACGCCCTCCTCGGTGAAGATCCGCACCGCGGTCCGCCCGCCCTGGTGCGGTCCCGAGGTGTGCACGGTGATGGGCGCGCCGGTCTCCAGGTGCGTGCGGGCGATCGCGCGGGCGATGCGCTCGACGCCCGGGGTCGGTTCGGCCGTCTCCATGCAGCACTTGAGGAAGGCCGCCTTGACGGCGGTGCCGGCGATCCCCTCGGTGATGTCGCGGGAGAAGTCGGTGACCATCGGCTCGGGGATGTCGATCATCAGGCCCGGCCCGCGGTACGCGTACTGCTGCGGCAGTTCCTCGTAGACGTACAGGCCGGTGGCGACGATGATGTTGACCGGCGTCTGCGCCGCGATCCGCTGGATCCGCGGGATGTAGCGGCCCAGGCCCCAGACCGTGGGGTCGACGATCGTGTGAATGCCCTTGGCGTACAGGGCGTTCAGCTTGGTGATGGCGTCGGCGACCCGCGCCTCCTCGTCCCACCAGTCGCTGCCGTAGTTCTGCACGTGCTCGGTGGAGAGCACGAAGACGTGCTCGTGCATCAGGGTCTGACCCAGGTTGCCCAGTTCGACCGGGCCTCGCACGCTCTCGACGACGGCCATGGGGATCCTCTCCGGAGACGACGCTGTCCGGCCGGAGTGTCTCAAGGGGTTATAAGCGTGTCAACGGGCCGGGGCCGGTCGCTGCGACCAATATGATCTGCGCATGCCTGCGCTCCCCCGGCGTGCGGATCATCGCGGTGACCACCTGATTGTCTGCGGTGACGGGCCGTTGTCCTATCGCATCACCGAGGAGCTGACCTCCCGGTACGGCGAGCGGGTGACGGTGATCCTGCCGTCCCGGAAGCGGAACCACGGGCCGCAGATCAGCGCGCTGCCGCGGGTCCGGGTGCTGGAGCATCCCGAGCTCAGCAGCGAGGCCTTCACCGACGCGGACGTCCAGTCGGCCCGGGCGCTGGCCGTCGTCTGGCAGGACGACGTCGGCAACCTGCACGCCGGGCTGCGGGCGCAGGAACTCAACCCCGGGCTCCGGCTGGTGCTCGCCATCTTCAACCGGCGGCTGGGCGAGCACATCCGGCTGCTGTTCCCCGACTGCACGGTCTTGTCCGGCACGGCCATGTCGGCGCCGGCGTTCGTCGCCGCCGCGCTGGGCGAGCCCGCCCCCAGCCACGTTCGGTTGCAGCGGCGCACCCTGTACGTGGCCAGGGCCGAGGACGTGCCGGCCGGCGCCGTGATCTGCGGCCTGGCCACGTCGGCGGATGACCACGAAAGCCCCCGGCTGCTCCCGCCCGGCTCGGGGCCGGCCGACCTGGTGCTCGCCGTCGCGGACGGGACGCCGCGCAACCCGCTGACCCGCCGCCGCAACCCGGCCCGGTTCGCCGCCGGGCTGCTGCGCCGGCTGGTGTGGCACAGGTTCGGGCTGGTCTTCACGGCTCTGCTGACGGTGATCGCCGTCGGTTTCGGGCTGCTGACCACCCGCTACTCGGTCGGCGACGCGCTGTACCTGACGGTCATGGACCTGACCGGGTCTGCCTTCACGGGTCCGGGCGTGGCCGGGGCCGAGAAGACCGCGCAGGTGCTGCTGACGGTGGACGGCATGGCCTTCATCCCGGTGATCACCGCCATCGTGGTCGGCGCCCGGCTGACCGGTTCGGTGCGCCGGGCACCGCGGCCGCCCGGCGGGCACGTCATCGTCGTCGGGCTCGGCAACGTCGGCAGCAGCGTGATCGGCCAGCTCCACGACCTGGGGTTCGACGTGGTGTGCGTGGACAGCAACCCGAACGCCCCGGGTATCCCGCTGGCCCGCCAGCTGGGGCTGCCGGTGGTGATCGGCGACGCGCCCCGCGAGGAGACGCTGCGCGCCGCCGACCTCGATACCTGCCTGGCGCTGGTCTCGGTGACCAGCCTGGACATCGTCAACCTGGAAACCGCGCTGACCGCGCGGGCGCTCCGCGACGACCTGCGCATCGTGCTCCGGCTCACCGACGACGACCTGGCCGAACGGCTGCAGAAAACGATCGGCAACATCATCTCGCGGAGCGTCCCTTACCTGGCCGCGCCGGCCTTCGCCACCGCGATGCTCGAGCATCAGGTGCTGCGGACCATCGCGGTCGGCCGGCACGTCCTGCTGATCGCCGACATCCGGGTCGGCCCGGGGCTGGCCGGCAGCTTCATCCGGGACACCGAGCAGGACGGGCAGGCCCGGGTGCTCGCGCTGCAAGCCGGCGGGGCCGCCGCGCTCGACTGGTCACCGTCCCGCGGCTACCTGCTCGCGGCCGATGACCGGCTGATCGTCCTGGCCACCCGCAGCGGCCTGGGCCGGTTCCTCTCGGTGCACTGAGACTCCGTGCCCTGGGGCTCTTTAGGCGCGGCTGAAGACGGCGTGGATGGTGATGGTGTTGTGCATGGACGCCATGCCCAGCTGGTTCCAGGTCAGGCCGAAGTCGGCCCGGTTGACCTGGATCTCGGCGTCGAGCCACACCTCGTCGCCGTCGACGGCGGAGACCGTGGCGTCGAAGGTGAGCGGCTGGGTGCGGTCGCGCACGGTGAGGGCACCGGTGACGGTGACGCCCTGGCTGGAGGGGGTGATCCGGTCGACGCGGACGGTGATCTGGGGGTGGGTCTCGCTGTCGAAGAACTCGGCCGAGCGCAGGTGCGTGTCGCGCTTTTTGTTCTTGGTGTCGATCGAGGCGGCGGCCACCGTGATGGTGCCGCTCACCTGGCCGTCCGTGGAGACGGTGCCGTTCCCGCTGACCTGGTGGAAGACGCCTTTGACCGGGGCCATGCCCCACATGCTCTTGCTCCGCAGCCCGATGGCGGACCTGGACGCGTCCAGGGTCCAGGATCCGGCGAGGGTCCCGTCTTTCAGCGTCGCCTGCAGCGCGGATGTGGTCATCTGTCGTGTCGGTGCCATGCCATCCTCCGGCTTCATATTTATTTCTTTGACCAAATAGTTTTGATGTCAAAACCATATATACTCCAGGGGAGGCATGTCAAGGGAGGGGCCGTGACGGAGGAAGCGGGCGGTTCGGCGCACTCGGCGCTGTGCCTGCGGCTCATGCAGCTGTTCCCGCGCGTGTCCCGGGGGATGCGGCGCTGGCAGGACCGCTCGGCCCCGGACACGCGCGCGCCGCTGGGCCCGCGGCACGTCGCCGCGCTCGAGCAGCTGCGCGGCGGGCCGATCACGGTCAGCGAGCTCGCCGCCCGGCTGGACCTGACTCTGCCCACCGTCAGCGGGGTCCTGGCCGACCTGGACCGGGCCGGGATGGTGGACAGGCACGCGGACCCCGCGGACCGGCGGCGGACGATCGTCCAGATCATCCCGGCGCAACGCGCAGTGGTCGAAGAGTGGCTGGACGGGGCGGCCGGGCCGCTGGCCCGGGTGCTCGACAAGCTCGCCCCCAGCGAGCAGGCCGCCTTCCTCAAGGCCATGGACCTGCTCGAGACCGAGCTGCGGACCCAGGACAACCGGGATTAAGCGGTCAGGTCAGGCTGTCGATGCTGAGCCGCGCCGTTCGACTATAGGGAAAGACCACGAACGCGGAAGGCGGCAGGTGATGAAATACCTATTTCTTCTCTACGCGGACACGCCCATGCCAGAGCCCGGCACGGCGGAAGCGCGCAAGCTGCTCGATGACTGGACCGAGGCCAGGCAGGCGATGGCGGAGGCGGGCGTGCTGATCGACTGCGCGCCGCTGCAGCCGGTCGCCGCGTCCACCACGGTGCGGGTCCGCGATGGCGAGACGCTGCTCACCGACGGTCCGGCGGCAGAGATCAAGGAGGTATTCGGCGGGTTCACCCTGGTCGAGTGCGCCGACCTGGACGACGCGCTGAAATGGGCAGCGCGTATCCCGACCGCGCTCGACGGCAAGGTGGAGGTCCGGCCGATCCTGCAGGTGCCCGGCTCTTAGGGTGGGCTTGGGGGAGAACTAGGGTGGACCCGCTGAGCGAGGACTACGCGGACCTGCTCCGCGAAAGCTGGTGGGGTGCGGTAGCCACGCTCACCAGGATGTTTGGGGATCTCGAGGCCGCCGAGGACGCGGTGCAGGACGCGTGCCTGCTCGCGGTCGCGAAATGGCCGGCCACGGGGGTGCCGGCCAACCCTGGCTCCTGGCTCATCGGCGCGGCCCGGCACAAGGCGCTGGACCGGCTGCGGCGGGAGGGCAGGCGGGCGGCGAAGGAGGCCGAGGCGATGCACCCCAGCGCAGGTGCCGGCCTGCCGGGTACGGGCGGGCCGGCCGGCTTCGGGGATGACGAGCTCGGGCTCATCTTCATGTGCTGCCATCCGGCCCTGGATCCGGAGGTGCGGGTGGCGCTGACGCTGCGCTGTGTCTGCGGGCTGCCCACCACGGAGATCGCCGCCGCCTTCCTGGTCCCCGAGCCGACGATGGCACAGCGGCTGGTGCGGGCCAAGCGGAAAATCCGGCACGCCGGGATCGCGTTTCGCGTGCCGCGGGGAGATGACCTGGCCGGGCGGCTCGGCCCGGTCCTGCGCGTCGTCTATCTCGTCTTCACGCAGGGTCACATGGCCGCGCACGGCGAAGCGCTGATCCGCGGGGACCTGTGCGACCAGGCGATCCGGCTCGCCCGCGCGCTGGCTCGGCTGCTCCCTGAGGAGCCGGAAGTCGCGGGGTTGCTCGCGTTGCTGCTGCTCACCGACGCGCGGCGCGCGGCGCGGCTCGACGGAGCCGGGGAACTCGTGCCGCTCCAGGATCAGGATCGCAGCAAGTGGGACCATGACCTCATCCGCGAGGGAGAGGCGCTGCTTGACCGGGCGTGGCCGGCCGGCCGGCCCGGGCCGTACCAGTTGCATGCGGCCATAGCCGCCTGCCATTCGTGCGCCGCGGAGACGGACTGGCGCGAGGTCGCCGGGCTGTACGGGGAACTAGTCAGGTACGAGCCGACGCCGGTGGTCGAGGCGAACCGTGCGGTAGCGGTGGCGATGGCCGAGGGACCCGCGGCCGGCCTGGCCATCCTCGACACGCTCGGGACCCGGCTCGCGAACTGGCCGCAGTTCCACATCGCGCGGGCCGAGCTGCTGCGGCAGCTCGGGCGGGCCGCCGAGGCCCGGGACGCCTACCGGGCAGCGCTGCGGATGGCGCTGCCGCGGCCGGAGCAAGCCTTCATCGAGCGCCGCATCCGGGAACTGCCATAGCGCGACCTCGACCTGAGGTCACGATGGTCCGTGGCCGGCGCGGTCAGCGGATCTTGATCACGTGCCAGGCGCCCTCGATACCGTTGCCCTTGGCCTGGCCCGGAGCCTTGTCCCCGGCGTAGGTGTAGATCGGGTAGCCGTTGATGGTGAGCTGCCTGACACCGCCCGGCCGGGTGATCATCCCGAGCGGGCCGGGCAGGCGCACGCCCGCCGGGGCCTTGACCGGCGCGGCCAGCGGCGGCCAGGCCGCCGCGCAGGTCCCGGTGCACACCGACTTACCGCTGCCCGCCTTGTCCTCGGCGTAGTAATACAGCGTCAGGCCACGGCTGCTGGCCAGCACCTTACCGGCGTGGGTGGTCTCGGTCTTCAGGGCGGCGGCCCGGGCCGCGGCCGTGGCGTGGATCTTGATGATGTGCCAGGCGCCCTCGATGCCGTTGCCCGTGGCCTGGCCCGGGGCCTTGTCCCCGGCGTAGGTGTAGATCGGGTAGCCGTTGATGGTGACCTGTGCGCCGCCACCGGGCCGGGTGATCATCCCGAGCGGGCCGGGCAGGCGCACGCCCGCCGGGGCCTTGACCGGCGCGGCCAGCGGCGGCCAGGCCGCCGCGCAAGTCCCGGTGCACACCGACTTGCCGCTGCCCGCCTTGTCCTCGGCGTAGTAATACAGCGTCAGGCCGCCGCTGCTGGCCAGCACCTTACCGGCGTGGGTGGTCTCGGTCTTCAGGGAGCCGGTCTGGACGGAGGCGCCGGACGTGGAGGTCGGCGTGGCCTGGTTGCCGCCGCCGATGGGGCTGCCGTAGGCGCCTCCCCCGGGCGAGCCGGTGGAGTAGGAGCCGGTCCCGCACGCAGTGACCGCCAGGGCCACGGCGATCAGCGTGGCCGCCCGTCCTAGGTTACGCGTCATGGTTCTCCATTCGCCAGGTCGCCGGATCCGCGAACCGGATGCCGCTTTTTGTCTGTGATACGCAAATTCCGGGCATGCGGTCGGCGTGCCGCGGGTCACGTAAGCGGCTGGTAAGGACTTCACCCCGCCCCGGAGCGGGGCGGGGCGAGGGGTGCCTAGGGTCGTTCGGCATGAAAAAGCCGCCGTTACCGGGGGTGATACCCCTGAACGGCGGCCAGGTGCCCGCGGCGGGCGCGGCCTGCTGGTTAAGCGAGGCCGCGCGCCGCCTTGGACACCACGCGCCCGGACGGTGGGCGCGAGATCAGTAGCCGTAACCGCCGCCCGTGCTGGTGGGCGAGGCCGAGGCGCCCGTGCCCGCCGCGGGCGTCGAGCCCGAGACCGTCATCTCGTACCACAGGCCGCCCGAGATGTTGAGCCCGTTGCCCTTGTTCTGCCCGGGGGCCTTGTCCCCGACGTAGGTGTAGAGCGGATGCCCGGCGTAGGTCGCCTGCATGGTGCCGTCCGACCGGGTAATGGTGCCCAGGGTGCCGGTCACGCCGGACCCGGCGGTGACCGGGCCCTTGACCGGCGGCCAGTAGGTCGCGCAGGAACCGGTGCAGTTCGACTTGGACGAGGTATCCGGGGCGAACCAGTACAGGGTCATACCCTGCGCATCGGTCAGCACCTGCTGGCCGCCGATGGTCTTTTCTGTCACGGTGCTCCCGCCGGCGTTGGACGCCGGTGACGCGGCCGCGCTACTGCTGCCTGCCGCGGCGGGCGTGCTGCCCGGGCTGGCCGTGCTGCTGCCCGAACTGGCGCACGCGGAAACGGTAAGGGCAAGGGCAGCCAGGCCGGCCGCGCCCCATATCTTTCGCATTCGGATTTCCCCTTCACAGTGCAAATGATCTCCCGCTAGAGATCACGTGCGGACGGGCATTTCAGTTCACTTTGAGTTCATGGAGTCAGCTGGTATCGGGCGGCGGCAGGCTGCGGATGACCCCGACCGCGTCCTCCACCGGCCCGTTGGCCGCATCCAGCCGCCGCTGGTAGCCGCGCAGCTGGCGCAGCGACGTGGCACCCGTCGCGATGCTGGTCAGCGCGGCCCGCGTCTGGTTGACGCGGTAGAGCAGGCGGACGGTCAGGCTATGTGGCCGCCGCCGATGAGGCTGCCCACCGCGAACGTCACCGCGACGGCCACCGCGCCCAGGGCGAGCTGGCGCAGGCCCGAACGCAGCAGCGGGCGGCCGGTGAGCCGGCCCACCACCATGCCGCCGGTCAGCAGCGCGACCGCGGCGACGCCCAGGGCGACGCCAAGCGCAGTGCCGAACACCGGCAGGCCCAGCAGGTAGGGCAGCAGCGGGATAAGCGCCCCGGTGGAGAAGGCGACCAGCGAGGAGCCGCCGGCGACCAGGGCCGATGGCAGCTCGAAGGGGTCGACGCCGAGCTCCTCGCGGGTATGCACGCGCAGCGCGGTGTCGGGATCCCGCGAGACCGCGGCGGCCATCCGCGCCGCGGTCTCCGCGTCGGCGCCGTAGCCGATGAACGTGTCCGCCAGTTCGGCCTGCTCGGCGGCGGGGAAACGGGCGTGCATGATCCGTTCGGTCGCCACCTCGGCGTGTACCAGCTCGTTCTGGTTCGTCACCGACACGTACTCCCCGGTTCCCATCGAGAACGCCCCGGCCACCAGCGCGGCCACCCCGGTCAGGATCACGGTGTGCGCCGACGCCCGGCCGCCGCCCAGCCCGGCGATCAGCGAGGTGTTGGTCACCAGCCCGTCGACCGCCCCGAACACGGTCGGCCGCAGCCAGCCGCCGGACACGTCGCGATGCCGGTGCGACCACCCCGCCGCGAGTGCCGCCTGCCGGATCGCATGCCTGTGCTCATGCATCTCCTCGCCCACCCGCTGGATTATCCCCCAGGACCAGCGGCAGGGCGTTCCCGGCTGCTGCGACGGCGAGCGGGGGCGGGCTTCGGCGCTGCTCGATATGACGTAATTGAAACTTCTAAACAGGCGGCCAGTGAGCCCGCCTCACCCATGCCGGGTGATGTGGGCTGACCCACGTAACGGCTGGACTGGAGCAGCATGGCGGACGTGCGATTCTCAGCCCGGGGGCTCGTGCGGAACACTTCCGCCCTCACCGGCGACCTGAGGAGGCAGTCATGTTCAGGCGAAGACGACCGTTGATGCGCGCGGCCGCGGTGGGGGGTGGCGCATATATCGCAGGTAAGAGGGTTGCGCGCAAGTCCGCGGCACAGCAGCAGCAGCAGGACGAGCAGGACCAGCGCATCGACGACCTGGAACAGCAGCAGGCGCCGGCTGATCCGGCCGCTCCGGACCAGCCGACGTCCGCCGGGGCGACGCCGTCGATGACCGATCAGCTGAGCCAGCTCGCGACCTTGCATGAGCAGGGCGCGCTGACCGACGACGAATTCGCCACCGCCAAGGCCAAGCTGCTCGGCGGCTAGCCCGGTTAGCGGCCGACGGCCGGCCGGCGGAAGCAGGTCCCGGGTATCAGGTTCGTTTTTAAGGAGCGCAGGATGACCAAGCCGTTCAAGGGAACCATCAGCATCGATATCCGGGATTCCACACCCGACTGGGAGCCGTTCGAGCCGCCCAAGGCGCCGGAAGGGGCGCCGAACGTCCTCTACATCGTGCTGGATGATGTCGGGTTCTCGGCCATGTCGTGTTACGGAGGCCCGATCGAGACGCCGAACATCGACCGGATCGCGAACGATGGGATCCGCTACACGCAGTGGCACACGACGGCGCTGTGCTCGCCGACCCGGTCGTGCCTGCTGACTGGGCGCAACCATACGCGCAACTCGATGGCGTGCATCACCGAGGCCGCGATCGGGTTCCCGAACGCGAGCGGGACCATCCCGCCGGAGAACGGCATGCTCTCCGAGATCCTGGGCGAGCGTGGCTGGAACACCTACATGGTGGGCAAGTGGCACCTGTGCCCGACCGTGGAAATGAACGTCGCCTCGACGCGGCGGAACTGGCCGAGCGGCCGTGGGTTCGAGCGCTGGTATGGGTTCCTGGGCGCTGAGACCAACCAGTGGTACCCGGACCTGGTCTACGACAACCACCCGGTGGACCAGCCGAAGTCACCGGAGGAGGGTTACCACCTCACCGATGACATCACCGACAAGGCGATGGAGTTCATCAAGGACGCGAAGTCGGTCGCACCCGACAAACCGTTCTTCCTGTACTACGCGCCCGGTGCCGCGCATGCGCCACATCACGCCCCGAAGGAGTGGATCGCCAAGTTCCAGGGCCGCTTCGACATGGGATATGAGGCGATGCGGGAGCAGACGCTGGCCCGGCAGAAGGAGATGGGCATCGTCCCGGCCGACACCGAGCTGCCGCCGGTCAACCCGATCGGCACGCCGGAGACCCGCAAGGGACCCAAGGGCCAGCCGTTCCCGCCGCTGGACGTCACCAGGCCGTGGGATTCGCTCTCCGCCGACGAGAAGCGGCTCTTCGCGCGGATGGCGGAGGTCTACGCGGGGTTCCTGGCGCACGCCGACCATCACATCGGGCGGCTGCTGGACTACCTGGAGGAGTTCGGGCTACGCGAGAACACGATGGTGATCGTGGTGTCGGACAACGGGGCCAGCGGCGAGGGCGGCCCCGACGGGTCGGTCAACGAGATGTTGTTCGCTAACGGCATCCCCGACAATATCCAGTCGAACCTGGCGATGATCGACGAGCTCGGCGGGACGAAGACGTACAACCATTACCCGAACGGCTGGGCGATGGCGTTCAACACGCCGTTCAAGATGTGGAAGCGGTACGAGTTCAACGGCGGCACCGCCGACCCGTGCATTATCTCCTGGCCCTCGGCCACGACCGGCAATGGCGAGATCAGGCACCAGTACCATCACGCCATCGACATCGTGCCCACCATCCTGGACACTCTCGGCGTCGAGGCACCGGAAACGATCAAGGGGCACGTGCAGAGCCACTTTGACGGTGTCAGCATGCGCTACAGCGTCGGCGACCCGTCCGCGCCGTCGGCCCGCAAGACGCAGTTCTACTCCATGCTCGGCTCACGCGGGATCTGGCATGACGGCTGGAAGGCCGTCACCACCCATCCCACGCTCAGCGGTTGGAGTGACTTCAACGACGACACCTGGGAGCTGTACCACACCGATGTCGACCGGGCCGAGCTGCACGACCTGGCTGCCGAGCACCCGGAGAAGGTGCGGGAACTGGTCAACCTATGGTTCGCTCAGGCCGGCGAGAATGACGCCTTCCCGCTCGATGACCGGTCTCCCCTAGAGATCATTACCACGCCGCGGCCACAGCTGGCCGCGCCGCGTGACCGCTACACCTACTTCCCCGACACCGCGGAGGTGCCCGAGGCGCAAGCAGTGAATGTCCGCAACCGGTCCTTCACGATCGGGGCGCTGGTGGACATCCCCGCTCCGGGAGCGGAAGGAGTGCTGTTCGCGCACGGATCGCGGTTCGGCGGGCACGCCCTGTATGTGAAGGACAACCGACTGCACTACGTCAACAACTTCGTCGGCATGGCGGAGCAGAAGATCGACAGCACCCAGGAGGTGCCCACCGGGCAGAACCTGATCCTGTCGGCCTCGTTCAACAAGGACGGCGAGGACCCGCCCCACGTGTCGACCGGAATCTTGTCCCTGTACCACGGGGACAAGAAGGTGGGCGAGGGCCGGATCAGGACCCAGCCGGGAATGTTCATGCTCGCGGGCGAGGGCCTGTGCGTGGGCCGTGACAGCGGTGAGGCCGTCACTAGCGACTACCCGAACGGATCGCCGCACCGCTTCACCGGCGGCACGATCAAGCGGGTCGCCGTCGACGTCAGTGGCGACCCCTACGTCGATCTGGAGCGTGAGGCCCAGGCCATGCTGGCCCGCGAGTAGACGCGCGGCGCCGCATGAATGATCCAACCGAGACCCCCGGCCCGGTCCTCACCGGGCCGGGGGGAGGCCTATCTCCGCCAGTTGCTGGGCGCTGAAGCATAGCTGGACCGGAGGGCGGCACAGTGGCGCACCAAATCGGCTCAGCCCTGGCGGCAACCGGCCGATGGCTACGCGCCGTCCGGCCGCAGCGGTCGGACCTGCGCGGGGAGATGCTGGCCGGCCTGCCGGGCGCGATCAGCAGCGTGCCCGACGGAATGGCAGCCGCGGTCCTGGCCGGCGTCAACCCGGTGCAGGGCCTGTACGCGAGCTTCGCAGGACCGGTCGCCGGCGGCCTGAGTTCCAATACCCGCCTGATGGTGATCACGACCACATCCGCCGCCGCGCTGGCGGCCGGCTCGGCGTTGCAGGGCGTGCCCAGGGGCGACCGGCCCGCGGCGATCCCGCTGCTGGTGATCATGGTCGGCATCGCGCTGGCCGCCGCCGGCATCGCGCGCCTGGGCCGGTACACGCGGTTCGTCTCGTACTCGGTGATGATCGGCTTCCTGACCGGCATCGCGGTGAACATCGTGTGCGGGCAGATCGCGGACCTGACCGGTGCCCCTGCGCATGGCTCGTTCCCGCTGGCCAAGGCGATCAGCGTCCTTAGCCACCCGAGCAGCATAGATCTGGCGTCCTTGCTCAGCGGGCTGGCCGCGCTCGCGATCCTGGTCGTGCTCACGCGGACGCGGGTGGCCGTGTTCAGTACGCTGATCGCCCTGGTGATCCCGACCGTCGTGGTCGTGCTCGCGGGCGCCGACAGCGTGGCCAGGGTCGGGGACGTCGGCGAGATCCCTGGCGGTATCCCGATCCCGCGGCTGCCGGACTTCCATTACCTGTCCTTCAGCCTGGTCACGGGGGCGCTCGCGATAGCGGCGATCGTCCTCGTCCAGGGCGCCGGGGTCGCCGAGGCCGCGCCGAACACCGACGGCTCCCGGCCGAACCCGAACCAGGACATCATCGCGCAAGGGGTAGGCAACCTGGCTTCGGGGTTCTTCCGCGGCATGCCGGTGGGCGGCTCGGTCGGAAATACCGCTGTCAACGTGAGCGTCGGCGGCCGGACCCGGTGGGCGGCGATCTGGTCAGGTATCTGGATGCTGGTGATCCTCGCGATCTTCTCCGGGCTGGTCGCGAAGATCGCGATGCCGACGCTCGGCGCGATACTGATCTTCGCGGCCATCGGCTCGCTGCGGCCAGGGGAGATCGCGTCCATCCTCCGCACCGGGCGTATCTCGCAAGTCGCGGTGATCACCACGTTCGCCGCCACGCTGTTCTTGCCGGTCGCCGCCGCGGTCGGCATCGGAGTGGCCCTGTCGCTGATGCTGCAGCTGAATCAGGGAGCCATGGACCTCACCGTGGTGGAGCTCATCCCGCTCGACGGCGGCCGGTTCGAAGAGCGGCCGCCCCCGCCCGCCCTGACCAGCTATCACGTGACGATCCTGGACGTGTACGGCAGCCTGCTCTACGCTGGCGCCCGGACCCTGGCGGCCCATCTCCCCGATCCGGGTGAAGCCCGCTCCCCGGTCGTCGTGCTGCGGCTGCGGCGGCGCACGTCACTCGGGGCAACCTTCGTGAAGGTGATGGCCGACTACGCCGACCGCCTCGCCGACGCCGACGGCCGCCTCTACCTCAGCGGCCTCGAGCCGGACGTCACGCAGCAGCTCCGCCGCACTGGGCAACTCGAAGGGCAGTTGCACGCGTTCGAGGCAGACCCGATCGTCGGTGCATCAACCCTGGCGGCCTATCGCGACGCGGAGGCGTGGGTCGTCAAGAGGCGCGGCGAGTGAGCCTGCGCTCGGGCAATTGAGGCATCCCGCTGTCGAGGCGAGGCCGCGCGGGCCGAACCAGCCGACGAACGCGATGGCCACGCCGTCGAGCCGAGTGCCGACAGGCGCGACCGGGCCAGCACAGCGAGCACGGTGACGGCTTCGGCCCAGGCGAACTGCCTGGCCAGCCCGGCCGTGGGCATCCGGGCCCGGCTGAGCATGATCCGGCTGCTGGCCGAGTGGGAACAGGCCTTCACGGTCCTGGAGGGAACCGACGCTGGGGCCTGACTGCCGCGCCCTAGCGCGAGGATCGCTTTTGGCCGGATTGCCCCTGGGGAGACAATGGAGCATGACATCCGGGTTCGCACTCGGGCCGGGCGAGGGTCCGGCCTACGGCTTCCACGGCTCCGCCGTCGTGATCAAGGCATCAGGGGAGCACACGTTCGGCCAGCTCGGCGTGATGGAGTGGGGCTGGACCGTGGTCCTGAACCCCGACGGGACGACGACGGCGTGGAACAAGGACAAGACCAAAGTCCTCCACAGCCACGGACCCCCGCCCCGGGTGGGGTAACCCCCGGCCTGGATCACTGGGGAACGAGCTCGTAGTGCAAGGTGCGGTAGCGCATCAGGCGGTGCGCCGTGGGTACCAGTATGGCTTGCAGGACGCGGTGCCGGCGTGCCAGCGCGCGGGCGGCGACGCGCGCCTGCTCGCCGTCGAGCAGAGTGGCGCGGGCGCGGATGGCGGGACCGGTGGCCTTGCCGCGCAAGGTGGAGGGAGCCGCCTGCACGGCGGGGTTGCGCCGCAGTCGTCTGGTCTTCCACGCCTTGTCGTAGGAGCGGAAGAAGGGGCGCTCGCCGTCGAAGGCCACGCTCACCGGCGTCGCGACCGGCGTTCCGTCCCGCTTGTACGTCGTCAGCAGGATCGTCTTCGCGTCCCTGATCGGGGTCAGTGCAGCGTTCATGCCCCTTCAGACCAAACGGACCAGCCCGGCGTGACACGGCTAGGGCTAGGGCTCCGCCAGCGCGGCGCGGGTACCGCGCGCCGCGCTCACCGTCGTGACGGTCGCGGGCACGTGCGTGATTTATATCACCTCACTCTATAGCGTCATCCGCTATACCGCAAGCCGATATAACGTGAGGCATGATAGGGGTATGCCCAGCGGGTGAAGGGCTCCATGACCCAGCTTGAAGCCCTGCTCGACGTCGGCGGGCGCCTCGAGCACGTTCCACAGGCTCGCGATGAGCCCGGGGAGGTCGTGGAGCCAGCGCGCCGCCCCGGCGGCCAGCGCCTTGTTCCTGACCACGGCGGGAACGCACACCGGGCCAGGGTAACGGCTAGGCGGGCAGGACCGCGATGGGCGTGGTGGTCGGCTTCGATGTCCCGCCCGCGGGCTCGACCGTTATCCCGATCCGGTCTCCGGGCACCACCGCGGAAGCCAGCACGGTACTGGCGCCTGCCATCAGACCCGCCGAACGGGCGCCGGAGGGGCTCAGCACCCAGACCTGGTAAACCCGCCCGGCCGGCGGGGAAACCATCCCGGTGGCGGTGATGACGGCTTCCCGCAGAGCGGCGGAGGTGACGACGGTGACGCTTCCGCCCGATCTCGTCCTGGTCGTCTCGATGCGGGCGTCGGGGGCCGTGACAACCTGGGTGATCGCGACACCGCTCGCTCGCGTCGACTCAAGCTGATGCTGAGTGGACACCTGCGTGATGCCGAGAGCGACGGCCGCGGCCACGCTGGCGGCGGCGGCCACGCTGGCGGCCGCGGCGAAGGCGGCCGCCCGCCTGGTGATCCGGGCCGGCCGCCCGGCGAACCGCCGAGCCACCTGGGCCCGGCGGTGCTCGCGGGCCGCGCGGAGCCGCTCACCCGGCAGCGGCGGGAGCTGCCTGGTCCAGTAGGCGGCGGCCAGCACCCGCTGCTCCATCCCCGGCGGCGGCGGCAGAGCCCGCGCCATCGCGAGCCGGGCCGCGGTCTCGCGCAGGCCGCGGACCTCCGCGTCGCATGACGGGCAGTGCTGCAGGTGGCGTTCGTATTCTGCCCGCTCCGGACCGGGCAGGGCATCCAGCGCGTAGCTGCCGGTGAGCACGTGCAAATCGTTGGCCAGGATCTTCACCACGTCACCTCCATGCAGTCACGCATCCTGATCAACCCGTCCCTGATCCTGGTCTTCACGGTGCCGAGGGCGACCCCGAGCAGCTGCGCCACTTGCGGATAGGTATATCCGCCGTAATAAGCGAGCTTGATCGACTCGCGCTGCAGCTCGGTGAGGCCGTCCAGGCAGCGGCGCACCCGCTGGTGATCCAGCGTCGCCGCGACGGACTCGGCCACGTCGTCGAGGGCCAGGTCCGGCGCCGCCTTCTGCTCCCGGCGCGAGCCGGCCGTCTCCGAACGGACCCGGTCGACCGCGCGGCGGTGCGCGATGGTCAGCGCCCAGGCGGCGGCGCTGCCCCGGGCCGGGTCGAACCTGGACGCCGTGCGCCAGATCTCGAGCAGCACCTCCTGGGCGACTTCCTCGGACTGGGCCGGATCTCGCAGCACCTGCCGGACCACCCCGTACACCGGCCCGGCCAGCTCGCCGTAGATCAGCTCGAACGCCCGGTGGTCGCCGCGCGCCACCAGCGCCAGCCGGGCGGCGAGGTCCAGTTCCTGTTCCGCCGCCGGCTCCGGCTGGCACTGTCGTACATCAGGCCCGCTCATGCCTCCCTATTCGAGGCAGAAGCGGATCCGGATTGCTCCCGCATCACTTCGTAAGGAATGCCAGGGGTGACCAATCCGGTACGCGGGCAGGTCCGAATGGGCGCCGTGATTAAGACATCGGTGTGACTTGCACCATGTTTGGCGCTTGGGCATCGAGCTTGGACCCTCACTTGCTGACTGGACTCCCCTTACGGCAGGAGCGGATTTCTTTGATTGTCTCGGGGTGGATCGTCGCGGTGAACATCCACCGCCACCGCGGACACCTGGCTCGGCTGCTGCGCCGGGCCGGGGTGCGAGCGGGCGCCGACCAGATCGACACCGTGCTGACGCCCCCGTCGTCCTGAGCCGGGGCGTTAACCGTGGACCGTTCGGTACTAAGGGCCTAACGGACCGCGGCTTGGTCAGGACAGCTCCACCATCGGGCCCGGGTAGCCGAGACGCTCGCGCTGGGCGGCGGGCAGTCTCCAGGGCGTCTGGATCCAGGCCGGGTCGAGCCCGGCCAGCTCCGCGACGTAACGGCGGACGTACCGGCCGGACTTGTCGAACCGCTGGGCCTGGCGCAGCGGGTTCATGACCCGGTTGGGCCTGGTGTTGTTGCCGGTCCCGGCCACCCACTGCCAGTTGCCCGCGTTGCAGGCCACGTCGCCGTCCGCGAGCAGGGAACCGAAGTGCTTGTAGCCGTGCCGCCAGTCCATCCCGAGGTTGCGGGTGAGGAACGAGGCGGTGATCATCCGGGCCCGGTTGTGCATGAAGCCCTCGGCGGCCAGCTGGCGCATCCCCGCGTCCACCACCGGGATCCCGGTCTGGCCCGCGCGCCAGGCGTCCAGCGCGCGCTCGTCGTGGTGCCAGGCGGCCCCGGGCCGGTAGTTCTTCCTGGCGATGTCGGGGAACGCGGCGGTCACCTGGTAGAAGAAGTCACGCCAGGCGAGCTGCCGGCAGAATTCCTCGCCGCCCGGGCGGTCCAGCGCGCCGGTCGCCACCTCGAGCGGCGACAGGCAGCCGAACCGCAGGTAGGCGCTGAGCCTGGAGGTCGCATCGCCGGCCAGGTCGTCGTGGTTCTCGTCGTAGCCGGCCAGCTGGCCCTTCCGCCAGCTGACGAACCGCTGGCGCCCGGCCTTCTCCCCGCCCTTGGCCAGCCCCGGGGAGGCGCCGCCGCCGGCGGCCGGGATGCGACCGATGCTCGGCATGGGCGGCATCTGGATGGCCGGCGGCACTGGACAGGGCCCGCGCCAGGTGGCCGCGCGCCAGGCCCGCCAGTACGGGGTGAAGACCCGGTAGTGCCCGCCGGCGGCCGGCTTGAGCCCGGCCGGCGGTACGACGGTCACGCCGGGGGTCAGGGCCAGGTCCAGCCGGTGCCGGGCACATTCGCGTTCGAGCTTGAGGCGGCGCGCCGTGGCGTAGTGCGACACGTCGTCGGCAAGGTAGACCGCGTTTGCATTTACCTCGACGGCGAGCTTGATCACCTCGGCGGCCGGATCGCCCTCCCTGACCACCAGGTCGCCGCCGCGCTCGCGCAGGGCCTGGCGCAGGTCGGCGAGGGATTCGGCCAGGAAGCGGGTGCGGTTCGGCGGCGCGGCGATGGCCGGGTCGGCCACGAACAGCGGCACCACCTGGCGGGCCCGGGCGCACGCCTGATGCAGCGCCGGGTTGTCGTGCAGCCGGAGATCACGGGTGAAGACCACGATCGCGGTGTCCATCTGCCTCCTTCTGATCACGCTCCGCTCACAGCTTAGGGTGGGGACATGGCGGGTCGACCACGGGTGGGCGTGTCGCGAGTGGCCTGCTCGGCGAGGAGGTCCGGTTCAACGGCGGGCACAAGCGCTACCGATGGCCAGCCGGGCCACCCTCGGCCGCAACGCCAACGCGCTGCAGCACGCGTACAGCCGGATCGGCCGGGAACTCGACCGGCCGCGCCGCCACGACCTGGTGGCCCGGATCGAGGCCTACCGACGCGGCGAGGAGCCGCTCAGCGTGCCGATCGCGCTGCTCGCCCACTACGCGAGCGGCGGCGAGTTCCCGTGGCTAGCCGAGCAGACCTACTTGCAGCCTTTCCCGGCCTGGCCCGGCCAGCAGAGGCCTAGCCGCGCAGGCCTAGCCGGTCCGCGAACGCCGAGATCTCGTCCCGCTGCGCGGCTTCGTCCGTCGCGACCGGCCCCACGACCAGCCGCGTCGTCCCGTTCGCGGCGTGACCAGCCACGTCGTCCGCGGTCATGTCGATTGATCCCCACCGGGTGCACTCCAACGCGCCCGGGTCCCGGCCCGCGGCCCGGGCGGTCTCCCGCATCAGGTCGAGCTGGGCGACCCGTTCCTGCGCGGTGAGCCGGCCTCCCGGGAAGTAGCCGTCGCCGCGCAGGCCCGCGCGGCGGGCCGCGGCCCGGCTGGATCCGCCGATGTGGATGGGCAGCCCGTCTTTGTTGAGCGGCTTGGGAAAGCTGCACAGGCTGGTGAAGGAGAAGAACTCCCCGTCGAAGCTGACGCCGTTCTCGTCCCCGGCCCACAGCAGTCGCAGCACGTCGATCGCCTCATCCGCGCGCCGGCCGCGGCTGGCGAAGTCGACGCCGGCCGCCATCGCCTCCCCGGGCAGCGCGCCCACGCCCACGGCGAGTAGGCGCATCCGCCCCTTGGACAGCACGTCGAGCGTCGCCAGCCGCTTGCCCAGGGCCACCGGGTGGTGGTAGGGCAGCAGCAGGACGCCGGTGCCGAGCAGGATGCGTTCGGTGGCCGCGGCGGCGAAGGCCAGGCACGTGAGCGGATCGGCGACTGGCGTGGACGCCGGGAGGGTGACCGGGCCGACGGTCGCGCCTGGGTACAGCGCGATGTGCTCGGGGACGTGGAAGGACTCGAAACCGCACCGCTCCGCGTGCCGGGCCACCGCGATCATCTGGTCCGGGGCGGTGCCGTAGTAACCGGTGTTGTAGCTGAGTCCGAACTTCATGTCCGCAACCTACCGCCCGTACCATCGTGCCGGTGGGAACCCGTTTCATCTCGGCCGTGGCCTTCTACGGGCCGAAGACAGGCCGACTGCGCGGGCTCCTGGCCGGGGTGCAGGCCCTGATCGCCGAGCACCTCGGCGACGATTTCCGGCCCTATTCACTCGAGCAGGTGCACGCCACGCTGATCGCGCTCAACGGCGTGCGCGCAGGCGGCACGATCGTCAACGAGTACTACCTGACCAATCGCGGCATGAGCCGCGAGATGGACCTCGTGCAGGCGATGAGCATCGTCACCGAGTCCTTTGCCTCTCCACTCGAGGTTCGCATCGGCGGCTCCTGGCCCCACCGGGAAACCCCCTTCACCAGCAGGGGTCGGCACCCGCTCGAACGATGCTTCTCGGTCCAGGGAAACGCCTTCGTCCTGGTCGGCTGGCCGACCGCTTCCCTGGCGGGGGCCAGGCGGCCGCTCGATGAACTGCGGCGGAAAATGAATGCGGCCAATGTGCTGCACCGTTACCACGCTCACGCCGCGGACATAGACAACGATCTTTACCTGGTGGTAGGGCATCACGCCGACGCCGCAGCCGGGTCGCTGAAGCAGATTGAGGCGGCCGTCCGGGACAATCTCGCCGACGACCCCGCGGACCTGGCCATCACGATGGAAGACATCAAGATAGTCGCGTCCGACTCGCATACGCTGGAGCCGCCGTTGTACGTCAGCGATATTCCGGCTGACGAATCGGTCCTACTCGCGCTCATGTCATCAGCCGACGACTGCGCGTGCCTTCCAGGACATCTGGGACGGACGATCGACCGCCGGGAATTAGGTGCTGCCCGCCCGGCGGTCACGTACCTTGCACCAGGTCCAAGCCGGACGATCGGCCGCACTGCTAGGCTCCAGCAAGATCCACAGCCGTTACCCGAGAAGCGTGATGCGTTGACGATGAGCACCGAAGAATATGACGTATGCCTTTCGTTCGCAGCAGAGCAAAGGCCATATGTCAATAGTGTGGCGCGCATACTTAGCGGATACCAGATCCGGGTCTTCTATGACAGCGATTTCGAGTCAGACCTTTGGGGAAAGAATCTTTACGAAGAGCTCACGCGCATCTACCGCGATAAGGCCCGGTACTGCGTCCTGTTCATATCGGAGGATTACATCCAGAAAAGATGGACCACGCTAGAATGGCGAGCCGCACAGGACCGGGCTCTCTCAGAAAGCCATGAATATGTCCTCCCGGTCCGCTTCGACGATTCTCCACTACCGGGCCTGGCGCATACTATCGGGTATATCGACGCCCGGCTGCATGAGCCGGAAAAGGTCGCTACCCTCATCCGGGAAAAGCTGATCCGGGACAAGGAAGCCACCGCCGGCCTGATGCCGAGCGAACTCCTGGCGCGGGCCGCGAGCATGGGTCTCGTCGGGATCGAGAATCGCGGGAATCCTGCCCACGCTTCACCGCCGGCCAACTACCTGCGCCTGGCCAGCCGCGAGATCATGGTTACCGGGCTTACTGCTAAGTACACGTTCACAAGGCTGGCAGGAAATCTCTTTGACGCCCTGTCCAGAGGGATCAAGGTGCGGGCGATGCTGCTGGACCCGAGTTCAGCGGACCTAGCCTGGCTGCAGAACCAGGAATCCGTGGACATTGAGCGAGAGATCGAATTTGTCCGGAGTATTATAGTGGAGCAGTTTGCCAACCATCCGAATTTCGAGGCGCGATGCTTCCCCTATGCACCGCCCTTCACCGGGATTCTCCTAGACGGCTCTTTTGCGCGGCAGGAAAACACGGAGACAGATATAATATCGCGTTTGCGCGTTCAGCCTGCTGTCCGGCACGCCACCCAGCACAGCGGCCTGGTACTCGAATTCCAGGCAGTACCCCGGTCGAGTAACGTTGATAACGTATCGACTCCGCTCGAGTTCTTTTCTCATGATCTGGAGAAGCAGTGGGAGAGCGCAAGTCGTCGCATATAGAAATCGGATGGGCGCCCGATATCATGCAGGTGTACCGGGGGAAAAGGGTTCTCGTAACCGGCCACACCGGGTTCAAGGGCGCATGGCTTGCGACGTGGCTGCTGAAGCTGGGAGCTACGGTCTACGGCTACGCACTACCGCCTGATGAGCCGAGCCTATATCAGAGCCTTGGCCTAGCCGGCGAAGTAACCGAACGATACGGCGACATCTGCGACGAAGGTGGCCTACGCGAACTCGTCCGGCTGGCCAGGCCGGACATAGTCTTCCACCTAGCTGGCGTATCTACTATCGCGGCATCGCTGCATGATCCGGATCGGGCATTCCATGTGAACGCCGGCGGATTCGCCAATCTCCTATCCGTGGCTCAGGAACTTGGCACGGCGGGTTCGATCGTCTGCGTGACCAGCGACAAGTGCTACCGGCCTTCCGCAGTCCCGCATCGTGAAGATGACCAGCTCGGCTTCGGAGATCCGTACTCCGCCTCGAAGGCTACCGTCGAGCTGGTGGTGTCGGCCTACCAGTTGCAGGACAGGCTCAGGCCGCTGGTGGCGACGGCCCGGTCGGGAAACGTGATCGGCGGCGGCGACTGGATCCGTGGCCGCCTCGTTCCCGATGTGGTGCGCGCGTGCATGGAGTCGGGCAAGCTGGGTTTGAGGAATCCGCAGGCAGTACGACCCTGGCAGCATGTGCTGGATGTGATCAATGGCTACCTGATCCTCGGCAGAGAGCTGCTCGCGGGCAACGAGAAATATGCTCGCCCGTATAATTTTGGACCGGACCCCGACCAGCATTGGCGGGTCGCGGATGTGGTTAATTCACTTGTCTCGCACCTAGGTACACGGATCGACATTTTCTCCGACGACGCCGCACTGAAAGAGTGCGAGGATATTCATCTTCTGCTCGATTCGCAAGCAGCTGTCATCGACCTCGGCTGGGCACCCGCCTGGAATGCGCAAAGAGCGGTAGCGGAGACCGCGGCCTGGTATCTCGAATCTTACCGGCGTGAGCATCGGAAGATGCTGAGCGAATCGCTAATGCAGATCGACGACTTTACCGGTTCTGGCAGGCATGAAATTCACTGGCCCTGCGATAGCCGTGATGGGAATGACCGCTGATGCAGGGCGTGCTCGCGCTGGTGCCGTGAGCGGGGCCGCCCGGCGGCGACGCGGGCCGCAGCCAGGGCGATCCACAGCAGCCGGCTGCACCTGGATCTTCGGCCAGCCGACCAGGCCGCCGAAGTTGCCCGGCTAGAAGCGCTCGGCGCCCGCCGGGTCGACATCGGCCAGGGCGAGGTGAGCTGGGTGATCATGACCGACCCGGATGGCAACGAGTTCGACGTGCTGCCGCCGCTCACGGCCGATGAGCTGGGGCCCTGAGGAACAGGCCTCTGGTCCACGCGGTCAGGGGGGCTTGAGGAGCTGACCGGCGGCGGGATCCCAGCGCCACGCCGCGGCCGCGGTAAGGTGCGTGCCGCCCAGCCATCGGTCGATGCCCAGCAGCGCGACCCGGTCCGCCTGGCCGTCGAGGACCCGCTCGCCCAGGCCGGTCAGCCTGAGCGGCAGCCGGGCGAAGGCGCGGGCGTCACCCAGCGGCGGCGACGCCGGCAGCGGGTCGCCTGCCTGTGTTTCGACCAGGCGATCCGGGCCGGCGCCCAGGCTCGCGAGCGCGCGGAAGAACCACGCGTCACCCAGGAACGGTGCCGTCTCCAGGTCCTGGGCCGCCAGGAAGGCCGCCACCGGCGTGGCCGCGCCCGCCGCGATGGCCTGCAGCGCCCGCCGTTCGGTCCCGGACAGGCCGTCCCGCGGGGCGGGCAGCTCCTCGAGCAGCCGGAGCAGCGCCGGTCCGAGGAACGGCAGCCCGGGGAGATCCGCATGGGCGGACGCGGCGAGCGCGGACGCGGCGAGCGCGGACGGGTCGGGGCGGCGCAGGGCGGACCAGACCGAGGCCGCCGCGGCCAGCGTGTCCGGGCTGGCGGGCACGCGGGCCGGCCAGAGCGTCTCGAGCTGGTCCGCGGTCAGCTCGCCGAGGCCGCGGAACGCCGGGCGGCCGGGAAACGAGCCGACGACGATCAGCTCAGGCGTGCCCCCGGCCGCGGCGGCCAGCGCCAGCGCGTCCACGAGCTGGAGCTGGTCGTACAGGTCGTGCTCGAACCACAGCACTACCTGCTGGCCGTCTCGCAGCGCCTGGAGGAGCTGCCGGTCCCGCCGCTCCAGCGAGGCCAGGATCGACCGTCTGCTCCCCCACCCGCACCCGGCCACGAACGCCGAACGGGCGTGCAGCAGCTCGCGCCGCGTCCCGGCGGGCACCGGCCCCTCGTGCAGGACGTCCTGCCAGGGCAGCACCGCGCCGCCCAGCGAGGTCTGCCGGAGCGTGTTCCCGGCGCTGTCGCCGTTGGTGACGTGCAGCGGCAACAGGCGCACCGGCGACTCGCGGCCGCGCCGGGCCAGGTACGCGGCGCCGCATGTGCAGTGATCCAGCGACTCGCACGCGCATCCGACGATCCGCGCGAGTTCGTCGCGCATGCGCCGCAGGCTGGCGATGCGCGCGTCGATCTCGTCGATCTTCGCCGCGGCCCGGGTCCGCAGCGCCTCGGAGGCGGGCCCGCTCCGGGCGACGCGAAGGTACTCCTCGATCTCGGCGAGGGTGAAGCCGATCGCCTGCGCCTCCTTGATCGCGCGCAGGAAACGCACGGCATCCTCGTCGTAGTGCCGGTGCCCGCTCGGTGTCCGGTCGGGTTCGGGCAGCAGGCCGCGGCGCTCGTAGTACCGCAGCGTCTCGACATTGACGCCTGCCCGCCGCGCGACCTCGCCCGCTCTCATGCCTGCACCATAAACCCGTACCCGGGTACGGGAATCAAGGGGAATGGAGGCAAAATTTTTGGTTCTTCCTGGTCGCGGGGGGTAGCGAAGACGCATGGCTGATTCTGATACCCATGAGACGGAAGCCGAACTGCGCATATCCCGGGTCAAGGCGCTCAGCGACCAGGACACCCTCACCGTCGTGACCTACCTGCTGGCCAAGTACCCGGATGTGTTCCCCGGCATGCTGGACGATGCGCTGAGCACCATCAGCCCGAAGAACAGCGGCTAGGGCGCAGGCCCTCGCGCTGGTTCGAATGACTCGAACAGGTTTCCAGGTTGTTCGATCATATGTTTTAATAGCGCTATGGCCGCGATCACCTGGGAGATGACATGTTCGCAGCCCTAGCACAAGGTGCCAGCCACCCCGCCGTCGCCGCCTGGCTTGCGCTGGGCACCGCCGGGCTGGCCGCCGTCGTGGTGGCCATGGCCTGGAACGTGAACGCGCGCCAGATCCGGCTGGCGGAACAGCTGGCCAGGCGCCAGTTCCTGATCACGAGCGGCGCCGGGGCGGGCCGTGCCGTGGACAAGGGCGACGCGGCCGAGATCGAGGGAACCGGAGACGCCGCCCGGGTGAAGAAGGAGGGCGCGCCGCGCGGCAAGCCGGTGCCGCCGGAGGTCATCGAGGGACCTGACGAGGTGATCACCGGCGAGCAGGCCAGGTACCGCGTGCAGCCGTCGGGCCCGCACCAGGTGGTGACGTGGGCGGTCGGCGGAGGCGCGGTCTCGCATGCGCCCGACCCGGTCCATCCCGACGACCTGCTGCTCATCGCCGACCAGCCGGGCGACCTGACCATCATCGCCCGGGTGCGCGAGGGCCTGACCGAGCGGCGCGCGACGAAGCAGGTCGCCGCCGTGCCCGAGGTGACGCCGCCGGCGCCGCCGTTCGCACTGCGACTGTTCCTGCACGGGTGGGGGCTGGTCGTGGTCGCGGTCCTGATCGTCGGGTTCGCCGGGGCCCTGGACGCGCTGGGCAACTTCACCTCCTCCGACTTCATCGCCCTGGCCGTTCCGCTGGCCGCGCTGCTCGGCGTGATCGCCGTGGCGCGGGGCGCCAGCGAGGCCAGCGGACGTCCAGCCAACGGACACGGCCACGGCGCGGGCAAGCGGCACGGCCAGGTCTAGGCCGGGTCGCCGGAGGGCTCACGGACAAGGAGCTGAACTATTCGTATCTTAAACCTGTACAGCGATATGGTATAGAGATACAGTGCTGCCGTAGCCCGGGCATCCGGCGCCGGGCGGAAGGCGGTGCACACCCATGACCACTCTCGTTATCGCGGAGCCGACGGCCCCCCCGGATAAGGGCCTGCGCGCCGGAGCGCTCGGGCTGATCTCCAGCGTGGTGATCGCGGTCTCCTCCACCGCGCCCGCCTACAGCATGGCCGCGACGCTCGGCCTGATCGTCGCCGTCGCCGGCGTGCACAGCCCGGGCACGCTGATCGTGTCGTTCCTGCCGATGCTCTGCATCGCGTACGCGTTCCGCGAGCTGAACAAGGCCGATCCGGACTGCGGCACGACCTTCACCTGGACGGCCCGGGCGTTCGGGCCGCGGGCCGGCTGGATGGGCGGCTGGGGGATCATCGCGGCCGACGTCATCGTGATGGCCAGCCTGGCCCAGATCGCCGGGCGGTATTTTCTTCAGCTCGTCGGCGCCGGCACGGCCGGGACCATCTGGGTGACGGTCGCGGGCGTGGCGTTCATCGCCCTGCTCACCGGGGTCTGCTACCGCGGGATCGAGGTGTCGGCCCGGCTGCAGCAGGTGCTGCTGGTCATCGAGGTGGGCGCGCTGGCGGTCTTCGCGATCGTCGCGCTGGTGAAGACCGGCACCGGGCACGCGCTGCCCGGAGCGGCTCGCCCGTCGGCGGCGTGGCTGAGCCCGTGGACGGGATCGTTCGGCCGCCTGTCGAACTCGTTCCTGCTGGCCGTGTTCATCTACTGGGGCTGGGACTGCGCGCTCAGCGTGAACGAGGAGACCAAGGACTCCGCGCGCACCCCCGGCCGCGCCGCGGTCATGGCCACGGTGATGCTGGTCGCCATCTTCGCGGTGATCAGCACGGCCGCCCTGGCCTACGCCGGGCCCGCGTTCCTGGCCGCGCACAGCACCGACGTGCTCGGCGCCATGGCCACCTCCGTGCTGGGCAGCACGCCGGGCAAGCTGCTCGTGCTGTGCGTGCTGACCTCCACCGCCGCGTCCACCCAGACCACGATCATGCCGACCGCGCGCGCGGTGCTGGCGATGTCGGCGCACGGCGCGATACCGGCCTGGTTCGCCCGGATGCACCTGCGCTTCCGCACCCCGACCATTGCCACCCTGGTCATGGGCGCGGTCTCGGCCCTGTTCTACGTGCTGCTGACCGCCGTGTCCCAGAACGTGCTGGCCGACTCCGCAGCGTCGGTCGGGCTGCTGATCGCCTTCTACTACGGGCTGACCGGGTTCGCCTGCGTCTGGTTCTTCCGGCACTCGCTGCTGACCAGCGTGCGCTCGCTCCTGGTCAAGGGCGTCCTGCCGCTGACCGGCGGGCTGACCCTGCTCGGCGCGTTCGTCCTGTCGATCAAGTCCTACTGGCCGGCCGCGAGCAGCTACTCCAGCTTCGGCGGGATTGGGGGTATCTTCCTGATCGGTGCCGGTTCCCTCATCATCGGAGTGGTCGTCATGCTCATCACCGCCAGGTTCCTGCCCCGGTACTTCGCCGAAGGGATTACCACGCGTGGTCGCGCTGAGTGAGCCCGGGCGGGGGCGCCGGGCCGGGCGCCGGAAGACCGCGGTGCTCGAGGCCGCCTGCCGGGTCATCGCCGAGCGAGGCGCGGACGCCACCCGCTTCGCCGACGTGGCGGCCGAAAGCGGCGTCCCGGTGAGCACCCTGCAGTACTACTTCGGCTCACGTGAGGACATGCTGGTCGCGGCCTTCCGGCACGCGTCAGACGCGGAGATCGCCGCGCTGGAGGCGGAGGTCACCGCCATAGACGACCCGTGGGACCAGCTCGAGCGGATCATCACGAGGTCGCTGACCGGATATGAGCCCGATGCACCCGGCGCCGGGCGGCTGTGGATCGAATCCTGGCACTTCGGCATCCGCGACCCCGAGATGCGCGCCGACGCGCTGCGCGACAACACTGCCTGGCGACGGCTGGTGGCGGAGGTAGTGCGGCGCGGCATCGAGCTGGGCAGCTTCAGCGGCAGCCACGACCCGGACAAGGTCGCCGTACTCGCCGTCGCCGCGGCCGACGGGATGGGTATCCCGCTGTCGCTCGGCGACCCGGGCATCACCGCGCCGGGCGCGGTGCAGGACGTGCTCGCCGCGCTGCGTGAGCTCCTGGGCCGCTAGCGCGGACCCGGCACGTCTCGAACGCGTATCACTGCGGCCAGGCCGCTTGACGGGCTTCTGACCAGGGAGTTGCCGAACGGCGCGGGCCGGGGAGGGCCGGCCCGCGCCGTCGTCAGGCGACCGCCTTACGGCGTGAGCGCGTCGTAGATCGCCTTCGCGTATTCGGCGCTGCGCTCGGAACCGACGATGCCCGGGCCCATCTTGTTCATCATGTAGGAGATCGTCATCCGGCGGCCGACGTCCATGATGATCATGGAGCCGCCCCAGCCGCCCCAGAAGCAGATCTTCTTGTCCGGGATGTAGGGCAGGGTGTCGAGCTGCGGCAGCCCGTATCCGATGCCGTACCGCAGCGGAATGCCGAGCACGAGGTCGATGCCGTTGGTCTGCTCGCGGAAGATCAGGTCGATGGTTTCCGGGCTCAGCAGGCGGATCCCGTCGACCTCGCCGCCGCGGGCGACCACCGACATGACGCGGGCCACCGACCGGGCGTTGCCGTGCCCGTTGGCGGCGCCGATGTCCGCCCGCCGCCAGCCAGGCGTGTTGGCTTGCTCGGCGGCGATCGGCGGCCCGGTCAGCGTCTTGACCGTGGGGCTGTCCATGCCGAGGGCCTCCAGGTCGAACGGCAGCGGCGGCGGCGGGACCACGTCTGCGATCCGGCCCCAGTCGCTTTCCGCCGCGCCGATCTGGAAATCGGCGCCCAGCGGCCCGGCGATCTCCTCGGCCACGAACTGCTTGAGCGTCTTACCGCTGATCCGGCGCACCACCTCGCCGACCAGGTGCCCGTAGTTGAGCGCGTGATAGCCGGATGCGGCACCCGGCTCCCACCACGGCGCCTGGGCCGCCATCCGGGAGGTGGCCTTCTCCCAGTCGTAGAGATCCTCCACCACAGCCGGCTGTTCCAGGCCGGACACCCCGGACGCGTGCGACATCACGTGCCGGACCAGGACGTCCTGCTTACCCGCGGCGCCGAACTCCGGCCAGTACTTCGCCACCGGCGCGTCCACGTCCAGTTCGCCCCGCTCGGCCAGCATCAGCGCGGCCAGGCTGGTCACCGTCTTGGTGGAGGACCAGACGTTGGTGATGGTGTGCTCGTCCCACGGGATCGTCCTGGCCTGGTCACGGAAGCCGCCCCACATGTCGACGACGATGTCCCCGTCGATGTCAAGCACGAACGAGGCGCCCAGTTCCTCGCCCGAGTCCAGGTTCCGTGCCAGCGCGGCGCGCACCGCCTCGAACCGTTCGTCACACATCCCGTGAATGTCCGCCATGGTCGTCCTCCTCGCCGCTGAGGGCCAGCGCGCGCCGGCTTCGGGCGCGGACCGAAATTGAAGCTGACGCTAGCAGTCGCGCCCCGCCCGCAACAGCCCTGCTTCCGCCGCTCTGTCTGCAGTTATGGGAGCTATAGCGGTGGGTACGCCCCGCCGCCGCCAAGACCCCAGCCCGTGCAACCACGCCGATGTCACATCGGTGTTGCCATAGCCACCCCGATGTGACATTGGTGTGGTAATAGGACATAGCCGGGAGACGCGCGTGTGGTCGGAGGGACTACTGAGGCCAGCGTGAGGAAGCCCGGAAGCGAGGGCGCCGTAATACCGGAAGCGAGGGCGCCGTGATAGACGCACGCCGATCTCCTGGCGAGGGGCGGGCGGGGGCGGAGGCGGGGCGGGGACAGGGGCGGGCGGGGCAAGGGAGAATGGGGGGATGTCATCTCCCTCCGACGTCTACTTGCACGGGCATCACGACAGCGTGCTTCGGTCGCACCGCTGGCGGACCGCGGAGAACTCAGCGGGGTACCTGCTGGCGCGGCTGCGGCCGGACGCGCGCGTGCTCGACGTGGGCTGCGGCCCCGGCACGATCACCGCGGACCTGGCCGCCCGGGTCCCCGACGGGCAGGTGACCGGCATCGACGCGGCCGCCGACGTGCTGGCGCTGGCCCGGCAGGAGGCGGAGCGCCAGGGGCAGGGCAACGTCCGGTTCGAGGTCGGGGACGTGTACCGCCTGGCCTACGCCGACGGGACGTTCGACGTGGTGCACGCGCACCAGGTCCTGCAGCACCTGTCCGACCCGGTCGCGGCGCTGGCCGAGATGCGGCGGGTGACCCGGCCGGGCGGGCTGGTCGCCGCGCGCGACGGGGACTACGGCGGGTTCTTCTGGTTCCCCGACGACCCCGGGCTGACGGAATGGCAGGCCCTGTACCGGAACGTGGCCCGGGTGCTCGGCGGGGAGCCGGACGCGGGCCGGCGCCTGCTGTCCTGGGCCCGGCGGGCCGGCTTCGCCGCGGTCGAGGCCTCGGCCAGTGCCTGGTGCTACACCATGGCAGAGGACCGGGCGTGGTGGGGCACGTCGTGGGCCGAACGGCTGACCGAGTCGCCGTTCGGCGACCGGGCCGTCGAGCACGGCCTGGCCACCCGGGCTGACCTGGCGCGGCTGGCCGGGGCGTGGCGCCGGTGGGCGGCCAGCGAGGACGGCTGGTTCCTCATCCCGCACGGCGAGATCCTCTGCCAGGTTTAGGCGGCCAGGGCGGCCGCGGCGGCCAGCGCGTCAAGGACGACGCGGACCGCAGGCTTGCGGTCGCCGCCGCGGCGGCTGACCGTGAAGACCTGCCGGGTCACCGGCTCGGCGGGCGAGACCAGGCGGACCCGCGGCGGCAGCTGGCGGGCGGCCAGCGCGGGCACCAGGGTGACGCCCGCGCCCGCCGCGACCAGGTTGAGCAGGACCGCGAAATCCGTGGCCCGGGCGACCACGCGGGGCACGAACCCGGCCCGGGCGCAGGCCCGCTGGATCATCTCGGCGCAGCTGGTGCCCTCGCGCGGCGCGAGGAACGGCTGGCCGGCCAGGGAGCTCAGCGGCACCGTGTCGTCCGTCGCCAGCTGGTGGCCGGCCGGGACGGCCACCAGGACCGGATCACTGAGCAGTTCGCGCCGCTCGAACAGCGGGTCCAGGGGGCGGGGCAGCAGGTCGTACTCGTGTGCCACGGCCACGTCGGTCTCACCGCGGAGCACGGCGGGCAGCGACTCCTCCGGTTCCATCTCGGTCAGGTCGAGCCGCACCTGCGGCGCGGAGCCGGCTAGCGCCGCCCACGCCGCGGACACGAAGCTCGCGGCGGCGGACGGGAACGCGGCCAGCGCGACCCGGCCCGCGACCTGGTCGCGCAGCGCGGCCAGGTCGGCTTCGGCCTCGCCCAGCTGGGCCAGCAGCGCGTCGGTGTGCCCGACCAGGATCAGGGCAGCCGGGGTGAGCTCGAGCCCCCGTCCGGCCCGTTCGGTAAGTCTCATCCCCACCTCCCGCTCCAGGGCGGCGAGCTGCTGGGAGACGGCGGGGGCCGAGTAGCCGAGCGCGGCGGCGGCCGCGGTCACCGACCCGTACGCGCTGACAGTGTGCAGGACCCGGAGCCTGCGGACATCGAGCATGAAGCTCAGCTTAGCAGTTACGACTGATTTTGTAACTGGACCTTAAGCAACGGCGGGACGAGACTGGCTTCATGAGAAGGTTCGCGAGTCTCGCCGCCGCCGGGACGGTGCTGCTGTGGGCCAGCGCCTTTCCCGCCATCACCGTCGCGGACCGGGGCCTCGGTCCCGCCGGGCTGGCCGTGGCCCGGCTGGCGGTCGCGTCGGCGGTGCTGGCGCTGGCCGCGCCGCTGCTGGGCGTGCGCATGCCCCGGGCCAAGGACCTGCCGCTGATCGCGCTGTGCGGGCTGGCCGGCATGACCGGGTACCAGCTGCTGCTCAACGCCGGGGAGCGGGTGGTGCCCGCCGGCACGGCCAGCCTGCTGGTGGCGACCGCGCCGGTCTACGCCAGCCTGCTTGCGGTGGCGTTCCTGGGCGAGCGCCCGGGCCGGCGGCGGTGGGCCGGCAGCGCGGTGGCGCTGGCCGGCACCGCGGTGATCGCGGTGGCGCACGGGCTGGGGTTCGGCGCCTCGGCGCTGATCGTGCTGGCCGCGGCGGTGCTCCAGGCGGTCTTCCACACCGCCCAGAAGCCGCTGCTGGCCCGGTACAAGAGCTTCGAGGTCACCGTGTACGCCATGTGGGCCGGCACGGTGTTCATCCTGCCGTGGACCGGGGCCCTGGTGCGGGCCCTGCCCGGGGCCGGCGGAGGGGCCATCGGCTCGGCCGTCTTCCTGGGCGTGGCGCCGTCGGCGGCCGGCTTCGTGCTGTGGGCCTACGCCATGGCCCGGATGGACGTCGGGCGGGTCACCGTCAGCCTCTACCTGGTCCCGGCGGCGGCGATCCTCATCTCCCTGGCCTGGCTCGGCCAGGTCCCCGGCCCGGTCGAGCTGGCCGGCGGGGCGATCGCCCTGGCCGGCGTCCTGCTGGCCGGCGGCTCAGGCGTCGCGGCGGGTGATGAGGACGGTGGCCGCGACCAGGGCAGCGGCCGGCCAGGCCAGCACGACCAGCAGGGACAGGCCGGGGGAGAACAGGTTCGCCGCCGGGTGCAGCGCCGTCACCTGGCGGGCCGCCTCAAGCAGCGTGAACCGGCCGATCCGGCCGTTCCACGGGGCCGGCAGCAGGCCCAGGACGGACGGCACCACGATCACCGCGATCGTGGCGGCGATGCCGCCCGCGGTGTGCCGGATGATCGAGCCGAGGGCCAGGCCGAGCAGCGCGCATACGCACAGCAGCAGGCCGGCCGCCAGCACCGCCCCGGGCACCCCGGGCCTGGACAGGGATACGCCCTGGTGATGGCCGGACAGGACGGCCTGGACGAGAAAGAACGACACGAAGGCGACCAGCTCGCCGGCCGCCAGCGTCACCGCCCCGAGCACGACCGCCTTGGCGGCGAGCACCGCGCGGCGCCGCGGTGCGGCGGTGAACGTGGTGCGGATCAGCCCGGTGCTGTACTCGGCGCTGAACGCCAGCACGCCCATGACGGCGACCGCGATCACCGCGTACTCCAGGCTGATGACCTCGGCCAGCAGCGGGTCGGGCGGCGGCCCGGCGGAGGCGGGCTGGTTCGCGAAGGCGAAAGCGACCAGGGTACTGACCGCGACCGGGGTGACCACCGCGACCAGCAGGGACCAGTAGGTCGAACGGACCGAACGGAACTTGGTCCACTCCGAGACGAGCAGGTCGAGCGCCCGGATGGCGAGGGACGGGCTCATGAGGAGGGGCTTTCCGTGGCGGGCTGCTGCCCGCGGTAGTCGGTGCTCTCGCCGGTGAGGTCGAGGTAGGCGTCCTCCAGTGAGGCCTGCCTGGGCACCAGGGCGTGCAGGGCGATGCCGTGCCCGGCGGCCAGGTCGCCGACGGCGGCGGCGTCCAGGCCGGTGACGACCAGCCCGCCGTCGTCCTGCGGCGTGACCGTCGCGCCGTTGGCGGTGAGCAGCGGGGCGAGCTCGGCCGCCCGGGGCGAGCGCAGCAGCACGTCCCGGCGGGCGCTCGACTCGATCAGCTGAGCCGTGGGCAGGTCGGCGAGCAGCCTGCCGCGGCCGATGACGACCAGGTGGTCGGCGGTCAGCGCCATCTCGCTCATCAGGTGGCTGGAGACCAGGACGGTGCGGCCCTGCCTGGCCAGTTCCCTGAAGAACCCGCGGATCCAGTGGATACCCTCCGGGTCCAGGCCGTTGACCGGCTCGTCGAACATGAGTACCGGGGGGTCGCCGAGCAGCGCGACCGCGATGCCCAGGCGCTGCTTCATGCCGAGCGAGAAGCCCTTGACCCGGCGCTGCGCGACCGCCTCGAGCCCGGCCAGCCCGAGCACCTCGGTGACCCGGCGCCGCCCGATCCCGTTGCTCTGCGCGACGAAGAGCAGGTGCGCCCAGGCGGTCCGGCCGCCGTGCAGGGCGGTCGCGTCGAGCAAGGACCCGACCTCGCGCAGCGGCCGGATCAGCGTGTCGTACCGGCGGCCGCCGACCAGGGTCCGGCCGGAGGTGGGCGCGTCCAGGCCCAGGATCACCCGCATGGTGGTGGTCTTGCCCGCGCCGTTCGGGCCGAGGAAGCCGGTCACGTGCCCCGGGCGCACCGTGAAGCTGAGATCATCGACCGCGGTGACCGCCCCGAAACGCTTAGTCAGCCCCTCCACTTCGATCATGCCGTCGCCCCGTCCCCCGGGCTCGCAGGATTCCATGGCTGTGACAACGTAATGACTCTTAGTACGCGCCGGCGAATAACCCGTCGACCCACAGAGGGGCGGCGCTGCTGAGGCAGCTCGGAGCATACGGCTTGTTTCGCTGCGACTACTTATCAGTAGGTTGCCACATTCATTGATTCGAGCGCGTGAGGTTTTCGGGGGATGGTCACGGGGGAGAGCGAGGTTATCACTTAGGGTGATTAAATGGTGGAGCGGCGCGGTGGGGGGGCGCGTGGGGGGTGTGGGGGACGGGGCCAATGCGGTCTACGGGGCAGGAGTAGGTAAGGGTTCATGGGGGCACCTCGGGCTAGAGCAGGCTCGGATCTGGAGACGAACGTCACCCGCCAGGGCGGATCCGCGACGGCCGTGCTCGATTTCGCCGTCGCGGCGATCCTGCGCGATGACACCGCGCTGGGCGCGCTGCCCGCCGTGCTGGCCCGGCTGGTGACCGCGTTCGGCCTGCGCGCCGCGCTGGCCTTCCAGCCATCGGTTCAGCTGGCGACGGGCCAGCCGCCCTCGGTGCTGGCGATGTACCCGCCCGGGGCGGTGGACCAGGCGCTGCTGGCCAGGATCGGCGCGCTGACCCTGGCGCAGCGCGACACCGTCGCCGGCCCGCTGCCGGTGACGATGGGCGGCCAGCCGGCCAGCGCGCTGCTGGCTCATTCGGCGCCGGTCGGCGGCCAGTGCCTGTGTGCCCTGGCCCTGATCGGCGACGCGGCGGGCTGGGACGCCGAGGTCCGCACCACCGCGCACGCCGTCGCCGCCATCGTGGCCACGCAGATCCGGCACGCCAACAGCATGGCCAGACTCGAGCGCTCGCACGCCTCGCTGGCGGACCAGACCGAGCGGCTGAACTGCCTGATCGCCTCGGCCATCCCCGGCGTGCTCATCTGTGACGAGCGGGGCACGGTCACCAACATCAGCCAGAGCTTCGGGACCATGTTCGGCCTCGCTGAGCCCGCCGCCCTGGCCGGCGCGTCCGCCGTCTCGGTGATGCGCCGCATCGAGCACCTGTTCGCCGATCCTGTCCGGTTCATCCGGCGGGCCGTGGCGGTGTTCCGCGCCCGGCAGCCGACGACCGGGGAACAAATCGACTGCGCGGACGGCCGCACCGTCGAATGGGACTACTGGCCGGTGCTCGTGGCCGGCCGGTACCGCGGCGACATCTGGCTGGCCTGGGACATGTCACACCGCAAGGAGCTCGACGACGCCAGGAACCAGTTCCTGGCCATCGTGTCGCACGAGCTGCGCACCCCGCTGACATCGATCATCTCCTTCAGCGAGCTGATCAGGGGCGAAGCCGAGGGTCTCACCCCGGACGGGGTCCGCTTCCTGGACATCATCGAGCGCAACGCCGACCGGCTGCACCGGCTGGTCGGCGACCTGCTCATGCTGGACCGGCTCGAGGCAGGCGGACTGCCGCTGGACCTGGCCCCGGTCTCGATCGCCGACCTCGTCGGCGAGGCGGTCCGGTCGGCGTCGGCCGGCGCCGCCAAGCAGAGCGTCACCATCGACCTCACGACGGACCAGGGACCGCTCGTGCCCGGCGACCAGCGGCGGCTGATGCAGGTGCTGGACAACCTGATCGCGAACGCCGTCAAGTTCTCGCACCGGAACCAGCGCGTGCACGTCAAGGCCACCTACGACGGCAGCCGCTGGCGGATCGACGTGACCGACAGCGGCATCGGCATCCCCCCGGAGGAGGCCGGGCAGCTCTTCCGCCGGTTCGTCCGCGCCTCCAACGCGCGCACCGCCGGGCTGCCGGGAACGGGCCTGGGCCTGTCCATCGTCAAGGTGCTCACCGAGATGCACGATGGGCAGGTGGCGGTGGACAGCACCCTGGGCCGCGGCAGCACGTTCAGCGTCTTCTTGCCGGGGCCCGCGTGAAAGGCCGGGTCCTGGTGATCGAGGACGACCAGGACATCTCGCTGGGCATCCGCACCGTGCTGAGCAGGAACGGGCTCGAGGTGGACAGCTCGAGCGACGGGAAGCAGGGCCTGCGCACCTTCCACCTGGGCCGGCCCGAACCCTTCGACCTGGTGGTGCTCGACATCGGGCTGCCGTCGCTGGACGGATGGGCGGTGCTTGAGCGCATCCGCGACCTGAGCGACGTGCCCGTCCTCATCCTGACCGCGCACGGCAAGGAGGGCGAGAAGGTACGGGGGCTGCACGGCGGCGCCGACGACTATCTCACCAAGCCGTTCGGCAACCGCGAACTGGCCGCCCGCGTCGAGGCCCTGCTCCGGCGGCCCCGGGCGCAGCAGCCGCGGGCCGAGATCTACGACGACGGCCGCCTGCTGGTCAAGCTCAGCGTGCGGGAGGTCAGCGCGGGCGGCACGCCGGTCGCGCTGACCCCGATCGAGTTCCGCCTGCTGGCCGCGCTGATCCGGCATCCGGGCCAGACCCTCAGCCTGGACCAGCTGCTCAAGCTGGCCTGGAACGACCCGTTCGGGGTGGGGCCCGACCGGGTGAAGTTCGGCGTCATGCGGCTGCGCCGCAAGCTCGGCCAGGGCGCCGGGGAGGCGGGCGCCGCGATCGAGGCGGTCCGCGGGTTCGGCTACCGGTACGTGCCGCCGGACTAGGTCGCAACTGCCCTGCACCGGGGCCGCAACGCGGGCCGGCAGCCAGCTCGTGCAAAGTGGCCACATGAGCACAAGCAGCACGGACGGGACACGCGGACGGATCCTCGTCGTCGAGGACGACCCGGAAGCGGCCCTGTTCGCCGTGCACGTGCTGGCTAACCGGGCCCGGTTCGAGGTCACCCACACCGCCGACCCCGTCGTGGCGCTCCGGCTGGCCGCCGCCGAGCACTGGGACCTGCTGCTGACCGACCTGGACCTGCCGGGCATGACCGGCCTGGAACTGCTCGGCGCGGTGCGGACGGTGGCGCCCGGCCTGCCGGTCGTCGTGATGAGCGCGCACGCGCCGGTGACGACCGACGCGATGCTCGGCCAGGCCGTCGAGTACCTGGAGAAGCCGCTGCGGGTGGACCAGCTGATCGCGACGGCGGCCGCCCTGATCGGCCGGGGACGCCGACCTTTAGGGACAGCCCGGATCACGATAACCTGCGGACGTGGCGATCGATACAGGCAGCGTCGACAGGGGCAGGGTCCGGGGAGCCGGGGTTGTCGTCACCGGCGCGGGCGCGGGGATCGGCCGGGCGCTGGCCCGCGGGCTGGCCGCGGCGGGCGCGCGGGTGGTGGTCAACGACCTGGACGCCGGGGCCGCGGCGGCGGTGGCCGACGAGGTCGGCGGATACCCGGTGCCCGGCGACGCGGCCAGCGAGGAGGGCGTGCACGCGCTCATCACCGCCGCCCGCGAGCACCTGGGCGAGATCGACATCTACTGCTCCAACGCCGGCATTGCGGCCGGCGCCGGCCCGGACACGCCGGACCCGGTCTGGCAGCAGGCCTGGGAGGTCAACGTCCTGGCCCACGTGCGGGCGTCACGGGAGCTGCTCCCGGCCTGGCTGGAGCGCGGACGGGGCTGCCTCGTCGTGACCGCGTCCGCGGCCGGGCTGCTCACCATGCTGGGTTCGGCCACCTACTCGGTGACCAAGCACGCGGCCGAGAGCTACGCGGAGTGGCTCGCCGCCACCTACGGGCACCGCGGCCTGGTGGTGCACTGCATCTGCCCGCAGGGCGTACGGACGAACATGCTGGCCCAGTCCGGCCGGGCCGGGCAGGTGGTGCTGCAGGACGCCGCGATCGAGCCCGAGCAGGTCGCCGACGCGCTGCTGGCCGGACTGGCGTCGGGCGAGTTCCTCATCCTGCCGCACCCGGAGGTCCGCGGGTACTACCAGCTGCGGGCCAGCGACACCGACAAGTGGCTGCGCGGGATGAACCGGATGCAGCAGCGGATCGAAGAGGTCGAGCGAACCCTGCAGACTGAAGCTGGGCAAACTGGAGCTGGGCAAACTGGAGCTGGGCAAACTGGAGCTGGGCAAACTGGAGCTGGGCAAACTGGAGCTGGGCAGACTGGAGCCAGGCAATGAGGGCATGGCAGGTAGGCGAGCTGGGCGAGCCGCGCGACGTGCTGACGCTGGCCGAGATCCCCGACCCCGAACCCGGCCCCGGCCAGCTGCTGGTGCGGGTGCTCGGGGCCGCGGCGAACTTCCCCGACGTGCTCATGTGCCGCGGCGGCTACCAGGTGCGGCCGCCGCTGCCGTACACCCCCGGCGTCGAGCTGTGCGGCGAGGTCGTGGCGGCCGGCCCCGGGGTGACCGGGTTCGCGGCCGGTGACCGGCTCATCGGCGGCCCGGTGGGCGGGGCTTTCGCGGAACTGGCGCTGATGAACGCGGCCAGCGTCCTGCCCGCCCCGGACGGCCTCGACGACGCCGAGGCGGCCGCCTTCTTCATCACGTACCAGACCGGATGGTTCGGGCTGCACCGGCGGGCCCGGCTGGCGGCGGGCGAGACGCTGCTGGTCCACGCCGCGGCCGGCGGCGTCGGCAGCGGCGCGGTCCAGCTGGGCAAGGCGGCCGGGGCCCGGGTCATCGGCGTGACCGGCGGTGCGCAGAAGGCCGAGGTGGCCCGCGCCCTCGGTGCGGACGTGGTGGTCGACCGGCTCAGCCAGGACTTCGTCGAGGTGGTCAAGGAGGTCACCGGCGGGCGCGGCGCCGACGTGGTCTACGACTCGGTGGCCGGTCCACCAAGTGCATCGCGTTCGAGGGCCGGATCCTGGTGGTGGGCTTCGCCGGCGGGCAGATCCAGTCGGCCGCGCTGAACCACGCGCTGGTCAAGAACTACTCGATCGTGGGCCTGCACTGGGGCCTGTACCAGACCAAGAACCCCCAGCTCATCCGCGACTGCCACGCGCAGCTCAGCAAGCTCGTCGCCGAGGGCGCCATCCGGCCGCTGGTCGGCGAGCGGCTCGGGCTCGCCGACGTGCCCAACGGCCTGCAGCGGCTCGCCGAGGGCGCCACGGTAGGCCGGATTGTCTTCACGCCCTGACGCGGGGCCCGCGGTCAGGACGCGCTCTGCGGCCAGTTATCCGGATAGGTGTAGGTCGATGTGAAGCCCTTCCTGGTCTCGGTCATCTTGGTGAACCGCCCGTTCACCGGGGCGGAGAGCGTGACCGTCGTGGGCACGTAATTCGGGGGTGCCTGGGCGCAGTTCGGCACGCAGCTGTCGAGGTCGGAGGTGCCCTGGCCGGTCGCGCCGGTCGCCGTCCACGAGGACCACTGGATCTTGGTCACCACGTTGGTGGCGTCACCGCTGTAGGCGATCTCGGTCGGCTTCATGCCCGAGTAGCTGCCGACCGTGAGGAGCGGGAGCTGCGCCGCGGTGCTGGCGGGGGTGCTCGCGGGCGTGCTGGCCGGGGTGCTCGCCTGGCTCGTCGTGCTCGCGGCCGGGGAGGTGGGCGCGGTGGTGGTGCTGGTGGCCGGGGTGACCTGGGTAACTTGGGCGGGCCTGGTCTGGGTGGTGCTGGCGGCGGCCGCCCCGTGGGGGGCGGCAGGCCGCCCGGCCAGAGCGAAGCCGACCGCGGTGCCGCCGGCGGCCAGCAGGAAGGCCAGGGTCAGCACGACCGGGAGCAGGGCGGTGCGGCGCCGGGAGGGCCGGTTCGGCGGGGGCATGGCGGGGCCGGTGGGTCCCGGCGCGGGCGCCACGGGACCGGTCACGGGGGGATGCCAGGTCTGGGCCAGCACGGTCTGGGCGGGGTTGTCGTAGCGCGCGGCGCTCTGGGTCAGCTGGCTGAGTAGCTGCGGCGCGGTGGGCCGGGCCTGCGGCTCCTTGGCCAGCGCCGCCTCGACCAGCGGGCGCAGGCCCGGCGGCACCGCGGTGAGGTCGGGGACGCCGTGCACGATCCGGTACAAGATGGCGTCGGACGCGCCGGTCCCGAACGGCGACTGCCCGCTGGCCGCGAAGGCCACCGTCACGGCCCAGGTGAAGATGTCCGCCGCCGTCCCGGCCCGGCCCGTGACCTGCTCGGGCGCCATGTACCCGGCCGAGCCGACCGTGATGCCGGTCCTGGTCAGGCTGGTCGTGTCCAGCGCCTGGGCGATGCCGAAGTCGATGACCTTCGGGCCGCCCGCGGTGAGCAGCACGTTGGAGGGCTTGAGGTCCCGGTGCACGATCCCGGCCGCGTGGATCGCGGTCAGCGCCTCCGCGAGCCCGGTGGCCAGGCCGTACAGCATCCCGGCGTCGAGCGGGCCGTGGGCGCCGACGTACTCGGACAGCGAGGGGCCGTCGGCGTATTCGGTGACCAGGAACGGCTTCGGCGCCTCGGTGTCGGCCTCGATCACCCGCACCGTGCACATGCCCTGGACCCGGGTCAGCGCGCTCACCTCGCGGCCGAACCTGATCCGGAACTCCGGATCGTCGGCCAGTTCCGGGCGCAGCACCTTCACCGCGACCTGGTGTCCCTGGTACTCGCCGAGGTACACGACGCCCATGCCGCCCGCGCCCAGCCGGGCGACCAGGCGGTACCGGCCGATCTGCGACGGGTCGGTTTGCAGCAGCGGCGTGCGTGCCAACGGGGCCCCCCTTTCGCCCTGAATGGTAGCGCCCTGAATGCCAGCGGCCTGAATTGCAGCGCCCTGAATTGCAGGCACTGTCACGGCGCGGCGCGGCGCGGGCCGTCTCCCCGGATGGCGAACCAGGCCAGGGTCACCGCGGGGCCGGCCGCGCCCACCACCGCCGCGGTCATGGCCGACATAGCCAGCGAGACCAGGCCGAGCAGGACCCGCCGGCGTTCAAAGCCGTCTCGAAGGATGCGGGGCGGGCGGATGGACGCGAGGGTCGGGGCGGTGGCTTACGGTGGGGGTATGGATGGGCGGGGCTGGGCGGGGAAACGGTGCTGAACTGGGCGAACTATGTGGCGCTCGGGGACAGCCTGACGGCGGGGCGGGATGACCACGGGCCGGGAGGCGTGCGGATCGGGTGGGCGCGGCGGCTGGCCGGGATCCTGAGCGCGCGGACCGCGGTGCCCTGCGCGCTGACCAACCTGGCCGCCGACGGCGCCAGCGCGGCCGCGGTGCTGGACCGCCAGCTTCCCTCGCTGGCGGGGGCCCGTCCCGATCTCGTGAGCGTCACGGTGGGGATGAACGACATCCGCGACCCCGCCTTCGGCGAGGAGCGCTTCGCCGCGGAGGTCGGGTCGCTGCTCGACGGCCTGACCGCGACCGGGGCCACCGTGCTGACCTGCACCCTGCCGGACATCGCCGGGATCATGCCGCTGCCGGCCGGCCTGGTGGAGGTGGCGCGCCAGCGGATGCGGCGGGCCAGCGACATCATCAGGGAACAGGCGGCCCGCCGGGGCGCGCTCTGCCTGGACGCCTGGGCGATGGCAGGGG
>WNGK01000489.1_pt1 | contig 42358 bp, 42 predicted proteins | sample 5400601 | NCBI WGS metagenome assembly WNGK01 (sample SAMN13153376, study PRJNA577476) | soil metagenome | isolation source: 60 cm soil or saprolite under Garry oak tree replicate 1 | place: USA:California | collected 2016-06-15 | reverse complement strand
GCGGCTAATTTGAACAATCGCGTCATCTACCTCGCCGATATTGGAATGATTGCGCCGCTGCTCGGCCTGCTTGGAACAGTCTTCGGAATTATCCATTCCTTCGGCGCGCTCGGAGCCGATATTGGATCGGCGCGTTACGTGGCGCTCTCACGCGGGATCAGCCAGGCGCTGGTCAACACGGCCGCCGGGCTGGCCATCGGCATTCCGGCGATGATGTTCTACGCTTTTTTTCGCGGCAAGGCCCAAAAGCTGATCTCGGAGTTGGAAGCTGCTTCGACGCATGTTTTAGCTTTGCTTTCGCTGCAGTATGGCAAACGGGCGGAGCGAACTCCTGTGCTGATTGAGGAAGAACTGTAAGCTGCTCAAGTCGCTGCAATATGAATCTGCGTGGTCACGCGCCCCTCCATCATCCCGGCATTCAACTGGCCCCGCTGGTCGATGTGCTATTGCTATTGTTGATTTTTTTTCTGCTGACGTGGAACGCGGCTCGCACTGAGAACGAGCTCGACGTCAAGGTGCCAAAAGCTTCCGCTGCGAAGGAGAAGTCTGCGCCAATTGGAGATGTGGTTGTTAACGTAAAGGCGGACGGCAATGTAGTCGTAAACCGCCGTACTCTAAGCGCGCCTGAACTGAGCGAATTGCTGAAAAGCCTGGTTCAGTTGAACTCCGAGCAAGCGGTAGTGATCCGCGGCGATGAAGCCGGCGCGTACAAGAACATCATCAGCGTGTTAAACATTTGCACCGAAGCAGGAATAACCAACGTGGCCTTCGCGACCGCGAAATGAAAACCAGACGCAGCCCAGCCGGTCTTTTAGGACTGGCGATGCTGCTTTCCACAGCGAGCGTCGCCCTTGCTCAGTGGCCACCCGAAGTGCGCCGGGCGCGGCCTGTAGATGAGCCGCCGGTCGCGCGCGCTGTTCCCGCGGAAGAACCAACCGCCACAGAACCTCGTTTTCCTGCGGAAGAATCTTCCGAGCCGCCAGCACGCGAAAACGAGGCGCCCGACCGCCGCCAGCTCGATTATGCCAACGCGCTTTTTACTCGCAAGCTTTACGATTTGGCAGTCCCAGAATATCAAAGATATCTCGATGATTATCCGGGACGCGCTGGCCGGGCGAACGCTTACTTTTCGCTTGCCGAATGTTATCGAAATCTCAATCGCGCATCGAGCGCTCGCACAAACTTTCAGAAAGTGCTGAACGACTACGGCGACAGCGAATTCGCCGGACCCGCGGCATATGCTCTTGCTGAGATGGCGTTCACGCAAAAGGATTACGCTGCGGCTCTTCCGCTCTTTCACCGTTCTGCCGCGAAATCAAAGGAACCGGCCGTGGGGCTCTCCGCGCACTATTTCGAAGCGCGTTGCCTCGAGGTCCTTGGCCGCAAGGAGGAAGCCTCTAATATCTATCTGGAGGTTGCCGAGGCCGGAAATCCAAATCCTTATCGCGAGGACGCACGATGGACGGCAGCATCCATTCTCGCGGGCCGGGGAAGAAAACTCGATGCGCTGAAGCAATACGAAGCGCTCGTGAACGAAACCCAAAAACCGGCTTTAAAAGCAGAGTCGGCCGTGCGCGGCGGCATCATCGCGCTGGATCTTGTCCAGGCTGACAAGGGCAGAATCGACAAAGCGATGGCCGATAGAGCCACAGCCTTATTGCAAAAAGGCCGTACTCTCCCCGAAGCTGGAAAATTCCGGGCGATCGCGCAAGTCGGCTTACGCCGATTACAATACCAGACTGGCCAATACGCGCAGTTGGTCGCGGACTACAAAAAAGAACAGGAGAACCTTCCAGAGGCGGCCAAGGCCGAAGTGCTGTTGCTCGCGGCAAATAGCGAGCGGCAACTTGGTCATTCAAAGGAAGCTGAAGCGCTTTATCGCCAGATTATTTCGAACTATCCGGATCGAGAGGAAGCAAAGGACGCTGCGTATCAGCGGCTGATCAACGTATACAACGCCGATCCGTCGGCACTGCTCGACGCAGTGCAGGAATTTCTCGCAACAAGTCCGACAACCGAACGCGCCGACCAGGCGAAACTGTTAAAAGCCGAAGCGCTCTATAGACAGCAGAATTACACAGAGGCGGCGCGAATTTACGGGGAATTGCGCGCTTCTCAGCTTTCTCCAAAGTTGCGCGCCGAAGCGGCCTACAAGCTTGGCTTGTGTCAGGTGCAGATGAAAAACATTCCTGACGTCATCGAAGCTTTCACGTATTACGTGCAGACATTTCCAGATAATTCGCAAGTGCCTGCCGCCTTGGCTCAGCGAGCTTTGGCTTACGAAGAGAACAAAAACTACACTGCCGCGCTTGCGGATTTAAACGTGATCCTCTCCAAGTATCCGAAAGTGCACGAGCGGGAAGCGACTTTGCAATTAAAGGCTTTGATCCTCGGACAACAGGAGAATACAAAGAGCATGGTCGAAACTTTTCGCCAACTCCTGAAAGAGTTCCCCAAGAGTTCCGTTGCAGCGCAGGCGCAATACTACATCGGTAAGGCCGCGTTTGAAGCGAAGGATTATAAAACGGCGTTGACTGCGCTTAATGCTGCACGCCAGCTGAACAAGGAGCAATACTACAATCTGGCGTCGCTTCGGGTCATTCTCTGTCAGTTTTATTTAAAAGACCGGCCGGCGCTCACCAAAGAGGTGAACAATTTCATGGCCAACAGTCCCAACGTAAATGTGCCGCCAGAGGTCCTGGAGTGGCTCGGAATTGAATATTATAACGAGAAAAATTTCCAAGCTGCGGAAAAATACTTGGGCGCGCTTCGAAAGATCGATAACACTGGCAGCGTTAAACCCGATTTTTTGTTCTATCTGGGAGATGCAGCCACGAAACTAAGAAACTTGTCCGAAGCCGAGGATGCGTTCGGCAAGTATTTGCAGACTGCCAAAGACCCGGCCGGAAAGGCGAAGGTGTTGCTGGCGCTCGGGGCGGTCAAGATCAGCGCTCATAAACCGGACGATGCCCAGAAGATTGCCGAAGAAATCATGACGCTGCAACCGGAGGGACGCGTGAATGCGGAAGCGCGTTTGCTCGCAGGCGAAGTTCAACTGGAGCGCGGAAATTTCGATGACGCGGGCAAGGCTTTTAAGGGAGTCGCTTTGCTTTACGATGATCCGGCTATTACGCCTCGCGCGCTGGACAAGGCTGCGGTGGCATATCGGCAAGCAGGCAAGACGGAGGAAGCAGATCGATTGTCGCACGAGCTACGCGAGCGATACCCGAATTACGCGGGGAGTTGAAGCGGCGTCTCTTTTCCGCGCAGCGCTGCTAGTACTGCCAGGGCGATGCGAGGACGCATCGCACTCCAAAGCACTTCGTGCGAAAATCCACAGAGACGTATTGCCGTTTCGCGGCAGCTTTTGCGAGGCGTCTTCCCATCGGTTTTGTCATCTGCACTTCGCTACTTCGAGGGCTATTTCGCGGCGCTCACAATCGCAATGCCCCATGGGCCGTCGCCGACTTTGATTCGCCGCAATTCTTTGCGCGATTTTAGATCGACGACCGAGACGTCGTTTGAGGCGCCATTTGCCGTATAAAGCTTCGATCCGGTGGGATCGACCACGATTCCCCAAGCACGATTTCCGACCGGAATTATTGTCGCCACCGTGTTCTTTTCCGTATCGACAACCGCAACAGCATTTCCGCGACCTGTCGAGACGTAAAGCTGCTTTCCATCATGGGAAATTGCGGTGCCCATTGGCAGCGAGCCCGATGGCAATTGAATTTTTGACGATAATTTATGTGAGTTCGTATCGACAACAGCGACGTATCCACCGTTTTCGCAAGCGACGTAAGCGCGCGAGCCGTCCGGGAGAAATGTAACCGAGCGCGGCCGCCCACCTGTGTCGATTTTTGCGATCACGCGCTGTTGGTCAGGAACAATCACGAACACCTCGCCTTTCTCTTCGCAGGTGACATACACTTCACCGTTTCCCGGGTTGACACCGACGCCTTCCGGCTCATCCGATACTTTCACTTTCCCGCGAGATTGCCCGGAGCCAAGATCGACAATCGAGGCACTGGCATCGTCCTCATTCGCGATAAATGCGAATTTTCCATCTTTGCTGATTGCAAATTGCTCAGGGTCCGACCCGACATGCCAGCGATCGATTAACTTGCGCGTCGCTGGATCGATCACACTGAGACCATCAGCATTCTTGTCCGCGGGCGGGCGATTTTCATCCAAACCGGGCGCCATTCGTGCCGATCCACTCAATGTCACAAAGAGTCGCTTCCCATCCGCCGTCGCGTGAATTCCGCGCGGCCGCTTGCCTACTACAACACTGGCGACGACGGCATCGGTCGCGCCATCGATGACACTTACATCCCCAGATCGTTCGTTGCTAACGTAAACGAAATAGCTTGGCGATTCGGCGCAAACAATGGACGCGGCGAATATCGCGCCGCCCAAGATTGCTACTGCAAAACGGCCCACATCCGAAGGCCTACATTGCAAGCGGTGTGCGAGCAAGTCATCCGCAGAAGTTTAGTATTGGACGTTGGGCCTTGGGCGCTGGACGTTTTCTGCAGTGAGACCGCACGACAAGCTTTTCATTCCTGGTCCCGTCGAAGTGTCAGAAAAAACCTGGGCGGCATTTTCGCGCCCGATGATTGGGCATCGCGGCGAAGATTTTAAGAATCTTTATCGCGCGATACATCCAGGGCTTCAGACACTGTTGGGAACAAAGCAACCAGTATTTCTTTCAACCTCCTCCGCATGGGGCATAATGGAGGCCTCAGTCCGGAACTTGGTCGATCGCGGCGTGCTTTGCTGCATGTGCGGCGCGTTTTCGGACAAATGGCTCGATGTTGCAAAGCGCTGCGGAAAAACGGCCGAACCGCTTCAAGTCGAATGGGGAATACATATCGATCCCAAGGCTGTGGATAGACAATTGGCCACTGGGAAATTCGACACTGTCACCCTGATCCACAACGAGACTTCAACAGGCGTGATGAATCCACTCGCGGAAATCTGCTGCATTCTCGCCAAGTATCCTAATGTGGCGCTCATCGTCGATACGGTTTCATCTTTTTCCGGCGTGAAAATCGATATGGACGCACTCGGCATCGACGTGATGCTCACCGGCGTGCAAAAAGCTCTCGCACTACCACCAGGTTTTTCATTGTTCTCGGTTTCGGAGAAGGCACTTGAGCGCTCGGAAAAAATCCGCGACCGGGGATTTTATTTTGATTTCCTCGAGTTCAAGAAGCAGCAGGCACAATGGATGACCCCAAGCACGCCCAGCATCGCTCACATTCACGCACTGCAATCAAAACTGGACGAAATTTTCGAAGAAGGCTTGGAGGCACGCTTCGCTCGACATGCGCGCACCAACGCGCTGGTGCACGATTGGGTTCGTCGCGCTGGTTTCCAATTCTTCGCTGAGGAAGGTTTCCGCTCAAAAACGCTCACCTGCGTCAAAAACAATAAGGAGATCGATGTGTTGGAGTTCGCGAGGAAACTTCGCGACAAACATCATCTTGTGATCGATCCCGGCTACGGCAAAATCCGAGGCGAAACCTTTCGCCTCTCCAACATGGGCGACGAAACCGAGGAAACCGTTGCGGAATTGCTCAGCTGTCTGGATGAGGTTCTGTAGCTGGTTGAAGGCTGTCAAATTCGAGGCTCAAGGACATTTCTGTTGGTTGTCGCCGACTAAGTGGAAAGTTACGAAGCATGAATATTCGGCCACTCATCTTGTTTTTTCCTCTCGCAATCCTTTTCTTGGCTCCACTGCGGTCAAGTTCCGGAGACTCGGTGGCGATGACGCAGGAGGAACTCGTTCGCCGCACTCAGGAACTTTTCGATGCCGTAGTGCCAGGCAACCAAGAGCCGTGGAAAAAATATTTCGCCGACGACTGCATCTTTGCAGACGAGAAGGGGCGCAACCTAAACAAGGCCCAACTGATCGCTGGCATCGCGCCGCTGCCGAAAGGTTATTCCGGCACGATCAAGGTCGCGAAGGCCCAAAGTGTCATTCATGATGACGCAGCCATTCTGAGTTACGATCTCGACGAAGCCGAAACAGTCTTTGGCCAGAAGCTCGCTGCTCGCTATCACGCCACTGACACGTGGCTACGGCGCAATGACATCTGGCAAATCGTGTCCAGTCAAGCAATGCGCTACTACGAAGATCCAGTCGCCGGCAAAGCCGACCCAAAAAAGTTCGCTGATTTCAGCGGCTCCTACGAGTTGGCTCCCGGCCAAACCAGAACAGTGTCTTCTGAGACTGGAAACTTATACGTCGAACGCAATGGCAAACGGGAACAGCTTCTGCCTGAAGGGTGTGAAATCTTTTTCCGTAAGGGGGTGGAAGGACGCATCTTGTTTCACCACGCGGATAACGGAAAAGTGGACGCTCTCATCGACCGCCGAAACAATGAAGACGTCGTCTGGCGGAAAATGAACTGAGTTTGACGAGGCGACCGAAAAAATGCTGCGCGCGTGCTCGCCGTCTGCCGATGGCGCTCGGACAAATCGCAGGGTAATTTCGTACTGAGCACCCGTCATTCATCTCGCTTATGCCAATGATCGAAGCTTCCGGCCTGACCAAGGTTTACCGCACCTACAGGAAGGAGCGCGGCCTATGGGGATCAATCAAAGGCTTGGTCAGCCGACGTTATGATGAAACGCGGGCGGCCGACCATGTTTCCTTCAGCATCGACGAAGGCGAGTTCGTTGGCTTTCTAGGCCCGAACGGCGCGGGCAAGACCACCGTACTCAAGATGCTTTCCGGCCTGCTGAACCCTACTTCCGGTGAGGCGCGCGTGCTCGACTTCGTTCCGTGGGAACGGCGCAATGAAATGAAACGGCAATTTAGCCTGTTAATGGGACAAAAGAATGCGCTCTGGTGGGATCTGCCCGCGCAAGAATCACTCGAACTCAATCGCGCCATTTATGGAATCGACCGCGCACGTTTCAAAAAAGTGGTGGACGGATTGTCGGAGCTTTTGGAGGTGCAGGACAAAATGAATGTGATGGTCCGTGAACTCTCGTTAGGCGAACGGATGAAGATGGAGCTGATTTCCGCGCTTATTCATGAGCCGCGCGTGCTTTTTCTGGACGAACCGACCATCGGACTGGACGTGGTCAGTCAAAAACGGGTCCGCGAGTTTCTACGTATCTACAACCAGGAACACCGCATCGTAACACTGCTAACCAGCCATTACATGCAGGATATCCAGGAGTTATGTCATCGCGTTCTTGTGATCGATCACGGAAAAATCTTCTTTGATGGGCCGCTAGCACAGATCGTTGATCGCTTTTCCGGCCACAAAATCCTGAGCCTTACTTTCGAAAAAGAGGCGATGCGCGACCTTTCTGCCTTCGGTGAAGTGACTGAACAAACGCCTGTTTCGGTGCAGCTAAAGGTTCCGCGCGCAAAAGTCACTGAAACCTGCCGGCGATTACTAGAAGCTTGCGATGTCAGCGACATCAATGTCCAGGAAGTGCCCGTGGAAGAAGTGATCCGGCAGCTTTTCGGCGAGCGACACGAAGGTTATCGCGCCACTAGTCTTGCCACCGCGGAACCTGCGCAAGTGAGCTAGAGGGATCGGCACAAAGCACCGCACTCTGTAGAGGGAAGCCGTCAGCTTCGCCTACAGAAAGCTTGGCAGGACACTCTTCTCCATCCCTTCGGCGAACGTGGCATATTGCGGGACCCAGCCCAGACGACGCAGTTTTGCGTTGCTCACACGCTTGTTGCTGTCCCCGCGCTTATGTTGTCGATTTGATTTCCCGATCGGCGGCAAAGGGCGATCCAGCCTCTGCGCCAGCCAGCGGTAGCATTCGCTTTGCAGAATCGGTTGATCGTCAACCACGTTGTAAATTTGAGCGCCCTGTACTTCTCCACTTAACGAGAGGAAAAGTGCAGCCGCAATATCATCCCGGTGCACTTGGTTAACGAAGCGATCGTTTTCCGGATCGATGATCGCCGTGCCGGCCAGAAACTTGCTCAACAGCGCTGAGCGTCCCGGTCCATAGATTCCAGCGAGGCGAGCGACAACGCCGCCCAGGTCGAGCACTAACTCTTCCGTTCCAAGCAGTATTCGGCTTGTCTCGCGCGCCGGTTTGGTCTCGCTCTCTTCAGTAACCCACGTTCCATCACATTGCCCATAAACGCTGGTGCTGCTCGTAAAGAGCATTCTCGATCCAGCAAATATTTCGAGAAGATTGCGTGCCCCATCGAAGTAAACCTGACGATAAAGGTCGGCATCGCCACCACTCGAACTGGCGCAGTGGATGACAGAATCGAATCCGGCAGCCGGCGGAGTGCGTGCAGCGACCTGAGTCCATTGTGAGATATCAACTTCGCACACCGGATACGGCTTGCTCGATAGCCTCGCCGCGGATGCCGCAGAACGAGTCCAGCCTTCCACCGCCCAGCCGGCGGCATGGAACAAATTCGCGGTCGCCTGTCCGACATAACCGCACCCGGCAATCAGAATCCGCCGCATGTCGTTGTAGCCGCCTCGGTATGCCGAGGCGCTCCCGGCGCGTTGCATCCGGCAAGGCGGCGCAGAGCTGTGGCTGCAACGGCCGTGCGCATGGTTGCCGGTTGCTTCACGCCGCCGAGGCCGCGATTTCAATTTCCTCAAAGATGTTTTTCTGGATCGCACGGACTTGTTTAAGGCGAATCAGTTCCAGAAGCGCGAGAAAAGTAACCACGACTTCCACGCGCGATACAACGTCTCCAAATAAATCGGAAAAACGGAGCCGAATGCCAGTTGCGACTCGTTCCAAAATTGTATCGATCTTCTCCGAAACACTGAAACGCTCGGCGAAAATTTCCTGCACGTCCTGTCGCGCTTCGACCCGTTTAATCACCGCTTGGAATGCGTTGATCAGCTGAAAAATCCCAACTTCTCCCAGGCGCAACGGTTCGCGCAAGTGTGAGGGTGAATCGCCTTCCCGCGCGAAAATCCGCTCCTGTTCCAGCTCGCGCAGATGCAGTTGAGCTGCCGCGTCCTTGAACTTTTTGTACTCGATCAGTTGCCGGATTAAATCCCAACGCGGGTCATCTTCCCCGGCGTCTTCCTCTGGCGGCTGTTGATCAAGCGGCAGCAGGCTGCGACTCTTAAGGTAAATCAGGTTTGCCGCCATCACGATAAATTCGCCGGCAAGCTCGATATTCAGCTCTCTGAACGCCTGAAGATATTCGAGGTACTGGCGAGTGATGCGTTCAATCGAAATGTCGTAGATGTCGATCTCGTCCTGTTTAACTAGATAAAGCAACAGATCGAGCGGTCCTTCGAAAACCTCGAGCTTAACCTTGTAATCGGTTTCCATGCGTTGCCGTCCAATTTAGATTATCCGCACGGTACGCTTCCAGCTTCTCCCAGACTTCCTGCTTCCTACGCGGGAATTTTTCGGTGTATCCAAACGCTGTTCACGAGGCCGAGCGCAAACATGATCATTAGCACAAAGGAGCCGCTATAACTGATCAATGGCAATGGTACGCCGGTTATTGGCAACATCGCGATCGTCATTCCCATGTTTTGGAAAATGTGCGTAAAGATAAGGGCCGTGATCCCGACAACCAAAAGCAGTCCTAATTGATCGCCTGAAAAAAAAGCGACAAAGAGACACGTTAGCAAGAGCAGGGCGAACCCGCCGATAAGAAACATTCCGCCAATAAATCCCCATTGCTCTCCAATCGCGGAAAAAATGTAGTCGTTGTGCACGGCCGTCGCCGGCAAAAAGCCGAGCTCGATCTGCGTGTTCGGCGCTTTGAATCCTTTTCCAGCCCAACCGCCTGAGCCGATAGCAATGAGAGATTGATTAATCGCCCACGCGGATCCCTGCTTGTCGATATCGGGATGTGTAAAGGCGGTGATCCGTTGTTGCTGATACGGTTTCAGACCAAAATTGATCGCGATTGGAATAAAGGCGATTCCTATGAGAATGATGCAAATCAGATAGCGAAGCGGAAGCCCGCTGACGAACAACAGCGCCAGCAGTACGGGCACCCAAATAATAACCTCGCCCAAATCCGGTTGCATCAGAATGAGCAGGCAAGGCGCCGCTGCAATCGCTCCGCAAAGCAACAACCGCAGCATCGGATGCATCTCGCGAAATTGGGTCAAGAAAAGCGCTAAAACCATGATCCCGGCGACAACCGCAAGCTGGGCGGGTTGGAAATTGAGCGGCCCCAAATGCAGCCAACTGCGCGCCCCATAAACTTTCGTGCCCATAAACTTCGTCAGGATCAGAAAGACGATCCCTGCCAGATACATCGGCAACGCGCCCCATCGGATCCAGCGGTAATCGATCAGACTCGTCGCCATAAATGCGAAAACGCCGACAGCCACCCAATTCGCCTGCTTTCGCCAGAAATCCGCTGCGTACAGGTCCGCCCGCGTGGACGTCGCGCTGTAGATTGCTACCACCCCAAAGATGGCGAGCCCCAGCATCGTCACCAGCAGAAGCCAGTTTTGGCCGAGCAATTTTCGGAGAAAAGGCGTCATGCGATTCGATCTCCTTTACACATCCAGCATACCGATTAGACAGCGACCAGAATTATACGCGCATTGCGATCTTCGCAAAAATTGTGATGCAAGTTTTCAAATAGCACCCGCTTTGAAACACAACTTGAAAAGTTACGCCACGCCAGTCCGAACCGCGGCAAACGTTACAGGATAATGGCTAAAAAGCTGAAAGATTTTCCTGCTAAGTGCCAGACTATGTAGTGATTACATTGGTTGGGCTACAGCTCGAAATAATCCGATATAATCCGTTGGCCTTCAAGTATTTGAGAATTTTTCTAGCAAATATTGGCACTTTACTTGTCACCGGATTTGAAGGCCACTAAAGTAGTCTCCACTTTGTTCGTTTTCGGGGAGGCAAATGGCTAAGAAGAAAAAGACAAAACGGAAACTCGCACACCCAAAACTGCCAATGCAAGGGCAGTTGGATCTGCGTCATGAGGGAACGCATTTCGATCTACGCCCGATCTTTGATGACTTGAACCAAGGATATTTCAACGGGCGTCTTCGCCATTACAACGTCATATGGGGACGCCGGCGAAAACATCGCCCAAGAGAATATTTCGTCTTTGGCACGATCCAGGAGGAAGATCGCATCATCCGAATCAATCCGGCGCTCGATCAGCCGTTCGTGCCGCTCTGGTTTTTACGTTACGTGCTCTATCACGAGATGCTGCATTCTGTAGTGCCCGATGAAACGCTGTCGCGGAGTCGCCGGCGAGTTCACACGGAAGAATTCAATCGCCGCGAGCGTGAATTTCCAAGTTACCGGCGCGCACGACGCTGGGAAGATGAAAATCTGTCGCGTTTTTTGCGCTGATCGCGCCCTCAGCGCGTTTCCGTAACCGGCGCGGGCGACTGTCTTTCAGACGGCAAGGGCGTCGTCGCTACGTTCTTTTTGATCAGATACCAAAGCGTTGTCGCGAGCAGTAGCGAGATCAACTTCGCGCGCCAGTTTTTCAGAATCAGTCTCTTCATAATTGCTGTGCAATAAAATTTCCGCGATGCGTTGACGAAACGTCTCCGGAGTGAAATTGCGCTCAATTCGCCGCCGATGACAAATGGAAATGCCGCCCGTCTCTTCGGAGACGACCACCGCCACGGCGTCCGATTCCTCGGTGATCCCGAGGCCCGCGCGATGACGTAACCCCAGGCTGCGGTCCAACGTTTCGCGCTGACTAACGGGAAAAATACAGGCTGCGGCTGCGATTCGTCCGTTGCGAATGATCACTCCGCCATCATGCAGAGCGGCCTTTGGATGAAAGATGGTCAGGATGAGCTCGACAGAAAAATCGCCATCGATTGTTACGCCCGTCTCTTCATAAATGCGAATCGACGTGTCGCGCTCGATCGCGATGAGTGCGCCGAACTGTTTGTTTGCCAGTTGCGTTACCGCCTCGGCGAGATCGTGCACGGTTTCGCGTTTCTCGCTCGTCAGCGAGAAAATGGGATGTCCGCCAAGCGCGGCCAAACCACGACGCAGTTCCGGCTGAAAAATCACCACCAATGCGACTGCGAGGAAAACCGAGAAGCTTCGCACAATCCAGCCGATCACAACCAAATTGAGCAGTGTCGAAATTAACGTCAGCGTCAAAAAAACGATCGCCAGCCCTGTCAACACTTTCGCACCGCGCGTTCCGCGGAAATAGAGATAGCCGTAGTAGATCGCCACGCTGAGCAAAACAATTTCAAAGGCGCTGCGCCATCCTCTGATCCAGAGATGAATGAGCTGGTCGATCATTTCGTTTTTTGAAGAATTGCTTCGGTTACCTGTAAGGCATTTGCATTTTCTTTTACATCATGAACCCGCAACACGTCTGCGCCGCGCGCGCGCAAGAGCGAAGTTAACGCGACCGCAGGCGCGCGCCGATCATTGATCTCCGGCGAATCGACCAGTTTCGCCAGAAACGACTTGCGGGAAACACCAACTACGAGCGGTCGATCATTCACGCGGAGCCGGTCAAGCTGCGCGAGCAACTCGAGATTGTGCTCAAGCGTTTTCCCGAAACCAATGCCCGGATCAAACGCAATCGCCATGGGGTCAATACCGGACTCTATGGCGCGGGCATACTGTTGTCGAAAAAAATCAGCGACCTCCAAGACAACATCAGCATATTGCGGCCCGATCTGCATCGTCTGCGGGGTTCCTTGCATATGCATGATGATTAAAGCCGAGTTGGTTTCAGCAACGAGCGGCATCATTCCCTTGTCGCCGCGTCCTCCGGTGACATCGTTTACAATCAAAGCGCCTGCCTGAACCGCCGCGCGGGCAACCCGGGCTTTCGAAGTATCGATGGAAATGGCGATGTCGATTTTTGCGCGCAATCGTTCGATCACCGGAATTACGCGTCGCAGTTCTTCCTCTGCTGCGACAGATTTGGCGCCAGGCCGTGTCGATTCGCCACCAACATCAATAATTTGCGCGCCTTCTGCAGCCATCCTCAGGCCGTGCTCAACCGCCTTTTCCGCTGCGAAAAATTTCCCACCATCGAAGAAAGAATCCGGAGTGACATTCAAGATACCCATGATCATTCCCTGTCGGGAGAGATCGAAAACGCGGTCGCCGATTTTCCAGAGCCTCCCACCCATCACGGGTGAGACTATCATCCCTTGTGGATTATTCGAACTGTAGTCGCTTCGCTCTGCAAAGCGCGGTGCCGAGCAGAATGAAACAGCCCGCGTCGCGCGCCACTAGGGCGGCGGCTACAGACGTCATCTGTGCTTTGAATAACGTCCCATCAATTCGCCTTGCCCGATCACGTGACCTTTCATCGCCGCATCCAGCTGGCCCCGCTTCGCGCCGGAGGGTAGATCCAGCTCGCGATCGAGCGCGAAAACCTTGAAGTAATAACGATGCGTGCCTGAGGGTGGACACGGTCCACCGTAACCGGATTTGCCGAAGTCATTTGTTCCATGCACTCCTTTTGGCGCGCTTCCCTCCCCAATCGTGCCGGTTTGCGGAGAGATATTCCAAACCGTCCAATGCGTGAACAATCCGCTCGGTGCATCCGGATCATCGACGATGAGGGCAAGGCTTTTCGCTCCCGAAGGAACATCCGCGATCTGCAAAGGCGGGCTGGTATCCGTACCGTCACACGTGAATTTTGATGGAATAGTTGCACCTTCTTGAAAAGCAGAACTTATGATCTTCATCTTAGCTCCTCCCGCAGCAAACGAAACGATCGCCGCCAGTGCCATCGCAAATGCGCCAGCCATAATCGCTTTTTGCATTATTCGACCTCCGGTTGAAATCGCGTTAAATGGACAAAACCTAACGACATTGTTTCGCTCAGATGGCTTCAAACGGACGTAAGATTCAAGAACAAATACTAGCGCTTCTTGGGTCGGCCAATTATCGGCCGCTGGACAAGAGCGAACTGGCGAAAGCGCTCGGCCGGAAGAGCGGCGTGCGCATGGGTTTGAGCCAGGCGCTGCGCGACCTCGAGCTGGCGGGCGAGATCGCGCGGATCCGAAAAAATCGCTACGTTCTGCCGCCTGCAGCCGATCTGGTCACTGGCAAGATCCACATTCACCAGGTCGGATACGGATTTTTGATTAGCGAAAAACCGGGCGAGCCAGACATTTTCATCGCAGCAGAAAACACGGGGACAGCTATGCACGGCGACCGCGTGGTTGCTCGCATCTCGCGGGATGCGCCCTACGGACGCATCAAAGGACGGCGCGAAGGACGCGTGATTCGAATCCTGGAACGCGCTCACGATACCATCGTCGGCACTCTGCAACATTCGCGAAATTTTTACTATGTCGTCCCGGATGATCCGCGGTTTGTGCACGACGTTTATGTGCGCCCTGAACGAGATCGCCAGCGGAAGCCAGGCGCGACAGTAGGCGACAAAGTTGTGGTTCGTCTGGAAGCTTGGGAATCGCGCCACGTTAATCCAGAAGGTGAAATCATCGAAGTGCTCGGGCCGGCGTCAGCCCCGGGCATCGACATGCTGTCGATTATCCGCAAATATCATCTGCCGACGGAATTTCCGAGAGAGGTTTTGGACCAGGCGGAGCGCATTTCCGAAAAAATCGATGCCGAGCAACTCGATGACCGCGACGATTTGCGCAAAGAATTTATCATCACCATCGATCCCGATGACGCACGCGATTTTGATGACGCGATTCATGTCGAGAAGACCGGGAACGGTTGGCGCCTGGGTGTGCACATTGCCGACGTTGCCGCTTACGTAGAGCCCGGCAGTGCGCTGGATCGAGAAGCGCGCCGGCGCGGAAATAGCGTTTATCTACCAGACCGTGTTATCCCGATGTTGCCGGAGCGTTTGAGCAATGGCGTTTGCAGCCTCAATCCCGGAGTCAATCGGCTTACGCATTCAGTGTTCATTCACTTCGACAAGAACGGAGTCGCGAAAAGTTCGCGTTTTGCCCGCAGCGTGATTCGCAGCGCGCACCGGCTTACCTATAAACAGGCCTACGCGATTTTGACGTCTCCGCCCCGCGACCGATTAGGCGAACGGCTACACGTTGCCTGGGAACTCGCTGCGTTATTGCGGCAAAAACGATTCGAGCATGGCGCGCTTGACCTCGATTTTCCGGAAGTAAAACTCTCGCTCGATAAGGAGGGTTATCCGATAAAATTGGAGCGCGTCGAGAACGATGAATCGCACAAGTTAATCGAAGAATTCATGCTGGCAGCAAACGAGGCTGTCGCGCGTGAGCTAAAGAAACGCGCGATTCCCACGATCTATCGCGTTCATGAAAATCCAGAGCCAGAAAAGCTGGCCGAGTATCGAGAATTCGTTCTTAGCTTTAATTACAAGATTGGCGATCTGACTCATCGCGCTGAGCTGCAGCGACTGCTCGCCTCAATCCGTGGAAAGCCAGAAGAGCAAGCTCTCAAGGTCGCTCTGCTCAAAAGTCTGAAACGCGCGCGCTACGCTCCCCAGTCGCTCGGCCATTACGGATTGGCCAAGGCAAATTATTTGCATTTCACCAGTCCGATTCGGCGTTATGCGGACCTGGTTGTGCATCGTGCGTTGGGCAGGATTGGCGCGCTGCGCCGACCGAGTGCGGCAGCGCGGCGTTCCTACGATCACGACATGAGCGAGATCGCGTCGATCGCGGAGCACATTTCGATCACAGAACGAACCGCTGTCGATGCGGAGATCGACGCTGCCCAGATGAAAAAGCTCGAATTTTTTCAGCGGCAACTCGATGAGCGCAACCCCCAGATTTTCCGCGCCGCAATTATCGACGTCCGTAACTACGGATTGATGGTGGAATTGCCGGATGCTCTCATTACAGGCCTTGTCCATGTCTCCTCGCTGATGGACGACTTCTATGTGTTTGAGCCCACTCGACGGCGACTCGTTGGCAGGAGATCGCGCAAAAGATTTAGCATAGGCGATAACGTGCGCGTTTTCGTAGCGCGGGTCGATCCATTCAAACGTCAGATCGATTTCGCAATTGCGCTTGCATCCGAAGCATCTAGAAAACCCCACCGCACGAGAGCCATCCGGCATGGCCCACTTGCACGTTGAAAACGCTCGCGCTTGAACATCTGAAAGATGGTCGAGTTGGACTCATCTTCGCAAGTGATGTTCTTCGCGCGTACCCTGAGGTTACTTGAATCGTGGCCGACAAACTGAGCAAACAGGCCGAGAACGCGCCCGGACAGTGGTATGTAGACACAAGCTGCGCATTGTGTCGACTCTGTCTCGAGGAAGCGGCGAATCTCATCACTTACAACCGCGACGAAACTGCTGTTCATTTTTTTAAACAACCGGAAACTCCCGAGGAAACTGCCGCCGCAGAGCGCGCGATGGAAGTTTGCCCGACGCTGGCAATTGGAAATGACGGATGAATATTTGCGAGCGCCAGAGATCGCCGCTACAAGACTTGCCATGACTGAAGTTACTGCTACCGCCGCCGCTGCTCCCCCACGATACACGCGGGCAAACCCGTTTCCCGCTCGTCTCGTTGTCAATCGCCGTCTCAGCGGTCCAGAATCCGCGAAGGATACACGCCATTTCGAGCTCGATCTGACGGGATGGGGGTTGAGCTTTGAAGTTGGCGATTCATTGGCGGTTTATCCAACCAACGACGCGCAGTTGGTCGATGAAATCATCCATGCGCTCGGCGCGACGGGCGATGAACAGGTGCCACGACCAAGGGGAGAATCAACCACATTGCGCGAAGCGTTGCTGCGCGATTACAGCATCACGCAGCCAACGCCGAAGTTTTTGAGGGCCATTGCCGAGCGCGCTTCCGCTGCGCCTACCCTGGAGTACCTTCTCGCGCCAGACCGCAAACATGACCTTGAGACGTACCTTTGGGGTATGGAAATAATCGATTTCCTCCTGGACCATCCTTCTGCCCGTTTTGCGCCGGAAGACTTTGTGGGCTTACTGACGAAATTACAGCCGAGACTTTATTCAGTGGCCTCGAGCTTAACAGCCTACCCCGACCAGGTGCACTTCATCGTGGACGTCGTCCGTTATGAAAGCAATGGCCGCGTCCGCAAAGGGGTCGCCTCATCCTTTCTTGCGGAACGCGCTGATGACGTGCCGGTGCCGGTTTTCCCGAGTGTGGCAAAACACTTCCACTTGCCGGAGGACGCTGGTACTCCAATCATAATGGTTGGCCCCGGGACTGGAGTGGCGCCGTTCCGAGCGTACCTGCAGGAGCGAAAAGCCACTGGAGCAAAGGGAAAAAACTGGCTCTTTTTTGGATCGCAACATGCGCATTGCGATTTTGCTTATGGCGACGAGTTCCAGACGTACCGAAAAGAGCGAATTCTTACGCGACTCGATTGCGCCTGGTCACGCGATCAACCCGAGAAAATTTACGTACAGCACCGAATAAAGGAAAACGCCGCCGAGATTTGGAAATGGATCGACGCGGAAGGCGCGCACTTTTTCGTATGCGGTGACGCTCGCCAGATGGCCAAGGATGTCGATGCAACGCTGCGCAAAATCGTGCAGGAACAGGGCGGCAAAAGCGTCGATGAAGCCAACGAATACGTTGAAAAACTGAAGAGTGAAAAGCGTTACAAACGAGATGTGTATTAAATGACGTGATCCGTTACACCGTTACACCGGATTCACGCTTTAACGGTTCAACGGTTTAATGTGGCGAAGCCATTCGTCATTTTCCTCCATGTGTGGCATAATAACGCATCAATGTTAAGGCCATGTACGAGAACACTGAATTCACATTGAACCGCGATTGCGAGGCGATCCAGATTCCGAGCGGCCAGAAGACGACAATCCCGGCTGGGACTCAGGGCGTGATCACGCAAAGTCTTGGAGGGAGCTACACCGTCGCGACGTATCAGGGCTTGGCGCGGGTCGCGGAGAAGGACCTCGACGCCTTGGGCTTGGAAAAACCACAGGCACCAGCAGCCGAAACACCTGCGCGGTCTACCGACGGTGAAGTTTCAGAAGAAGATGTCTGGAACCAGCTGCGCCAGTGCTACGACCCGGAAATCCCGGTCAACATCGTCGATCTCGGCCTGGTTTACGATTGTCGTCTGACCAGGAATGACGACGGCGGCACGCGGGTGGAAGTCAAAATGACGCTCACCGCGCCTGGCTGTGGCATGGGACCGGCCATCGCGCACGATGCGCAGAGCAAAATCTTATCGATCGACGGGGTCGATGAAGCTGATGTCCAGCTCGTTTGGGACCCCCCTTGGAATCAAAACATGATCAGCGAAGCCGGGCGCATGAAGCTAGGCATGATTTAGCCGCGCACTCCCGCATGACGTGATGCATGCGAGCTCGTCTGCCAAAACAGTCGAGGACAAAACGCGCCGCATCCTCAGCGAAATTTTCGCTGACTGCCCGCTAGAAAAAGCCGGCGTGCGGTTATGGGACGACTCTGTCTGGCCCGACGATCAGCCGCGTTCGGCCACGCTCGTTATGAAACATCCCGGTGCACTCACTCGAATGTTTTTGCCGGGCACGGAAGTCGGGTTGGCCGAAGCGTATTTGCGCAACGATTTCGACATCGAAGGCGATATCGAGGCGGCGTTTGAAATCGGAGATTTCTTGCTCAGCCACCTCGGTGATTGGAAGAAAAAACTGAAGCTCGGTGGTCTGCTGATCAGGCTTCCAGAGAGTGATGGAAGCTCGATAATGCAACGCGCCGCCAGGCAACTACTGCCACGAATCCGCGGTAAACGCCACTCACCCGAGCGTGATCGGCGTGCGGTAACGTTTCACTACGATGTATCGAATGATTTCTATCAACTGTGGCTCGATCGACGCATGGTCTATTCCTGCGCGTATTTCAATTCGCCACACGATCATCTCGACAACGCACAGGAACAAAAGCTCGATTACATCTGCCGTAAATTACGTCTCCGGGCGGGCCAGCGTCTGCTCGACATTGGTTGCGGTTGGGGCGCGCTGGTGATTCATGCGGCGAAACATTTCGGTGTGCTTGCGGAGGGAATCACGCTCAGCCAGCCGCAAGCGGAATGGGCGCGCTCCCGGATCGCCAAAGCTGGATTGGGAAGCAAAGCGAAGATCGAGGTACGCGATTACCGCAAGATCGCTGCGACCGGCGACCTTTACGATGCAATCGTGAGCATTGGAATGGCGGAGCATGTCGGGCGCGAGCAGCTGCCGGATTACTTCGCGGCCGCGCACCGGGCGCTCAAGCCGCGCGGCGTTTTTCTTAATCAGGCAATCGCCGAAGATATCGTCACGCGAGCAGGCAACCTCGACAGCCGTAGGCGCTCATTTATAGAGAATTACGTTTTTCCTGATGGCGATATTCCGCCTCTGCCGATCATGCTGCGCGCCGCGGAGAGATCAGGTTTCGAAATCCGCGATGTAGAAAATCTGCGCGAACATTATGCGCTCACTCTACGCCATTGGCTGCGCAGGTTGGAAGCAAACCACGACGAAGCGCTCTCCTTTGTCGATGAAGCAACATATCGTGTGTGGCGTCTCTACATCGCCGGCTCCGCGCATGGATTCCAAAGCGGCCGCATCGCTGTGCACCAAACGCTGCTCGCAAAGTTGGACCCCGCTGGCCAGACAAAACTGCCTCTCACGCGCGACGATTGGTGCGCGTGAAAGCCTGCGATGTTAGACGCGCCGGAAATTAATTTTTTTGTGGCGTTGACAGTGTTTACGTCGGTTCTATACTCGTCCACTTTCGCGTTGATCAGAGAAGACTTTCGCTAAAACGACCGTAAACATATGCCCTCGACCGAAATCATTTTAACCGAGAACGTTCCTGGTTTGGGCGCGGAAGCCGATGTAGTCAAAGTGCGTCGCGGTTATGCGCGCAATTATTTGCTGCCGCGCGGCAAAGCACACGAACTGACACCGGCAGGTTTGCGGCAACTCGATTCCCTCAAGCAGAAGCGCGCCGAACGTGAAGCGCGCGAGCTAAACGAGGCAGAAGAATTGGCCCGTCGAATCGGTAAGGCGCGGATCGTCTTCACACTCGAAACCGGTGAGACTGGCAAAGCTTTCGGCTCAGTGACCACCCAAGATATCGTGCATCGCCTCAAGAACGAACTCGGCGTAGAAATTGATCGACACAAAATTGTTCTGGAGCGTCCGATCAAAGATACTGGCGAGCATGAAGTTCCAATCAAATTGCATCACAACGTGACGGCACAATTTGTCGTTCGGGTAAAATCGGCCGAAGCGCCCCACGAACGCGGAGAGGAAGCTCCCGCTGCCACGGCAGGCGAACCTGAGAAGAAACAGCGACGACCTTTTAAGAAACGAAAAGAGACCAAATAAATGCCGAGTTCTCACGGCCCTCAGCCTGAGAAATCTCGTAAGACAGCGGGTAATGGCGCTGGCCGAGGTTTGGCGGCGCAAAATGGCGGTAGAGTTTTTCGCAATCCGCCAACAGGTTCTTCGCAGGATATTCACCGCACCCCGCCGCATAGCGTCGAAGCGGAACAAGGGGTGTTGGGATCAATGCTGATCTCGCCACGTGAAGCAATTGCCGAATGCGTCGAGAAAATTAATGACCAATACTTTTATGTCCCGGCCCACCAGACCATCTATAACGTCCTGGTCGATCTTTGGAATGCCGGGCAGGCGATTGACCTGATCACGTTCACGCAGGTCTTGCGCGACCGAAACATCCTCGAAAGCGTCGGCGGCGCGGCATTCGTCACAAGTTTGTTCACGTTCGTTCCGACGGCCGCCAATGTTGAGTACTACCTGGAGATCGTTCGCGACAAATACATTCTGCGCGAAATCATTTCGGCTGCTACCGAGAGTGTTCGGTGCGCCTATGAGGAACAGGACGAAGTGAACAATCTTCTCGACGAAGTGGAGCAGCGCATTTTTGCCGTGGGCGAAGACCGCTTCAAAGGCCAGATGCTCTCGATGAAAGATCAGGTAATGGAAGCGATCGAGGCGATCGAGAAGCTTTACGAGCGCAAAGGAGGTATCACCGGCATCTCCACCGGGTTTGTTGAATTCGATCGCATGACCAGCGGCCTGCATCCCGCCGAAATGATCGTGATTGCAGCGCGGCCCAGCATGGGGAAGACAGCGCTGGCCATGAATATCGCCGAACACGTCGCGATTCAAGAAAGACTTCCGGTTGGCGTTTTCAGCCTGGAAATGAGCGGCCAACAGCTTGTTCAGCGGCTGCTTTGCTCCCGGGCGCGCGTCAATTTACAAAAAGTGCGCGACGGATTTCTGGGCGAGCGCGATTTTCCGAGTTTAACGGCGGCCGCTTCAAAACTGGCGGAAGCGAAAATTTTCATCGACGACAGTGCAAGTCTCACCATTCTCGAATTGCGGGCAAAGGCGCGGCGACTCAAAGCGCAGCAGGATGTGCGATTGATCATTGTGGATTATTTACAACTGCTGAGATCGACATCTCGCCGTGCCCAGGACAATCGGCAGTTGGAAATCTCCGAAATTTCCGCTGGGCTCAAAGGTTTGGCCAAGGAACTGAAAATTCCGATCATCGTAGTGGCGCAGTTGAATCGACAACCGGAGCAACGTTCCGGCGGCAAACCGCGTTTGAGCGATCTGCGCGAATCTGGCTCGATCGAACAGGACGCAGATCTGGTCGGATTACTTGTCAGGCCGGAGATCTACGAGGAAGACGAAGAGGCGCGCGCAGAAAAAGCCGGCGAAGCGGAATTTATTATCGCAAAGCAGCGCAACGGCCCGGTCGGCGAAATCCCGCTGACCTTTCTGAAAGAGTTCACGCGCTTTGAAACTCGCGCGCGCAATGTGAGCGAGCCGGAAGAAGCGTTCTAGGGAAATTTCGCGTATTCGCGGGTCACAGGGATTTCGCCGCGTCGATAACGTGCTGCGCGTCGATGCCGCGCTCTTTCATTACTTCAGCGCCGGGCGCGCTCAGTCCAAATTCGTGCAGCCCCACCACTTTGCCGTCGAGACCGACGTATTGGGACCAAATTTCAGTCACTCCGGCTTCGATTGCCACGCGACGACGGCATGAATTTGGGAGAATCTCCTCGCGATATTCGGGAGATTCGCGATTGAAACGCTCGAAGCATGGCATGGAAACCACGCGCACGTCGTCGCCGAGTTCTTTTGCCGCGACGAGCGCATGCTGTAATTCGCTCCCGCACGACAAAATGATCAGATCGAGTTTGCCTTTCTCTTTTTGCGCGATGTAACCGCCACGCAGCACTCCTTCGCGGCGCAATTTTGGATCGATATCGTTTAATATCGGAACGGCCTGGCGCGTAAGCGCGAGGAGGGTGGGCCCATCGGTTCGTTGCATCGCGGCGACAAATGCGCCTGCGGTTTCTTCCGGATCGGCGGGGCGAATCACGTCGATGTTGGGAATCAAACGAACCGAGCTCACCGTCTCCACCGGTTCATGGGTTGGGCCGTCTTCGCCAACTCCGACCGAGTCATGGGTAAAGATGTAGATATTGGGAAGCTTCGCCAGCGCGCCCAGCCGAATGGCGGCGCGGCAATAATCGGTGAAGACCATAAACGTCGCGCCCGATGCGCGGAACAGTCCGTGATACGAGATTCCGTTCAGAATCGTGCACATCCCATGTTCGCGAATGCCGAACCGCATGTTACGGCCACCGGGAGTGTCGCGCGTAAAATCGCCGCCGTCCTGGATGTAGTTCATTGTCGATCCGTGCAGATCGGCGCTACCGCTAATGACCAACGGCATTGCTTGCGCGATCGGTTGCAATACTTCGCCACCGGCTTTTCGAGTGGCCAGTTTCGCGTCCGCCGGAAACTCGGGGATTTTGGATAAAAGATCGGCCGGCACTTCTCTCTCGATCCCGTCATCAAGCATTTTTGCCAGGCCAGGGTTCTTCTTGCGCCACTCGCTGTAAATTTTTTCCCAGCGCTCATAATCAGCGAGCAGCTGCTTCTTGTGTTCGGCAAAATAATCGTACACATCCTGCGAGACGAAATAATGTTCCTCAGGCAATCCCAGCGCTTTGCGCGCTGCATCAACGTATTTCGCGCCCGCTTCCCCATGCGCTTTGTAAGTCCCTTCGACTTCCGGAACGCCCTTGCCGATGAGCGTATGCGCGATGATGAATTGCGGATTCCCATTGTCACGCTCTTTGGCGATGTTCAACGCATCGAGAAACTGTTGCATGTCCTCGCCGTCGATTTCCTGAACGTCGAACCCGTAAGCGCGGAGACGGTGGCCAGTGTCTTCGCTCTGGGTTGCTTTCGCTGGCGCATCGAGCGTGACGCCATTGGAATCGTAAATCAGGATCAAATTATCGAGGCCCCAATGACCAGCGAGCGCGCACGCCTCGGAAGCCACGCCTTCCTGCATATCGCCGTCGCTGCATAAACAGATCACGTGATGATTAAAAATCGTGTGCTCGTTCGTGTTGAAGCGCGCCGCCGCCATTTTCGAGGCCGCAGCAATGCCGACCGCATTGCCGACTCCCTGCCCAAGAGGGCCCGTGGTACATTCTACGCCAGGCGTGTGGCCGAATTCAGGGTGCCCCGGGGTCTTGGAATGCAATTGCCGGAACCGCTTGATTTCCGACATTGGCAAATCATAGCCGCTCATGTGCAGCCAGGCGTATAAAAACATGCTGCCGTGCCCGCCCGAGAGGACAAAGTAATCGCGATTGATCCAGCGCGGTTTGTCCGGATTGTATTTTAAAGCATACCCATAAAGCACGGCACCCATTTCGGCGCATCCGAGCGGAAGACCGAGGTGACCGGATTTCGAAGCCTGCACAGCGTCCATGCACAAACCGCGCGCTTCATTTGCCGCCCGAGAGAGAATTTCGATATTTAGACTCATGGAAAAGAAAGGAAGATTTTAGGGTTTAGGATTAGGCACGAATCTCTATATGACCGAACATTTCCGTTCGACAATGTATTTTCCACCGCTGAAGTACCGCACACGGCTAAGTCCGAAAACCTAAAGGCTGCTCCACCTGTGAATCCGCCATCGCTTCTGCAAGTTGTCGAGCGGCTCGAACGTCTCGCAGCCAAATTGCCTTCCAGGATCCAAAAGGCCGTTCTCGGCGAGCTCACACCGCTCAAGCAATTATTTCTCCAGCAGCGGCCGCCGCGTTTTCTTTTTACCGGCTCAGCTAAAATACCTGCAAGGGAAATTATCGGTGCCCTCTTCGGCGAGGCCGACTTCACCCATGCGGATAATTCCGCTGCCCCTTTTTGCCGCTGGTTCGATGTCAGCTTTGCGGAGCGAGGAAAGATCTCGCTCCTCGATGCCCGCGGCGCTGATGATTCGGCTGCCATCCGGATCCAGGACGAACTCAAATATTGCCCTGCCGATATCATTTTTTCCCTCAGCGGCGACCGAATCGCACCAGAACTGGAGGAACGCGAGCTAGCTGATTTGAACAGGTACTTTACGTGGAACAAAACATCGGAAACGGGCAGCAAGATAATTGAGATCATCATGCCGTCTGTGGAAATGGCCGGTGAGCGCGATCACCGCGAACTAATCGTATCGCGTCAGGAATACGCAGTTCGATCAAATCTCGCAAGGCGCGCAGCCTTTTTGGAGACGCTCAGATTAATTCCTGCCGGTGATGGCCAGACACTTGCACTGATCCCTCCTGAATCGCAACGCCTAATGTCGATCCTGGCGCGAGAGCTGCCGAATGAAGCACGGATGGAAATAATCAGGATATCCAGAAATCGCGAGGCGCAGCACGAAGTAGCAAAGCTTTTGGTAAAATCTACGACCGCTGTTTCTGCTGCAATCGGCGCACAGCCGATCCCGCTCGCTGACTTGCCGATTCTGACCAGCCTGCAGCTGATGATGATTTCCGGGATCATGTATGTAAGCGGACGCGAACGCAGCTTACGCGCTGCTGCAGAATTCGCCGGCGCCCTTGGTGCGAATGTCGGCGCAGCGATGCTTCTGCGCGAAGGAACCCGCGCGATCCTGAAATTCTTTCCGGGTTGGGGAAACGTCGTCTGCGGGCTGGTCGCAGGCTCGGGAACATACGGGATTGGGCGCGCGGCGACGGTCTTTTTTATCGATGGCGTCTCCTTAAAGGACGCGCGCCGCACCTATCGGGAGAACCGGAAAAGGCTCCGTCGAAATTCGCCGTGAATAACTTGTGAATAAGATGGCCCCGTCCGGGGGATTTTGTTCACAGGATTTTGTGAACAAACGCACTAATTTCTGCGCGCTCCCGAGCGGTTTGACGATGTTTGTATGAAGCTCTCAGAGATCAGGGCGACGCTCCGAGAGATACACGTCTCGCCGGTCAAGACTCTCGGTCAAAATTTTCTGCATGACCAAAATCTTGCACACTGGATTAGCAATCAGGCCGAGTTAACTGCCGACGATTACGTCGTAGAGATCGGACCTGGACTAGGCGCGCTAACCAAGCTGGCACTCGACAAAGGCGCGCGAGTTCTCGCGATCGAGAAAGACACGCGCCTTGCCAATTTTTTGCGCGAACGGCTCGGTCATGCACGGCTTGAATTGATCAACACAGACGCGCTGAAGTTCGATGCGCGTGCTCTTTTTTCACATCGTCGAGTGAAACTGCTTGGTAATCTTCCTTACAACATCTCAAGTGCATTGCTTTTGAAGTTCCTGGAGTATCCTAGCCCTATTTCACTGTGGTTGTTCACGTTACAAAAAGAGATGGCACGCCGTCTTTCAGCCTCTCCATCCACCCATGACTACGGAGCTTTGACGTTGCGTGTGCAGTTGCACCATCACGTGAAATATCTGCGCACGATTCCGGCTACCGTTTTTTTTCCGAAACCTGAGGTCGATTCCGCGCTCGTGCGAATCTTACCGCGTGATCCCCTTGAGTTACCCGTCCGCGATAATGAGTTGCTGCTAACATTGATTCGCCTTGGCTTTTCTCAGAGAAGAAAACAGTTGAAAAAACTACTTCACGAGGAGGTCGCTGATTGGGATGCCGCCGCTCGCAGAGTGGGCTTCAATCCCAAAGCTCGGGCGGAAGAACTATCGCTGCTTCAATGGATTGCCCTGGCGAATTTCATCTCGCCGCCTCGGCGGCCAAGTACGCGCCTAACGAACAACGAGCGCTTCCCAGTCGTCGATAAGAACGATCGAATCCTGCACTATGCGAGCCGCTCCGATGTGCATGGGAATAACTTGCGCCATCGCGCCGTTCATATCCTGATATTCAGTCAGGCTGGCGAAGTTTATTTGCAGCAACGCGCGCGTTGGAAAGATAGGCATCCTCTAAAATGGGACTCGAGCGCTGCTGGTCACGTCAATGCCCGGGAAAGCTACGACGAAACGGCCCGGCGCGAGCTGAACGAGGAATTGGGCGTGACCGTTCCACTTGAGAAAATTTCAAAGCTTCCTGCCTCAGAACGAACTGACCAGGAGTTTGTCTGGGTTTATCGAGGCGAAGTTTCTGGCAACCTTGTACCCAATCGAACCGAAATCGAATCAGGCGCATTTTTTCCTCAGACCATTATCGATAGTTGGATTGCGGCCCGGCCAGACGACTTTGCGCCTGGATTCATAGAATGCTGGAAGGTCTATCGTCGAAAAAAGTGTGCCAGCCGCGGCGCGCTTATTTAAATCCGACAAACTTGCGGCGAGGCAAACGGCGCAAAGCCGCGTTCTTGAATTTTCGTGCGGCCCGTCGCGCAGACTGCTTGCCGCCATAGACGCTGTCGCTAAACATCTTGGTTACAATTTCACTTCCGCGAAGAAAGTGGACCTGAAAACCATGCGTCTGTTTCTTCGCGCGCGCCTTTGTGTCGATGCGGCGGATGTTCGCTTCCGAGTCAGGATTGGGACGTCTTCGCATGATGAGTTAGCGAGAAGCTAACTAAACAATTCTGAGATTCAATGAGCCGACGAAGCGGCATGATGAAATGTTTCCGGCGAGGGCAGGCCCCAGGAACTCCATCTTCGGTCGTATTCGGCAGCAGGCAAAAGCGCGTAACAAGGATGCCGTTTCGCTCGCAGCCACGTGATCACCTTCACGAGGTTTTCCCTCGCCATTGTCGTGCAGCCAGTCGTTGGCCGATCAACGCCACGCCGCGTATGGAAAAAAATCGCGCTCCCCGCGCCGGGCACCGGTGGATCGGAATTGTGGCGAATCTCAATCAACCAGTGATAGGCAAAATCGCCCGAGCGCATTTTTTCGTGCGTGTAGTTCTCCGGGAGATTTTTCGGATCGATCACGACATGCCGATTATAGTTAGGCGAGCGCGGGTCATCGCTCCAAACGTCTGCCTCAGTCACTTGATGGTACGGATAGTCGGCGCCAGCAGGCAGGTGCGGTTCGTATCCGAAAATTTCGCCGATCTCGAATACTCCCGCAGGCGCACGGCCGTCTCTCTCTTTTTTTCGAAGACCCTGCTCGTTTTGCCCGGCGAGCCCTGTACCCCAGGCGACTCCATTTTTGCCAAACAGGACAGAAAAAGGTCCAGCCACGGCCGCCCAATCCCCATCACGCGATCGCTCAAATAATCGCAACTGCCCGCGCATGGAATTCCAAGTCGGCGCGATGCCAACGATGAGCTGCGCGCAATCTCTAGGAACGCCGTCAGCATATGCATTGACGCCTGGAAACATCAAAATGCAGATCATGAGGTAGCGCGAGATCGACATAAGGGGTTACAAGGAACGTATTTTGATAATTCCGCCACTTGTTTTCACATCCGAAGCCAGGAGACGTGACGATTCTCTGTTAGCGGCTCTGATGGGATCGAATCGAAACTTCTTATCGCTTATGAAAACATTATTCTTGTCCGGAGCAACGATTGCCATTCTGGGTTTGGCCACTGCTCCCGTATCGGGTCAGACCCAAAGCACTAGCACGACCAGTAGCAGCGCCACTTACATCCAGACCAGCAAACTTGTTGGCACCAAAGTCAAATCATCACAGGGTGAAGAAATTGGCGTAATCAAAGACGTCGTGCTCGACCGCAACACAGGTTGCATGGCCTACACAGTTCTCTCTACCGGCGGTGGAGGAACGCGCGTCAGTAGCGGTAGCAAAATTGTTGCAGTTCCCTGGGCAGTATACTCTCCAACATCCGATCTAACCGAGCTTTCTGTGACCGTAGATCGGGACCGGATCTTTAACGCACCGGTGTTCGACTATGCGCGCATCGATGAATACTCGAGGGGCGATTACATTAACAACGTCTATAGCTACTACGGCGTGAGCGCGGGAGCCGGTGCTGGAGTGTCTACCGGAGCCACTACGACAACCGGGACAGCCGGAGCGGCGGGCGCAACAGCCAGCCCAGGGGGCACGGCCTCGCCAGCCGCAACTGGAGCGGTTTCACCCGGGGCAAGAGCTACAGTAACTCCGCAAGCCACGGCAGGGGCAAGTCCGCGAGGCACCCCAAGGGGTACTCCCCGAGCCACCGCTGGGGCAAGTCCACGAGAAACTGCAGCGAGAAGTCCAGCTACTGAATCTCCAAGTAAGAGTGGCGCTGCAACCGCGAGTCCACCGACGACGGAGACCAAGGGCCAGCGAGGTAGGACACCTGTCACACCCTCACCAAGAGGGGGCGCCGAGACAACATCGCCGCCCGAGAGCCGGGAATCGCCGTCAAAGGCAGGCAGCCCGGGCGAAACGGCGACAGCACCACGACATCGGGGCAAGCAAGGAAAGAGCGAAACCGGCACGCCCCCAGAGAGGCCCGAAGAACAAGAATAATTATCCCGTCTCCATCGGGGTAAACGCAATTAACAACAAAAGCCCGGAGCCATAATACCGGTGCTTTTTGCAGCACGAACAGACATTACTTCATGGTTCGCCTTCGACGGCGGCCGTGTCTGCGGGAAGATATTTCACGCCGATTAGCCAAGCCAGGCCGGAGACGAAAATTATTCCAGACACAAACAGAAACGCTACATGCATGTTTGTATGACCGCCGATGTAACCAATTAGCCAGAATGCCTGCACGTCGCCCAACGCGTGGATCACGAAAATGTTTGCAGCGAATGCCGTGGCGCGCACGGCTGGCAGCGAGACATTGGCCAGCGCTGTGTTTGAGGGACCTGTGTTCAAGAACAAGAAAAAGATCGCGAAGAACATCGTGATCCACGCCGCGGGAAACGGAACGTAAAGGGTCGCAATGAAAAAAGGACATGCGATTAGCATCCCGATTCCCGAAACCCAGAAATAGGAACCCGCGAAACGCGAACGCAATTTATCTGCAACGACGCCGCCCAGAAGCGTCGAGGTCAAACCAGCAACCACAGTGATTAATCCGAAGATCGTTCTGCTTAAGGCCGGACTTTGATTTCGATAAACGAGGTAAGCCGATACCCAGTACCCCAAACCACCAGTTACAAAAGTCATCAATGTTTGCGCGACGCAATTGATGAGATAAGAGCGTGTGCGGAAGAGTCTCATGTAATCCTTCAGACTGCGACGCGGCGATTCTTGCACCAGGTGATGTTCGGTAACGCGCGGATCGCGTTGCCAGAAACACAGCAGGCCCAGCAGCAAACCCGGCGGCGCCACGAGATAGAATGCCCAGCGCCAGCCGAGGTGAGCACCGATCAAGCCGCCGATGACATACCCCAGCGCGCTGCCGACTGGAATGGCCGCGCAAAAAATCGCCATGACCCGGCCACGCGTTTCAATCGGGAAAAGATCGGATAAGATTGTCGGGGCGGCCGGGCCGTAGCCGCCTTCGCCGATTCCAACGCAAATTCGAGTCGCAAAGAGAATAGCGAAGGTTGCCGCCAAGCCGGAGCCGCCGCTGGCCACGCTCCACAAAATCACAGCGGAACCAACGATGATCCATCGCGAGAACCGATCGGCGAGCAAGCCGAGAATCGGTGCGCTGATCATGTAAGTTACGAAAAACGCGTCACCGAGCAGACCGGTCTTCGTCATGGCGTTTACGTCGCCAGTTGCGAAAAAACTCGCGCGAATATCAGGCTCGAGCGCGGCAAGAATTTGCCGATCGATGTAATTAAACAGATTGATCCCGAGCAGAAGCAACAGCGCACCGTTCGCACCGCTAATCGATTTCTTCATGCCGCCTTCCACCGCCAGTTGCCGATTGCAGATGGCCACGGGTTAATTGTAAATGATAAACGATGGCTTCCATGTCCGCCGCTGAACGCGCGCTCTATTTCTTCGGCCGGCCGCTAGTACGTTGCTTTTATCGGGTCACTGTGCTGGGAATCAACAATCTGCCGGAAGGCGGCTTTCTGCTCTTGCCCAACCACATCAGTTGGGTTGATGCCATCGTCCTGCAACTCGCTTGCCCGCGCCCAATCCGCTATATCATCGACCAGGAATTTTATCGCAAGCCAACGCTGCGCTTATTATTGCGGCTAGTGGGCTGTATTCCGATTGATGCGCGGCATTCGCATTCCGCCATTCGCGCCGCGACGGAAAAAATCGCTGAGGGGGAAATTGTCTGTCTTTTTCCCGAAGGCCAGTTGGAGCGCGCTGGAACACTATTGCGCTTGCAACGCGGTTACGAATTGATCTCGCGGCACGCAAACGCCCTTGTTGTTCCGGCTTGGCTGGACCAACTCTGGGGCTCGATCTTCTCATTCCAAGGCGGAAGATTTTTCACGAAATTTCCGAAGCGAATCCCCTACCCTGTAACCATCGCTTTCGGCAAACCGCTCAAAGCCGAGGCGGCCGATATTGCGACGGTGCGGGAAGAATTGCTCAGACTCGGCGAATTTTGTTTCAGCCGACGGCCATCATTAGACCGCCATCTGGCCGAAGAATGCGTGCGCGGACTGAAGCACAGACCATTCGCGACTGCAGTGATCGACGGAACCGATGATAGCAAGTTGAGCCGGGCAAAGTTGCTCGGCGCAGCGGCAGCACTGAGTCGTCATCTTCAGAAAGAATTTTCCGACGAACGAATCGCCATAGTTTTACCCGCCAGCAAGGGATCGATGCTGGCGAACCTGGCTGTGACCCTGGCGGGCAAAGTTCCTGTCGATCTTAATTTCACGATCGGACGCGCGGCGAATGAATCTTGCTGCAAGCGCGCCAACCTGCGGGTCGCAATTTCAGCCACGCAATTCATGGAACGACTCAAAGATTTTCCGTGGCCGGAACACGTTTTGAAATTGGACGAACTGATGCCGCGCATGAAACGTCAAATCATTCTCTGGTGGATGATGTCGATTCTGGTTCCCACGCGTTTGCTTTTGCGGCTTTTGAAAATTCCAAAAGAGGGGGGCCACGCCGAAGCAGTCTTGCTTTTTACAAGCGGAACCACCGGAGAACCAAAAGGCGTTGTGATCAGCCACCGCAATGTCGTTGGAAATGTCTCGCAGTTTCGGCAATTGCTCGACGCGACGAAACACGACGCCATTCTCGCGTCGCTGCCTTTTTTTCACACCTTCGGATCGACTGTCACGCTTTGGTATCCGCTCATCGAAGGTGTGCGCATTGTCACTTATCCAAACCCCCTGGAAGCCGCGAAGAACGCAGCGTTGATCGAAAGATATAAGCTAACGCTCTTGCTGGCGACCCCCACTTTTCTGCGCGGTTACCTGCGCAAAGCCGAACCGAACAAGCTCCGCAGCTTGCGTCTGGTCATCACCGGCGCGGAAAAACTGCCACTCGATCTCGCTAAAAATTTCGAGGAACGCTTTAACCAGAGAGTGTTTGAAGGCTACGGTCTGACCGAAACTTCACCGGTGGTAAGCGTAAACCTGCCGGAACCGCAACCGACCAAACCGGGCGAACATGTGCAACCATCGAGTCGCCTTGGCTCGGTTGGCAAAATGGCGCCCGGCATCGCTGCGGAAATTCGCGAACCGGAAACGGATCGTAAACTTTCGCTGCATGAAACTGGAATGTTTTGGCTTCGGGGAGTAAACATTTTTGAAGGTTATCTGCACGATCCCGAACGCACAGCCAATGTGCTGCAGGATGGTTGGCTCAAGACTGGCGATCTTGGCCGGTTCGACGAGGACGGCTTTCTTTACATCGAAGGACGGCTTTCGCGTTTTTCAAAGATCGGTGGCGAAATGGTGCCGCACGAAGCAATCGAAAGCAAAATTGTCGATCTCCTCGGCTTGTCCGGTAGAGATGAGCGCCCGATTGCCATCATGGGGGTGCAGGACGAAGCCAAAGGCGAAGCGCTTGTCCTGCTCAGCGCCGTAGACATCGATCTTGCGGAGTTGCGCAAAAAACTTCACGAAGCAGGTGTTCCAAACCTGTGGGTTCCAAAACACGTCCAGCGCATTAATTCAATCCCGGTCCTCGCCTCCGGCAAACTCGATTTAAAAAAATGCCAGGAACACGCAGCCGAAAATGCCTGACCCCCTGATATCTGGTTTCTTTGTTCTGCCCTCTGAACTCGTTGGCTCGCCGTCTACGGCGTTGAACCCGTCGAAGTCGTCGCCAGTTCCTTCACGAATTTCTCGAGCAATTCGCCAAAGCGCTCCGGCTGATCGAGGAAGACAGCATGCGCCGCGTCCTCGATCTTTTCAAAATGCGCGCCCCGGATTTGCGCCGCGATTGCCTGTTGGCGCGATAACTCGAACGATTTAGCCGAGGCGATAATCAACGTTGGGCAATCAATCTTCTTTACAGCCGGCGTCCGATTCACACCAAACATGTCGGCGATGAGCATAGCGACGCCAACGTCAGGCGGTGTTTTCATCCCAGTGCTAACCAGTTGGTTGGTCCGGTCGTCGCTCTGCGGTTTGCTAATGATTGCTTGCATCATACCACGCAAATATTCCTCCTGATGCGCCTGGTAAACGGCGAACATCTTGAATTGCGCGGCCGTTTCCTGCGGGCGCGCGGCCATGCCGTTGGCACCATCGGAAATTGCCGCATCCACCAGCACAATTCCCGCGACGTTTTTGGTGCCGTCGCGCTCGACATAAGCAGCGATGTCCTGAACGCCTTGCGACCATCCGATGAGAACGGGTCGCCGCACGCCCAGGCGCTCCAATAACGCGTGCAAATCCTGCGCGCGCATTTCTGGCATGTTCCCGCTCGTCGTCTTTATCGATTCGCCCTGTGAGCGCGGATCGAACGAGATCACCTGCTGAGTCTTTGCAAAGCGATCGATCTGTTGTCGCCAAACGTCCGCGCCGGTGCTCCAGCCCGGAATGAAGACGAGCACGGGTTGGGCGCCCGGTTTGCCCGCTTCAATCACACGCACAGAGACGCCCTCGGCTACCTCCACCATGCGTGAGGATCCCGCATTCGATTCCGCGCGCATCGGTAGTGCGCCGAGGCAGACCGTCGCGCTCAGGCAAAAGAGATTAAACTTAATGTGCGACATATTTTCTTACTCTGCTTGCCGGCGAAATAGTTCTTTATCCGTTGCAACGTCACAGCGGGCAAATCACGGGCGAACGGCCGGCTCTTCTTCTTTCAACCGCCAAGGTGAAATTCTACCAATAAAATCGCGCGTTGCGCCTGCAATATCTTCGGCTTTCGATACGCCGCTGTCGATTAGCGCGCGTCCAGTACTTTCCCAAATCTTCCTCACAACCAGCGCACCGTTTTCGCGCACGATCCGACCGAGATGCTGGACTGCCGCAGCCGTCGCAGATTTGCGGATCAGCTCGGGCGGACACCGTGAAGTGAGCTCGCAGTAACGTCGCGCGACTTCGCCCACGCGCAGCGTGAGAAATGCGTTTGCAGCGCCATTAGAAACACATTTGACCAGTAGAGCTGAGATACCGCTCAGACCTGGAATTCCGCCCTTGAGTGCCGGCACCACAGAAACGGCAAGCGGCGCGACCATTTCTCCCAAGTCGAGGGATTCGAGGCCGCTGGCAACGAAAGCTGTGCCAGCGACGTTCGCATAGAGCCGCACCAACTCGCGAGGAGATGGACGCTGGACGTAAATGCGGGCGATACGCCCAACCATTCGAATCTGAGTAAAAAGGACGACGAGTCCATCGAGTCGGCCATTTTGCATCAGGGCCGTGCTAAGAAACACCGTGCTTGCTGTGGTGCGGACGATTGAATCCGCCTCCGCTGACAAATGTCCAACCGCATTTTCGATTTCCTCCTCTGTGGCGAGCGGTTTACCTCGCGTCCGCGGATTTACTGCGAGTCGGACGCGGAGAGCTTGCAAATGAGCATCGTACTTCGGGCCTGATGCCTCTTCTGGCGGGACAAGCGCCGCGGGAAGCTTTGCATATGCAACGACGCAATAAAGCGCGAAAAAGCCGGCTGCCAGGCAAACACTCCAGAATACGATCGTACCAGCGATCGGATGGATTCTGTCAGCCAACGAGATCAAGCTGGTAACACCCGCGATTATCAGCGAGAGCAGGCACACCGTTATCAAAACAGCGAGAACAACGATTATTTTCCTTGCGCTCGAATTCTGGGCTACGGCGGCGTCTTTCACGATTTGTTGTCGTTACTGTGCATCTGGTACGCTGGGCTTCAATCGAAACGTGGAAAAGCGACGGACAGTCGTTCAGCTTTCTGGCATTCCGCTCTCTGTCCTCTGACTTCTGATCTCTGTCATCGACGGTTGAACGCGATGCACGCACACTTGAGGTTTGCCGATAATGAAAAACACATTCGTAGTAATTTCTGCGGCTGGTCCGAATCGTGATTTATCGAAGGGCACGCGGGAGCAGCCCTTTTGGGACGAACACGCGGAGTTTATCGATCGACTCGTTGATGAAGGTTTTATTTTGATGGGCGGCCCCTTGGTTGATGAAGGCGGCGCTCTTTTAATCTTCAACGCTGAAGATGAAAATGAAGTGAGAGAGAAATTGAAGAACGACCCCTGGATCGACCATGGCATTCTGAAACTGGAAAACGTAAAACGTTGGCAAATCTTTATTGATGCGAGGAAGTAAGACCTGCTGGAGAGAGAACCTGCACTTCGACCGTGACATTCTATTTCAAATGAGTTTCGGGATGAGAACCTCCCGAACTCGACGGTGAGCAAGCGCCTGCTACGTTCCGCCATTCACAAGCCCGCCGCCGAAACCGCAATCGACCCGCGCTTTGCCAACCGCGAACGCCAGCCTGGTCTCGATCTTCTCCGCGCCCTCGCCATCATCGTGGTGGTTATTTACCACTGTGGCATTTTCGGCTTCGCACTGCCTTATCGCTGGCACCGATTTGGCTGGGTCGGTGTCGATCTTTTCTTTGTGCTCAGCGGTTACCTGATCGGTGGTCAATTGCTCGCGCCGCTGGCGCGCAATCAATCCATCAATTTGCCGCGATTCTTTTCGCGACGCGGTTTGCGGATCATGCCTGCTTACTTTGTCGTACTCGCGGTTTACTTTTGTTTGCCATTTTTGCGCGAGTTTCCGCAGATCTCTCCGCTTTGGAAATTCCTGATCTCTGTCCAAAATATTAATCTGCGTGGCGGCACCGCGTTCTCGCACGCGTGGTCGCTCGCGATCGAGGATCAATTCTATCTCGCATTGCCGTTGATTCTGATTTTGATCAGCTGCTGGCCGCGCGCGGGGATTATTATACCCTGCATAACCTTTATCGGCGGACTCATCCTGCGCGCGTTTCTCGCGTGGCAAAGTTCCGGCGACGGCGGTGTTAGCTTCCGCGGATTTCAATTGTGGATTTACTATCCCACCTGGACACGCCTCGATCCGCTGGTGTTCGGGGTTGTCCTGGCGGCAATCGAGAAGTTTCGTCCGTCTTGGTGGCAACGACTGATGAATGGGGCGCTCTGGCTGTGGCTGCCCGGATTAGCCGCAATCGTTTACGGTTTGTACATCGGCGAAGGCGATCTCACCGTCGCCGCCTGTATTTGGCAATTCCCCCTCATCGCGTTTGGAATGGCTGCACTGCTGGTTTGTGGTGTTAGTCCACGGTTACTTTTCCGTCGAATCGAAATTCCCGGCGCAGCTTTCTTCGCCAGCATCGCTTACAGCGTTTACCTCAGCCACAAACTCGTCATTCATGCCGTGATCCAGTTCTGTTCCCGCCACAGCATCCCGCTGACATCTGTTCCGGCTCTTCTCCTTGTAGAAGTGTTGATCTACGCGGTGGGAATGGTCGTGTTCCTGTCGATCGAACGCCCGTTCCTCCAACTTCGGCACCGCTTTGCTCCAAGAGGAATTGTCACATCCACTCCGGTCGCGAGATGGAAATCGTTACGGCGAGCGGTGTAGCGGCGATTGTCTCAGCCGCAAGAACACGCGGCACCCATAACAAGATTTCGGGTTAGCGTCTCGGGCAATCGCACGCCAAGCTGAGCATCATGCAGATCTCTTTGCGTATACTTGCGCCTTTGAGTCTAACGGCCTTGGTACTTCTTTCGGCGTCCGTTACACGCGCCGCCGGAACACCGATGATGAAGGCGGTCGTCGCACACGAGTATGGCGGACCCGAAGTCCTCAAACTTGAAGAGGTGTCGCGGCCGGAACCGAAGGAAAATGAAGCTCTCGTGCGCGTGATCGCGAGCGGCGTTAATCCAGCCGACCCGCTCACGCTCAGCGGTAAATTCGCTCGGGAATTCGGAACGCACCTGCCACTGATTCCGGGCTACGACATCGCTGGAATCGTTGAGAAGATGGGAGTAAAAGTTACAAAACTCAAAGCGGGTGACGCGATTTACGGTTACCCGACTTTTGGCGGCGGCTGGGCGGAGTACGTCACCGTCAGCGAAGGAGAGGTTGCTGCAAAGCCCGCTTCGCTGAGTTTTACGGAAGCCGCAGCGGTGCCGGTGGGCGCCTTGACTGCGTGGCAGGCGCTCGTCGACGTAGCGCAGCTCCATGCCGGGCAAACCATTCTCATTCATGGTGGCTCCGGCGGCGTCGGTAGTTTCGCAGTGCAGGTTGCCAAAGCGCGCGGAGCGCGCGTGATCGCGACCGCTTCGACGGAAAACCAGGATCTCCTGAGGCAGCTGGGTGTCGACGTGCCGATCGATTACACGAAGACCAGGTTCGAAGAGATTGCCAAAGACGTGGACGCAGTGCTCGATCCGGTGGGCAAAGATACGCTCGCGCGCTCGTACGGTGTGGTGAAGAAAGGCGGCATCGTCATGTCGCTAGTTGCGCGCCCCGACCCGGCTGAACTCGAAAGACGCGGGATTCGTGGAGCGGCCATCTCCGTTCACCCGGATGCCGAAGACCTCACGGAGATCGCGCACCTGATCGACGCGGGAAAGATGAAGCCAATCGTCACACAAGTTCTGCCGCTGAGCCAAGCGATCGAGGCGCAACGACAGGCAGCCACGCACCACACGCGCGGAAAGCTTGTGCTACGGGTCGCGGATGAACCGAGAGATTAAGTGTACTGGCAGTCGCCCCAGCTGACCTTTTCTATTAGGCAAATGTCAGCACGATTTTGCCGAAGCTCAGGTTGGATTCCATCCGCTCATGCGCGTCGCGAATTTCATCGACAGGATAAACTCGGTCGATCACCGGACGAATCGCGCCGCGTGATACCAGCGGGAGAACGGAAGAGGCGAAGAGTCGCGTCGCCTCGGCTTTTTCTTCAATTGAACGGCCGCGGAGCATCGTGCCGATAATATTCACTCGTTTCCGCAAAAGCAGTCCGAGGTCGATTTCCGATTTCGCGCTAGCCATTGTGCCAACGCAAATAAGCCGGCCGCGCGAAGCGAGCGCATCGAGGTTTGCCGAGCAGTAGTTACCGCCTACGAGGTCCAGAATGACATCGACGCCGGTCCCGGCCGTCCAGTCTTGCACCGCTTCCACAAACTTCGCCGGCGTGTCGCCGACCGCTACGCTCGCATCGAGTCCAAGGTTCAACTCGCGAATTCGCTCTAGCTTGTCTGCGGTGCGCGAGGTGCCATAAACCGTCGCGCCGGCGGCGTGAGCCACTTGGATTGCGGCCGTGCCAACTCCGGACGCGGCCGCGTGAATGAGAACGCGCTCGCCCATGTGAAGGCCGGCCCGCGTGAAGAGCGCGTCGTGCGCGGTAATAAAAACTTCCGGCATCGCGCCCGCCTCCACCCAATCCAGCTCGGCCGGAATCCGAGCGAGATTACTCTCTGGGACGACGACAAGCTCCGCCTGCGCGCCACCGCCCGTGATTCCAAAAACGCGATCGCCAATTTTCCAAGTGCGAACCGCGTCACCTATCGATTCGACTTTGCCTGCGAACTCCAAGCCCGGGATGTTCGGAGGATAACCCGGAGGCGGGGGATAATGTCCGCGCCGTTGCAGGATATCGGCGCGGTTCAATCCCGCTGCGTGCACACGGACGCGAACGCGATCAGCCACTGGCGTCGGTGGGGACTCGACCTCCAGCACATCGATTCCGTCGACCCCACCATAAGATGTGATGACGACCGCACGCATCAGTCTGGATATTCGTCTCGGGCTTGGATCCAGACAAACAACTGGGTTGTCCTAATTCGACGATTCGGATTTTGTTCGCGCAAGGACGTACGAAAAGCGCGCGTGATCAATCCAAAATCGAAGGAATTCGTCGTTACAACAAAGTTTACGTATCGGGCCAAGCGAAATTCCAATCGCCGCATTGCCGTCCTTCGCTCGCCATGCGTTCTGTTACAGCGGCGCTACTCTATAAACTCCGCGATTGACCGATATTTTTCGCTGAGCTCTCGGATGCGGAGTTCGAAATGGTGAATGGAGCTGATGGGATCAGCGACATAGAAGGTAAAGTCGCGAGGGTAGCGGCGAGTGAATTGGGAAACGAACGAGTTTCAATGCAATGGATCGAACGGAAGACCAGCCAGGTGCCGAGCACGACCAGACCAAGGTTCAGGAGCAGCAGCGGCACCAGCAGCGGCATCACGGTCCCGATGCTGTAATAGCGTGAGGTCGCGATGAGCGCGCTCAGGACCGACAGAGGCAAAGCGAAGACGGCGATACCGGTGCGCATCGAGGCCGGCGCAGTTCGTTTCTCGGCCAGGAGCACTTGGATTTCGCCAAATATGACATTGTCTAGCTTGGGTAGTCCGTTCGTTTCCATACTGATTTGTATTTCAATCTAATCGATTAGCACAAAACTCGGCGGAAAATCGAGTTGAACTCGTAGAGTCGTATCCGATGACCTGAAACCTGAAATCGATTTCTGATCTTCAGTTTTGAATGGCATCCCTGCGGCCAGACGGCCTCGGTCGCTATTTCCCTGATTTGGCCTATAGTCCTCAATGTCCAAACGATCTGCTATCTCTTTCACACGTCGGGCGCCCGACAATATTACCGAAGAGTTGATCGGTATCCTTTCGTCGAAGGCCTCTTTCGAATTCAAGCCGTTATTCGAAATTATCTTGCTCAATCTGCGGGAGCGAAACGCAGCCAGTGGCGGCGAAGAGATGCTGCGCTTGCGCGCCTATGAAAAGCTTCAGGGCCTTGTTAGTCAGGGCGCGGTTAACCGGACGATCACAGGGGCCACGAAGAAATACAAAGGCGTCGCTGCCCGAATGGTCGTGCTCCGTGCCGAGATGAAAGCTTTGCGCGCCGACTGCAACCAGCGCGCTCTCGCGAAGGCTGCCGCGGCGAACTGATTCTTCCCCTCGAGCAGCTACAACGCACCGTGGCGAACTTTTTCGTCGATCGCCAGGTAATCATCGCGCGGCGGGCTAAACGTATCTAGCACGCGCGTCGGCAATATCGTTTCCACACCATGCGGAACATTGCTGGCGAGATAGAAGGAATCGCCGGTTGAAAGCTCATGCGGCACTCCGTCAACGATGAGCCGCATTTGACCGTCGAGAATGTGAACGATCTGCTCCTGCGCGTGCCGGTGCTCAGGCATGCGACTTCCGGCCGCCAGCGTAGCCATCATCTGATACATGGCCTTGCCGTTTGCGACCGTACGGCGGGTGATGCCGGGACAAATTTCAATTGACGGATTTTCTCGTTTCATTTTTCAGAAGCTTACGCGGAAGCATTAGTCGCGCGAATGTTCGCTTTGTTGGTCCGCAAAGCGGTGTAGAGACGGCCGTGTCAGCCGCAGCCGTGTAGAAGCGCGAAGCAATTGACGGCTTTACGCGCGACGCGTACGCTTGTTTTGTGAAACGAAAATTTCATGTGACCCTGCTGGAACATGAGGAAGGCGTGTCGGTCAGTTGTCCCGAATTGCCTGGATGTCACTCGCAAGGCGCCACAGTCGAAGAGGCGCTCGCAAACATCGAGGACGCGATTCGTGGCTACATCGATCTCTATGGCGAGCCGGAGACGCGTTGTGAAATTCGCGAGATGGAAGTCGTCACGGCCTGATTAATGCCGAAGCTTCCCGGCGTAAGTCATCTGCGAGCGATCAAGGCGCTGGAGAAAGCAGGCTTCCACATCGATCGACAACAAGGCGCTGGAGAAAGCAGGCTTCCACATCGATCGACAAGGCAAACACGTTTTCATGTCGAAAGGCTCCATCAGAGTTGTCGTGCCCCGGAATAATCCGGTCGATGCCTACACGATGGCTGCAATTGTCCGTGACGCCAGTCTGACGATCGAGCAGTTCAAAGATCTCCTCTGATAAGTGAAAAGCCTGCCCTGAACGAAGCCGAATGGGTCGACGACAGTTCGCATACGAACCGTGGAGCAGTCGCCGCGGCAACCTGCTTGCGGTGCTTCGCCAAAACGAACTTTTTCCCACTTGTCACTTGCCACTCATCACTAGTCACTGGCAAGATCCTGTCATGAAAACCTTTGCGTCATTAATCACAATTCTGTTCGCAACACTGATCGCGACTCCCTCATTTGCCCAGAGCCCCGCCGAATCACCGACTGGCGCCACTTCGCCGGCCGCCGGCATAAGTGCTCCAACCGGACAACCAAACCCGCAGGAGATGATGAAGCAGATGATCGAGATGTCGAAGCTCAATGAGAACCACAAACTTCTCTCAGGCCTCGACGGCAATTGGAATTACACCATCAAGTTCTGGATGAATCCCGATCCGAACGCCAAACCACAGGAATCCAAAGGCACCGCGACCCGCAAGAGCATCATGGGCGGTCGTTACGTGATGATGGATGTGAGCGGCAAAATGCAGATGCCGGGAGAAGACGGCAAAATGAAAGATATGCAATTCAAAGGCATGGCCGTCGAAGGCTATGACAACGTAAAGAAAAAGTTCATCGGCTCATGGGTCGACAACATGGGCACCGGTATCCAGTTCTCCGAAGGGACATACGATCCCGCGACCAAGACATTCACTTACACAAGCGAAATGGAGCCCGTGCCCGGAATGAAAACACAAGTACGCGAAGAACTGAAGATCCCCGACAACAACCATATGATGCTTGAATGGTACGAAAATCAGGGCGGTCAGGAAAAGAAGACGATGGAGATCAACTACACCCGCGCTGGCAAGAAATAGCGCAGCTTCCATTCGGTTCATGCCAGAGTCATGACAATGATGTCGTGACTCTTTTGCATTTCATGTAAGATCGATGTCCTTAGAACTGTAGCGGCGGCTGTGTCAGCCGCAGTCCTGCCCTGAGCGAAGCCGAACGCGTCGAATAGGTCGACGACATTTCGGGTACATAAAGACTTTCTCGCGTTGCGAACCCTCCCGGCGATTGCTACACTTGCGACGTGAAATTTCGCGTCACAATTGAGCCCGATGAAGACGGCGTGTTCGTCGCCGAATGCCCAGTTTTGCCCGGCTGCATCTCGCAAGGGAAAACTCGTGACGAAGCAATGGTGAATATTCGTGACGCCATTCAAGGCTATCTCGAAAGTTTGAAGAGGCATGGTGAGCCAATTCCGGGTGCAATTACTGAAGCTGTCGTCGAAGTCACAGTGTGAGCCGGCTGCCTGTTTGTTCTGGCTTGGATGCGATCAAGGCATTCGCTAAAGTTGGATACGCATTCGATCATCAAACTGGAAGCCATTTAATTCTGCGACATTCGTCCGGACGCCGGCTCACAGTTCCAAATCATCGCGACCTGGCTAAAGGAACGTTACGCGCGTTGATTCGTGAATCTGGTCTAACAAAAGAGCAGTTCGCCGAATTGCTCTGAGCAAATGGAGCGTATAACTGGGAGCGGGCCGGCGCTGATTACGACGAGACCACGAACCGGTTGCCTTCGCTGTCCTTGAACATCGCGTAGGTGCCCCAGGGCTGTTTCTGGGGCGGACCTTCAAATTCCACGCCGCGCGCACTCAGCTCCGCATATGTCTTATCAATGTCGTCGCACGCATACGACATGTTCATGAAGGAGCCGATGCGTTTTTCATCGCCCTCGGCCGTGAACAATACGACCCGCGTTTCGGCCTTCGGTACGCGCAACTCAATCCAGCGTTGTTTCTCATCGAACGGCTGATCTGTGATGATGGTGAATCCGAGTTTCTCCGTGTAAAAATCGAGTGCCCGATTCTGGTCGGCCACCGGGATCTAACGAATTTGATTTGCTTGATCATGGTCGAACCTAAATTTGTCTCCGCATCTGCGTCCAGAACCGACCGGCTTATTTGCGCAGAAATCGCTGTCCGTTTATCGGTATAGCTGATATTTTTCGTCTGCATCCGCAGGGCCTGTTCCTCTACCTCAGGGAGAGAATGGAGCGGTTGGGAACCGCGACATGGCCGGTACAGCCGCGAGGTG
>WNGK01001017.1_pt1 | contig 42359 bp, 30 predicted proteins | sample 5400601 | NCBI WGS metagenome assembly WNGK01 (sample SAMN13153376, study PRJNA577476) | soil metagenome | isolation source: 60 cm soil or saprolite under Garry oak tree replicate 1 | place: USA:California | collected 2016-06-15 | reverse complement strand
CGGACAGTTCCCGCTGGCTCTATCAATACGATACGCTGGGCCAGGTCACCCTTGGCAAGCGCTACTGGAGTGACGGCACGATCGTTGCTGGCCAGCAGTTCGAGTATGGCTTCGACGACATCGGCAACCGCAAATCGGCCGCCTCGGGCGGCGATCAATGGGGCGCAAACCTGCGCTACGCTTATTACAGCGCGAACAACCTCAACCAATACACCAGCCGAACCGCGCCCGGCAGCTTCGACGTGATCGGCACCGCCACCAACTCCTCCACGGTGACGGTCAACAATGTCGGGACCTCGCGGAAGGGGGATTATTACCGTGGGGAGCTGCCGGTTGACAACAGCGCCACGCCGCTGTATCTGAGTGTGACGAACGTGGGCGTGGTGAACAACGGCCCGAGCGGGCTGGATATCGTGACCAACAAAACAGGCAATTTCTTCGTGCCGCAGACGCCGGAGTCGTTCAAGTACGACGCCGACGGAAATCTGACGAACGACGGCCGCTGGAGCCTCGTCTGGGATGCCGAGAACCGCCTCATCACGATGACGGCCAACGCCAACGTGCCGACCGCCGCGCTCAAGAAGCTGGACTTCGGTTACGATTATCGAGCGCGAAGAATCACCAAGAAAATTTCGACCTGGACCGGGTCGAATTACGTCGCCCAATCCACGAATAAGTTCGTTTATGACGACTGGAACTTGGTCGCGGAGATGAACAATACCAATTCGGTGATTCGATCCTACTCGTGGGGCCTTGACTTGAGCGGAATAATCGCCGGCGCAGGTGGGGTAGGAGGAATAACCGCGGTCAATATCGCGACCAACGGCGCGCACTTCACGGCTTTCGACGGCAACGGTAATGTACGCGGCTTGGTTAGTGCAACGAACGGAGCGATTTCAGCTCAGTATGAATATGGCCCGTTTGGGGAAGCCCTTCGAACGGAAGGGCCGGCGGCGAACTCCAACCCGTGCCGGTTCTCGACCAAGTTTAACGACGACGAGTCCGACTTTCTCTATTTTGGATACAGGTATTACAATACTTCAAGCGGGCGCTGGCCAAATAGGGATCCAATCGCCGAGCGGGTCGGAATGAATCTGTACGGATTCGTCAGCAACAAACCCATCGGCTTCGTAGATCCATTCGGCGACACACTCTACCCATCGGATTTCATTGGGCCGTTGTTGCCGACAGATTGGAGGCAAACAATTTTCAACGGCTTCGCAGACCCCCGGTATCAGCAACATGACCAAGCCATCCATGACTGGGTAAACGATTTCAATGCCAACAAGGATGCATACTGTGGTTGCACGGCGAGACAACGAGGGGGAGTTCCAGACGCAACGTTCGACCAAGTTAAGTCGTGGCTTATCCAGGAATCAGGCGGCAACGCTCCGCGTTCACGTGCGGCTTGGAATACCGACCCAGCGCAAGTCAACGTTCCTGGTGACTGGAGCGATTGGAAAAGCGACTTGGGCCTGACGAAGCCAACTCGCCGAAACGAAGGAACATTCGATGGCAATCTCAGTGCGGCGCTCGGATGGTTGTGCAGGAAGGGCTTTTGGGCATCGGCAAGACCAGTAAGAGCCAACCCTGAAAGGTTCTTCGATGGTTGGTTCGATGCATTTCGTCGCTACAATGGTCGAACAGTCGTGGGAGGAAATGGCCAGCCCTACAGTGTCAACTACGCCAACCAGATCATCAATCGCGCCGCAAACCCCGGCGTTTACTACCCGATTCAACTGCCATGAAACCGAACTCCGACTGGTTTGGATCGCTCGCGCACCTCAAGCAATTTTCACTTTTGAGCATGTTGCTTCTCCTGGTCTTTCAAATCGCAGCCGCACCAGGCGACGTAGTCGAACGAATCTCGCGAAAGGACCTGAAGCCAGCAAAAGACGGCATGCCAGGGGAGGAAGAGTTGAGCAAGGAGGTAGTCGTTGCTCAAGATGTCAAGTTGGTCGCCATAATTGAAGTGTCAGCAAAAGGAAACGGCTCGCTACGGATTGCAAATTTGAATCTCAAAGTATTCGATGACCACAATGACGGGGTTTATTACGAGAATGAGATGTTGAACATCGACTTTTGCGACATTGACGGTGATGGCAAACGTGAGTTGGTGATCTCCGGCATCGTGTGCTTTACCGACGAGAAAGGAGACAAAGTGTTGCGCAGAGAGGCTGTCGTTTTCATCTACGCGCTCCAGCCCAATCGAACCTTCAAGCAGGTATATCGGAACACGGACTTCCGCCTCGACTAGACAGGAAGCGGTCTCAGCGCCGCGTAATTCAGCCTTGGCCAATTCGCCGCTGGTCAGCTCCGTCACCTTCAAGCAGAGTGGGACGACCCGGCTCACCACCACCAAGAGCTATGACAATCTGAACCGGCTCACGCAAATCTCCTCCGTCCGGACAGTTCCCGCTGGCTCTATCAATACGATACGCTGGGCCAGGTCACCCTTGGCAAGCGCTACTGGAGTGACGGCACGATCGTTGCTGGCCAGCAGTTCGAGTATGGCTTCGACGACATCGGCAACCGCAAATCGGCGGCCTCCGGCGGCGACCAATGGGGCGCAAACTTGCGCTACGCTTATTACAGCGCGAACAACCTCAACCAGTACATGAGCCAGAGCGGCTGGCCATGGGGATGGCTGATTACGCGGCCCAATGTCTGCGCGCAGCGAAGGCAAACAAATGAAAAATCTACGATTCTCCGGGACTGACCCCTTTCCGCTGCAACTCTGTCGGGGCTCCGGCTTTGCCGGGGGGCTTTGAAACGTGCTCATTGTGCTTCAATTCCCAGCCCCGGCGGCGGGACTTAAGGCCGGATGCTGCAGAAACTCCAGCAGATCGGCCATGTCCTGCGCGCTTAGACCCGCTTCGAGGCCGTCGGGCATGAGCGAGATGCCGTCGGCTTTAAGCTCCTGGATTTGCTGGCGGGGGACGGTGAGGTCGGGCTGCCCAGGGCGTCGCAAGGTCACGCTCGCCGCGGTCTCGGCGACGATGCAGCCGGTCACGGTGTCGCCCTGGGTCGTGAGGCAAGTGTAGCTGAGGTAATCGGGCAACACCTGCCGGCTCGGATCGAGGATTTCGACCAGCAGGGTCTCCTTGGTGTGCGTCTGAATGCCGGACAAATCCGGGCCGACGTTGCCGCCCTGGCCCTGCACGGTGTGGCAAATCAGGCAAGTCTTCGCGAAAGTAGCCGCGCCGCGCTGGCCGTCACCGGGCAAGTCCAGCGCCGGCCGAAAGCGTTGCACTACCGCTTCCCGGTCGGCGTTCTCCTGCCAGAGCGTTTCCACGCGCATTTTGATCGCCGGACTCTTGTTGCGCCGGAGCGCCTGGCGCGTGGCCGGGTCAAATTCCAGCGGCGAAATTCTCCGCTCTTCGACGGCGGCCAGGCAAGCCCCGGTCAACGCGGAGGAATGCGGGGCGGATTGCAAAAGTTGCTGGCGCGTGGCGCGGGCGTATTGGCTCCAAGGGGCGAACAAGGCCTCCGCAAATTGCGCGTCGGCCAGTTCGGCGGCGGCTTCGACGGCGGCGGACTGCAGCTCCGGCGGCTGCGGTGGCAGCAAGAGGGTCAAGAGCACCGGTTGGGCGGCGGCGGCCTCGAGCCGGGCCAGCACGCGCAAGGCGGCCAGGCGCGCGCGCAGGCCGGCGTCGCGGTCCAGCGCCGTCGGCGTGGCGTACTCGAGGAGCGAAGCGAGACTGGCGCGGGATTCGCGCAACCGTCCCAAGTGCCCGGCCCGCGCGAGGCCATCGGCCAGGCCGGCGAGCAACGCCAGCCGTTCGGCCGGCGGCGCGCCGGATTGCGCCAGCCAGCTTGAACATTCCTGGACGTCTTCGGGCGCGCCGGCCGCGCCGACCAGCCCGCTGAGGTCCTGGAGAAACCCGGCCTGCGCCTCGGTTGGCGTGGCCAGCCAGGCGGAATGAAGCCGCGCCAGGCGTTGCAGAAAGTTCCACGGCGCTCCGCTGACACTGCTGAGAACGGCCAGCGATTGCCAGCGGTCCGCGACGTTGTCGGGCGCCAATTGCGCCAGGGCCTCGAGGGACGCTTCGCTGGGCAACTCACCGAGGGTGAGCGCCAGTTGGAAGCGCACGCGCGGGGAAGGGTCATCGGCGAGGGCGAGCAGCGCCGAACGCAGCGCCGCCAGCCGGTCGTGCGAGCTTTCCGATGGATTCCGCGGGGCGGCGGCGCGGCCCGGCTGGGACCGGGTCCGGTCGAGGCAGAACGCTTCGCAGAGCCGCACCGCGTTCTCGCGCACGCCCGGATGGGTGTCCTCCAAGGACATCACCAGCAACCCCTGTTTGAGGGCGCCGAGGCCGTGCAAGACGTGCAGCGCGTGCAAACGGCCATAATGGGAGGCGGAATTGCGCGCCAGTCTTTCGAGCGGCGGAATCGCCGCGCGGTCCTGTTTTTCGATCAGGAGACGATGGGCGGTATCGCGCCACCAGCCGTTGTCGTTGGCCAGGTGCTTCACCAATTCGGTCACTTTCGCCGAGGAGAGCCGGGGCCGGGCGTCGCCTCGCTTGAAGTCCTTCGCCGCGATCCGCCAGAGGCGCCCGTGGGCTTCGCCTTCGCGCCAGTTGATTTTGTCAATCAGCTCGGCGGCGACCCAGTGCGGGTGCTCGACAATCTTGCGGTAAAAATCGACGACGTAAAACGCGCCATCGGGTCCGTTGGCGAGAAAGACCGGATGAAACCAGGCGTCGGTGGCGGCGAGGAACTCACGATTGGTCTCGCTGGGAAAACGACGGGAAACAAACTGCGGGCCTTCCGGGTCGAGCCGGCGGCGGGTGATGAGGTTCTGCGCCGGCTCGCAACTGAAGGCATTGCCGGAGTAAGCCGGGCCAAGCCCGGGGGCGCGGTTCAGGCACGGCCCGCAGCCGGAGGTCGAATAGCCCGAAGGCTGCGGGATGAGCAGCAGCGGCGCGACGGCCGGATAAACCCGCGCATTGTCGCCGGGGGGCGCGATATTGGGCACGGTGTCCGGCCACGGCAGGTTCGGCGCGCGGTTGACGTAAAGCTCTTCCATGACGACCTGGCGAACCGGAACGTTGTTGAAGACCGGGAAGCGGTTGCCCCAATCGTCGTGGGCCAGGCCGAACTGGCTGTTGCCGGCGATGGCCTCGAACGCGCGCGTGTCCGGACGAAACCGAAAATCGCGCCGCCGAATCGAGCCGGCTGCGCGGCCCTCCTCCGCCCAGCGGATTTCCCCGTCGCTGCGGCCGTTGGCGCCGTAAATCCAGTTATCCACGCCCCAATAAAGCCCGTTGACGCGCAACTGCTGGTTGCCTTCGGCGAAACCGGTGAGCACTTTTCGCTTCTCGTCGGCCACGCCGTCCCCGTCGTTGTCCTTCAAAAACCAGATGTCCGGCGCGGCGGTCACGAGCACGCCCCCGCGCCACGGCATGACTCCGGTCGGGAACGGCAGTTGATCGGCGAACACGGTGACCTTCTCGTAACGACCGTCACCGTTGCGGTCTTCGAGCAGCTTCACCCGCCCGGAGACCGGCCCGGAAGGATAATCAGTCATCTCGACGACGTAGAGTTTCCCATCCGCATCCCAAGCGATGGCCACCGGCGCGACGATGTCCGGTTCGCTGGCCACGACTTCGACGGTGAGGTTCGGGTCGGCGAGTTGGAAGGTGGCTCGTTCCTGGGGCGGGGTCAGCGGGCTGAGCGGCTGACCTGCCAGCGCCGCGAGCGTGGCGGCCATCAGGCCCGCACCGGCGACGAGGGGGTAGAACTTCGAGAAGGCGCGCACGGAGAATTCGCGGCGCCGATCTTCGGCGGCGCGCCATGCCACCGGCGGGACAGCGGCCAGGGCCGGCAGCGGAACGGGGCGGGGAGCGAAGGGCATGAGTGCAAAGCTAACCAGGACGATGCGGAGCGGCCAGCAAATTCAGAGGCGAAGCACGCAACTTGGGAATTTTAGTACTTCTCTGCGGCTCGGCGCGAGGAACAAGGAGGAGCGCGGCTGTGTCCGCAGGACCAGCCGCAGCAGGGTAAATGGCAGCCGGCTAGCGTGTCCGCCGCCAGGAGCGCAGGCTTCCGAGCCTGCGGGTTCGCGGGACTTTCCAGTTCCGTGAACTTCTCGGGCGATAGATACTGGGGCCTGGCAGACGCCGTCCATTCAGCCACGGCAGATTGCTGGTTGAAAATAAACCATTGTCTGGTTGAATATCCACCATGAAGCGGCGGCATCTGAGGCCTCAAGTTTTGGCCGCGTTGCGGGACACGCCGGTGGTGTATTTGCAAGGGCCACGGCAGGCGGGCAAATCGACACTGGCCCAGGCGCTGCGCGACGATGGCTACGCGGCGGATTATTTCACTCTGGACGACGCCGCGACGCTGGCGGCGGCACAGACCGATCCCGATGGATTCATCGCGGGACTGCCGGCGCGGGTCATCTTGGACGAGGTGCAGAGGGCGCCGGAGTTGTTCCGCGCGATCAAACGGAGTGTGGACACGCATCGCCAGCCGGGGCGCTTTCTGCTCACCGGCTCGGCCCAGGCGTTGGTGTTGCCCAAAGTGTCGGCGTCGCTGGCCGGGCGGATGGAAGTGCTGACGCTGTGGCCGTTTTCACAGGGGGAAATCGAAGGCCGCACCGAGGGCTTTGTGGACGCCTGCTTTGCGCGCGCGTTTAAGCCCGTCGCGTTTGGCGACGGGAACTGGGCCAGAATAGCGGAGCGCATTGTGGCGGGCGGTTATCCAGAGGCGCTGGCGCGGACGGAGGCGGCACGGCGGCAGGCGTGGTTCGGCGCTTACGTCACGACGATGCTTGAGCGCGACGTGCGCGACCTGGCGAACGTGAGCGGCCTTCGGGAACTTCCACGTCTGCTGCGCCTGGCGGCTTCACGGGGGATGGGTTTGCTGAACTTCGCGGACCTGTCGCGCGACGCGGCGATGCCGCAGACGACGTTGCAACGGTATTGGGCCCTGTTCGAGGCGACGTTCCTCGTGCGCCCGCTCCCGCCGTGGCACGCGAATCTCGGCTTGCGATTGGTGAAGGCGCCGAAGGTGCTGCTCGGGGACACCGGCTTGTTCTGTCACCTGCTGGGCCTGGACGTGGCGCGGCTGCAGGCGGACGACTTGATGACCGGCGCGGCGCTGGAATGTTTTGTGGCGGGAGAATTGACCAAACAAATCGCCTGGAGTGAGACACGGCCAAGGCTGTTTCACTACCGAACGCACGCGCAACAGGAGGTGGACTTCGTACTGGAGGACGCGCGCGGACGGTTGGTCGGCATCGAGGTCAAGAAGACGGCCAGTCCCACGAGCAGCGATTTCAAAGGTTTGCGGCATTTGAGCGATCAGGCCGGCAAGCGTTTCTTGCGCGGGGTCGTGCTTTATACTGGTTCGACCAGCGTGGCGTTCGGGCCGAACCTCCACGCCGTGCCGGTGAGTTCGTTGTGGCAGCTTGGAGCCGAGTTGGCCGGCCGTTGAGAAGATTCAGCCGAACTCGAAAGCCGTTTTGCCCAACGCCGACTTCATCATCGAACTTGACTCATCGGTTTTTCACTTTTTCGGGAGGATTGGCTTTCTCTAATGACCGGGCAGGGTCTGCTGGACCGCCGACAAATTCGTCGGCCCCAATGTCAGGGCCGGCGCCGTGGGGGCGGAGGTCGCCGTCGATGTCGTTGGTGACGGCGGCGAGAACGCGCGCCTGGTCAATGGCGGCGGTGGCCGAAGCGAGCAGGTGGAGATCGGCGGCGGAAGCCTTGACGAACAGGCCTGGCGTGGCCGTCAGCAGGTTGCCGCCTTGGGTGGCGGTGGCGCTATCGCGCAAGTGGATGGGGGCGTCGGCAAGGTTGTTGCGGGCCGCGCCCGAGCTGGTGGCGAAGCGGAATTCAATGGCGTTGAGCACGTTGCCGTTGAGGAGAAGGGTGTTGTGGTCGATCGCGGTGCTGGGGGAATTCCAGGCGATGATCGCGCCGTCCGAGCTGGCCGTGCGGCTGGCGCTCATGAGTCCCGGAGTCAGATAGACGAAGTTGTTGCGAATGACGCCGCCGTCGTGATCGGAGTAGGCCAGGTTCTCCAGGCCATACGCGATGGCCCGGTCCACGTTGACGAAGGTGTTTTGCTCGGTGAGGGTATTGGCGGAGTGCCGCCACATCAGGACCGCGGCGTTCCAGTGGTAAGCCGCGGAGTCGGGGTTGTGGAGATTTTTGAAGAGATTGCCGCGGATGATCCAGTTGCGAGCGGCATGGGCGCTGATCCCGTTGAAGTAGCCGATGCCCGCCCCGTGATCGGCCGGCGGACCGGCGGTGTATTCGAGCCAGCAATATTCGACGAGGCCGTTGTTCACGCCGATGCCCTTGGCGACGTCGATGGGGTTGACTTTGATGAACTGGGAGCCGGCGTCGAGCAGTTTGAGGCAGTAGAGGCGAGGGGATTGGGCGCCGGGATTGAAAATGATGGGGTTGTCGTAGGTATCGCGGATGGTGAGGTGCGCGATGGTGGTGTTGGTGCCGTTGGACCAGACGCCAAAGCGCGCCTCGCCGCCGTTCGGGTTATCCATTCCCCGGCCGGCCAGGACCACATTGACGGAACCGGCGTGGCCGCGGATGGTGACGTTGTGTCGGCCGTTGACATAGAGGCTGCGGGTGAGATGGTACGTGCCGTCGGCCAGAAGGATCGTGTCCCCGCTCAACAGATTACTCATGGCGGTTTGAAGCTCTGGTTCGGTGGCGACTTTCACGATGCGTGCTCCGGTGAGGGGAAGCGGCGGCGCATTTCCGGCGCTGATGGCGGCCGCCTTGCTTGCCGCGGCAAGGAGCTGGAGGCCTGCCATCAGCCCGAGGGTCAATAGCAGCAGGATCCGGCGTCTGCCGCCGCGGCGCGGAAATGCGTCATTGGACATACGAGAGTTGGATTTCATCCACCGCTCTCTCTTCTCTGGCTCGCGTTACCTCGACCACTTAACGATGGCCGGTCAACCAGAGCGAGCATGAAAACCACTGCTTTGCGTCGGCGGCGAGGCGGCTGCGCAAGTGATTGCCAATTGATCGGTCCTGTGGTTTGAGTGGCGGCGTGCGTGCGATGGTGTTGCATTCGCCGGGCCAACCGCTGCAGGAAACGGATTTGCCCCGGCCCAGGGCCGGCGCGGGCCAGGTGCTGGTGGGGATCAGCGCGTGCGCGGTTTGCCGTACCGACCTTCACGTCGTGGATGGCGAGTTGCCCAACCCGAAATTGCCCCTGATTCCAGGCCACGAAATCGTCGGGCGCGTACTCGAGGCCGGCGCCGGCGCTGACCGATTTCAGCCCGGCGACCGTGTCGGCATCCCGTGGCTTGGCTGGACCTGCGGGGAATGCCGCTATTGTCGCGCGGGCCGCGAGAACCTTTGCGATCGCGCCCGCTTCACCGGCTACACCCTCGATGGCGGCTACGCGGAATTCACGCTGGCGGACCCGCGTTTCTGCTTTCCCCTACCGGATGGCTATTCCGATGCCCAGGCCGCGCCGCTGCTTTGCGCCGGACTCATCGGCTATCGTTCGTTTGTCAAGGCGGGTGAGGCGCCGCGGCTGGGCCTCTACGGCTTCGGCGCCGCGGCGCACATCGTGGCCCAGCTCGCGCAACACCAAGGCCGAAGGGTGTTCGCCTTCACTCGGCCGGGCGACCTGGCGGCGCAGCAGTTTGCCAAATCCTTGGGCGCGGTCTGGGCGGGCGACTCGAACGCGTCGCCGCCGGAAGAACTTGACGCCGCCATCATCTTCGCGCCGGCCGGCGAGTTGGTGCCACGGGCGCTCAAGGCGGTCGCCAAGGGGGGCGTCGTCGTCTGCGGCGGCATTCACATGAGCGACATACCCGCTTTCCCGTACGAACTGCTCTGGCAGGAGCGGACGATTTGTTCCGTGGCCAACCTCACGCGGCGCGACGGCGCGGAATTCCTGGCCTTGGCGCCGCGCGTGCCGGTGCGGACGGAGGTGCGGACGTTTCCACTCGCGGATGCAAACGAAGCCCTGGCGCAACTGCGGACGGGACGACTTAAAGGCGCGGCGGTGCTGGTCATGACGGAGGCGAGTTAAAGCTCCCGCGCCAGGAACATAAAAAGGCTCCAATCGTTTTCATCCATTCCAGGGGTATTCCAGTCCGGCCACGTTGTTAAACAGCTTCACCACTTCTGGGTTGTTCAGGATGCGGTTCCACACCGCAACCCCATCAATGCGGCCAATGAATCCTTCGCCCACGTCGAAGTTGATCCCAACCATGAACGGCGAATTACCCTCGAAAATGCTGCCCGGCCCCCGAACGCCGCTGGGTGACAGATCCAGGTTCGGGTCGTTTGGCGTTGCGCCTTCAGCCATCAGCAGGCGGTGGTTGATTGGGTCCCAGGCTCCGACAATGAAAGTCCACCGGTTCAGAAGAACAGCAGCGTGTCTGACTCCAAAAAGATTGGTGGAAGTGCCATCCCGGCTCACAACGAAAAACGGTACTCCGCTCGAATTGAGGTGCAGCCGGTACGCGCACGTTGTGCTGGGCTGCCAGATTCCGGCAATCATGCCGAGTGAAGCCGGAAAAGCAGTCGGGAAAATCCACGCGGCAATGGTAAACGCATTATTTTGAAAGTGCAGGCCGGTTGAATCAGCGCGTCCTCGGCCCTGACTGCCATTTACGGCCAGCGCATTTCCGAGTCCAGACGGACCGGGGCCATTGGTTGCAGGACCAATGCCTGCGGTTAGATCATGGCCGTTGCCCGTCGAATCAACGCGAGTTCCGGAGGCTTCCTCCAATTTCCAGTAGGCTACCGTCCGTTGAGCAATGAGGAAGGCGTGGACGGTTGGTTATCGCCGCCGCTCAATAGAATTCCCAATATGGCTAATTCCAGTTCGCGTTGGTCAAACGAGTCGTATCCTGAAGTGATGGCGTTGGCCATCAAGGTTTTGGCATCACAATTTCCACCGCACAAAATGCCCAGCGCCGCAAGCTTCAGCGCCTGGTTATCCAGCGAATCGAAGCCCCCGGAGACCGCCGTGGCGAGCAAGGAACTTGCGCCGCGAGCTGATTTACAGGCCGATTGCGCCTCAGCAATCATCACTTCCAGCGGAAACAGCGCTTGAATCCCGCCCATGCCTGACGTGTTGAGCAAGGTCTGCGCGTTGCAACTTACGCCCGCGCGGCAAAGCAATCCCAAAAGGCATTGATCTAACTGGCGCGGGTTCAAGGACTGTGCCGTGCCGGCGTTGCTCAACGCCTGCTTGGCCCCCATATTGTCCGCCTTGGCGCTCAAGGCCCCGACGAGAGCCAGCAACGCTATGCGCGGGGTCAAATCAAACCCGGAATTATTGGTAGCGGCAACGACCAGAGCTAATTCGTACGCGCCCGCGCCGCTGCGGTGCTGGAAAACAACGCCACAAAAGTCATCGAGTGGCCCCAATTCCACGCCGGCGATGTTGACCAGTTTCGTGCCGGGCCTGAAGTTCGCGTCAAGCTGAGGATCAGCGGCCATTGATCCAGCGTCGAAACCGAGTGCCTGCCATTGGGCCAGTGTTCGATTCGCCGTGGTTGAGCCGTCGTTATAGGAAAGCGCCACCAGACCCCCCGATCCAAGCATGTAAATGTTGTTGTTGAAAACAAGCGTGTCGGTGCTCAGGAATCCGCTGTGCAGAGCGGTGTCGGTGCCCGGTTTGTTGACGAACATGTTGTTCTGATAAGTCAAGTTGCTAGCCGCGAAACGGAATAAGTAGGCGTTGACTCCCAAAGTCGCCGAGGCTCGCATATCGATGGTGCAATGTTTCATCGTCAGAGTTCCCTGGACCTTCAGAACGGACGCTGCCGGATTGATCGTAGGCCGGAAAATAGTGTTGGTGATCGTCACGTTACCACCAGCGTTGGGCACCGCCCCGATGATGTCGAAGAAACAGCCGTCGATATTGGCATAATCTAGACTACAAGCACCCATGCGGCTGTTAGTGATGGTGATGCCGCCGACAACGGCATTGTTCACCTGCGACATGACGTTGCCGGGGAAATTGCAGCTGTCCACGTACACGTTGGACCACTGCTGGCCGGTTCCGTTGTTGTGTGTGTGCCAGGCCGGATCAAGGCAATCAATTGTGCCACTAGTTTGACCTACAATCCCCTCATTCTGAAGGCAAGTGCAGTTCTTCCAGTAAGCCACCATTCCGGTGGAAACAAAGGAATACGTTATAAACGGGATCTGACCACCACCTCCGGTGTAAATGCTTCCCTGTTCGGCATCCGTTAGCTCAATAAACGCGCCCTTGGTGCTGCTGCCATCGAGAATGCCCACGATGTGTTTGGCTCCGTAATAGCAGTAGCAGTCGCTCACTTTGTTGTTATTGGAGACTAGCTGGATGCAGTAATGATTGGTGTTCGGAGGAAAATCTTGCTTGGCCGAATCGACGATTGCTGTGCCTCCGATCTTCAGCCGGCTCAACGTGCAATCCCCCCCGCTGACGATGAGCGCGCTGTTGGCGGTGTTCCCGAGCGACAAAGACCGAGCGTAAACCTTGCCATCGTAGCCGGGGACGGTGCTCCCAAAGGGATGAACGAACATGTTTGTGCCATCAGTCCAAAACGACCCCGGAGTAGCGTCCATGCTGGCAGCGACGCCGGCAAAGCTGGCCCCGATCGGGTGATTATACCAAACCAGACTCTTCCAAAAGTCCTGCACCGGCGTTCCAGGCGCCATTTCCCAAAGCACGGAAAACGGCTCCGTACTGGCAGTCTGATAGATGTTCGTTTGACCGGCGGTCTTGCTCCATCCTGAAGGAGAAATCAGCGTGAACGCTTGAATGTCAGCGCGATCAGGCCCGGCTGAGGTTACGAGCAATCCAGGCGCGCGGCTCTGGATTACAATTGGCGCACTGAGCACCAATACTCCCCTGGTGGTGTCAATCAATACGGTATCCCCATTCGGCAGCAGCCGATTCGCAGCATTGAACTTGCAGAAATCATCACCGTTCAATGGCGCTGCGGGAAAAGTGCCATCCGTGAATTTCCACGGATTCACGTTGCCAAACACGCCGCTATTCAAGAGTTCCGCGGCGAGCTTCGTGCCCGTTTTCCAGGCAAGATTCGGGGCAAGGCCAGTGTTGTTATCGTTGCCTGTGTTTGGATTTAAATACCATGTGTGCCGTGCCTCCACCGGCGAAATCAAATCGGGTGGCTGCACCCCCTCACCGAACGCCGCGATGGCATGGAGGCCGCACGCCCCAATCCGCCCATCCCAATATCCAGTCGAACCGTCTGGCCGGTTGCGAAGCTGTACCCGGCCAATTTGCGGTCCACCCGTGGAGAATGCGCCGGTGCGGTCCCGAATCACTGTGGTGGAACCGCCCAATGGCGTCATGGAAAGCTTGTACGCTACTTTGGCCGGACCCGCCTGGTTTTGGAATTCAAGCACCAGAAAATACCAAATGTGCTTATTCAAATAGGCCGGAAAGTTCACACTGGCGTTGTTGTCCCCGCAGCTCACGTCTCCGTTTTTGTTGATGCCGACATCGAGAATGAATGCGTCGGCGCTGGTCCGCAACTGAAGCAGCGTCGTGAAATGATTGACGGCGATTGCTTGGGAGAAATCAGTGAAACGAATCCAAAAACTCACCGCCCCAAACGGCAGCGCATTGCTGTAGGGGGAAACCGTGCAGTCCCAGTAGCTTTGGAAGCCGGCTGCCCGCACGTCCGCCGACCAGCCCGGCGCGCTGGTGGTCCCGTCATACGGGCCGACCGCGCGGGTGAACCAACTGCCAGTGACTACGTTCCCTAGATTGCCTGGCGAAGCATTAGTCAGCGTGCCCACTTGGCCCATCATTTCGCGGGTGATGAGTGTCTGCGCCATTGGGGTTCACGGGTTCACGGGATCGCTGCGGCGCTTTTGTCCAGCACCGATTTCAGCGCCGCGAGTTCCGCCTTGTCGTTCGACGAATGGCTCAAGCAAACACTGGGCCTTCCCATGATCAGGTCGATCGAACTACGCGACGGACGGCGGGGGATTCGTCTCGCTCAACGTCACGGTCGGCGCGGGCCGACGCCTCTGTTTCGGCTCCTGCTTGATGGGGGCCGAGCTTGGGCTTGCCGCCCAATTCGCGCAACCAGTCTTCTAGACCCTTCCAAACCATCGCGGCCTTGGCTTTCGACGACAGTGGCTCATCTGAATCCACGATGGCGTCGCGCTGAACTCCTTGCATTTGACGGACATCCGCCTGTTTGCCGCTGCCGGTCTTTTCCGGTTTGACACCAGGCGGAACGGGCGTGAATTGGCCCGGTATCGGATCGTGAAGCGCGCAAAAGTTCACGGCGCTAAACCGTGCTATTGCGTTTGGAGGGTGTCAAGGTCGCAGTCGGCTCGTTTGGACGGCTAAAAACTCGACGGGTATTCTCGGACGCTTCTGAACACCGTCAAACAAGCCCAAACACGGGTGCGAAAAGCAGCAATTGAGCTGGCACTTTCGCCATTTGGCAGAACACTAAACCGTAAAAGCCTTGATTTTGTGGAGTACTATCGGGGTGGTGGCTGGAGGCGGAATCGAACCGCCGACACAAGGATTTTCAGTCCTCTGCTCTACCGACTGAGCTATCCAGCCTTCGCCGCGCAGCCTGCCGATTCAAATCCCGCCCGCCGAATTCCGCAAGGGATATTTCGGGCACCCCCTCACGAGGCCTCCGGCTGGATCCGTCCGGTTCATTGCCGCCAAAAATGGTTTTCTCAATCGGAATGAACTGTTAACTTGCGCCCAAGTGCGCTAGCGCCCAAATATGCCTGCATGAAAAAGAAGACCTCCCGGCTCCTCATCGCCCTGCTCGCCTCCGCTTTGGCGCCCGCCTCTCTCTCCGCCGCGCCGGCCGGCAAAACCCTCGACCTCTACTGGATCGATTCTGAAGGGGGCGGCTCGACGCTGATCGTCACTCCGGCGGGCGAATCGGTGCTCATCGATTCGGGAAATCCCGGCGGGCGCGACGCCGGGCGCATCCACCAAACCGCCGCCCAAGTGGCCGGCCTCAAACGCCTCGACCATTACCTCACGACTCATTTCCATACCGACCATTTCGGCGGCGCCGCGGAACTGGCGGAGTTGATGCCCATCGCCAATGTCTGGGACAATGGGATTCCCGAACATGATCCCGACGGGAGTCCCGACGGCACGGCGTTCCGGTCAAAGATAAAGCCCTATCGCGAGATGAAAGTGGAGAAACGGCATGTCCTCGCGCCCGGCGAATTCATTCCGCTGCAGCAGGTCCAGGGCGCGGCGAAATTGACGCTCCGTTGCCTCGGCGCAAAACAAAAAGTCCTTCACGACGCCAACGGCGTGTCCCGGGCAAATGCACTTTGCGTCGGCGCGCGCGAAAAAGAAAAGGACGACTCCGATAACGCCAATAGCATCGTCTCTCTGCTGGAATTCGGGCCGTTCCGGTTTTTTGACGGCGGAGATTTGACCTGGAACAGCGAAGCCGCCCTGGTTTGTCCAGTCAATCTAGTTGGCGCGGTGGATGTTTATCAAGTCAATCATCACGGCCTCGACATCAGCAACAACCCGCTGCTGGTGCGCAGCCTGGCGCCGACCATCTCGGTGATGAACAATGGGGCGACCAAAGGCACTGGCGAAGAAACGGTGGCCACGCTCAAAGCCACACCCTCGATCCGGGCGATGTATCAAGTCCATAAAAACCTTCGCGCCGACAAAGAAAACAACACGACCGACGACCACATCGCCAACCTTGAACGGGATTGCTCGGGCAATTACATCAAACTCTCCGTCGATCCGTCCGGGCAATTCTACACTGTGACCATCCCCGCGAATGGACACAAACAGCGTTATGAGACGCGGGCGAAATGAGCGCGTTTATGGATGCGCCTGGCCATGCGCTGGTCCTGCCTTGGGGCGGCGAAATGGAGGGACCGTGGATGAGAATTTCGCGCCTGGGAAAAACCCTTGCGCGCACCGCCCCGGATTTGTACGTTCTCATGTTTTGGGAGCACCCATAGCTCAATTGGATAGAGCATCTGACTACGGATCAGAAGGTTATAGGTTCAACTCCTATTGGGTGCGCCAATCGTTTTACTCAATGTTTTCAATGATTTTGTGCCTATTAGCCTTCGGCGAAAATACGAGAGGAAATATTCCCTGAGCCACTTTAGGGGTTCTGAACATGTTTGCGGGGCGAAAGATGAGGTTCAGACTCGTCGGCTGTCGAACCCATCGCTGACGTTGTGGAAATTAGGAGCCGAACCCGTTCCGTGCCTGGCATTTCGCTGTTGACTGGGCGGCATGATTTCGTAGCCTGCGCCGCGTGAACGAGGCCCCTCCGATCACAAACATTCCTCCCCTCCCGCCGGTTCCGCCCTTCCGAGACCGCCACACCGGTCTGCTCGTCTTCGGCATCCTCGAAATCCTGCTGGGGACGCTTTGCGTGCTGATGGCAGGATTCACGGCGCTCGCCCAAGTGATGGAGTCGCAGACTCCCGAAACCAACATCAACAGCCGCATGATGCTTTTCGGCGCGTTGTTTTACATCGCGTTCGCCGCAGTATTCGTCTGGCTCGGCATTGGTTCGATCCAGTGCCGTCGTTGGGCGCGGTCGCTCCTGCTGATTCTCGCCTGGAGCTGGTTGGGTGTCGGCGTTATCGCCGTGCCGCTGATGGGCTTCTTCATGCCTCGCATCCTCGCCGCGTCACCTCCCAATGGACCGGCATTGCCGCCGGGTATGCTGCCGGTGATCGTGGTGATGCAGCTCATTTTCATGAGCGTACTGCTCGTGGTGATTCCGGGCGTCCTTGTGTTCTTCTACAGCAGCCGCCACGTGAAGGCCACCTGCGAGGCGCGTGATACGGTGCGCCATTGGTCCGATGCCTGCCCGCTGCCGATCCTGGCCGTGGTGTGCGGGCTTTGGCTGGGCACGGTGATGATGCTCATCTTTCCGCTGGCCTACGGCGGCGCGATGCCGTTCTTTGGCACGATCGTTTCCGGGTTGCCCGGCACACTGCTGGCGATGGGTCTGGCCGGCCTTTCCCTCTGGATCGGTTGGATGTGGTATCGGCTCAAGGTCATTGGATGGTGGGCGCTCGCGGCCACGATGATTGTTCTCAGCCTTTCCAACATTATCACCTTCTCGCACTTGGACATCATGGAGCTGTATCAGAAGATGGGCTTCCCGCAGGCGCAGATTGACCTCATCCGCCAGCAGGGATTGATTTCGAGCCGGTTCATGGTGTGGAACTCCCTGGTTTGGATCGCGCCGATGTTGGGCTATTTGCTTTGGGTCAAACGCTTCTTCCGTCCGGCGCCGTGCGACCGGCCTCAGGGCCTGGTTCCGGTTTGAGCCGCAAACGGAAGTCGCCGGTCAGTGATGATAGATCCAATGCTCTCACGCTGGTTTTCCGCAATCGGATGATGTTCCACACCGCTTGGACAATACGAGGCACGCGCTGCGGAGGCACGCCGGCGGTCGCGCGAGAGTCGTGCGCCTGAATCAAAGGTTCGATGGTGGCTCCTCCCGGAATCCTTCTTAATCCGTCGTGACTGTGCCACGGAGATGTTTCTTTTCGCTTTGGCGCGCTTTGTCGGCAAGCATCCGATCCTTCGCGCGGCGGGAACGTTTTCGTTTCTGGCGCCGGACTTTCTCAATGTACGCCCGTTCGGCCTCCACGTAACCCTTCTGCACCCGCTCGATCTTGTCCAGCAACAGTCGCCGCGCCAGGAACCGATTCAACGCCTGGTGCCGCGTGGTCTGGCATTTGACGCGCAGTCCCGTCGGGCGATGCAGCAACATGACGCAGGAGGAACTCTTATTAACCTTCTGTCCGCCCGCGCCGCCCGAGCGGACAAACGTCTCCTCGATTTCGCTCTCGCGCACCCCCAGCGCACTCATCCGCTGCTCAAGCTGCGCCAGTTTGTTCGGCAAAGGAGGAAACGAACTCATATCCAAAGCGTACAAATATTGCCAGTGGAATGCAAACCGGTCCCTTCCAGTTCGGTGTCCAGCCAATCGGCAAGCAACCCAAGTTGATTGGCCGAAATGTTTCGCTGGCGGATGCGGTCAAGAAGATGCGCCAGTAGCGGCGGTGGAAGATGGCTGCGGCGAACGCGCGGCGCGATTATTTGCGTAGAACCCGCCAATAATGCCCGATTTCAGCCGCGCTACTTCAGCAGGATCGACAGATCTCACCATGCGCCGGGCCAGCTTGGTCAATTCTTTCATTCGCCGCCCGCGTCCGCCGTGTGCAAAAACCCTTTGGTTCTTAGGGGTTGGTCGCCGGCGTCGTCGGGAGCATGCGTGAACCTCCATTGCCGCGCGTGCCGCCGGGCGTCGCTGGCCAAGTCAGTTGCTTCTGCGCTCTCAGGGTCCGCGCGGCTCCGCCGCAATTGCTTGCCCCGTCACGACCCCAATCAATCGCATTTCGTCCGGTGCGCATTCCGCGGTCTTGTGGCTGTGCCTAATGTCTCGGCTTGTTGTACCGCCGTATGCCCGCTAATGTTTGGCGCATGACGGCGGCAAATCAGACTGGCAACAGGAAGAGACGGTGAACGAGCCACGCGCGGTGATGGATACGAACGTGCTTGTCGCGGCATTTCGTTCGCGCACTGGCGCCTCGTTTGAAATCTTCCAACGGTTGCGGCGCGATGAGTGGACAGCGATTCTGAGCAACCACCTGGTTTACGAATACGAGGAAATCCTGAAACAAGATGCCGCCGCTCTGTCGTTGAGCTTGGACGATGTTGATCAAATCATGAACGCTATTTGCGCTCGCGGCGAAGAGTGGCCGTTGACCCACGACTGGGCGCCGATCCTGGAGGACCCTGACGATGAGCCGTTGGTGCAATTGGCTCACGAGTCGGGGGCCATGGTCATTGTTACTCACAATACGCGCCATTTGCAGCCCGCTGCGAAGCTGGGAATTCAAGTCTTGAAACCAAGGGAATTCTTGGCTAGATTACGTCAGCCGAAATGAGCACGCTGGAAGTCAAAATCCCGGACCTGCTGTTTAAGCAGCTCAACGAAGTCGCCGCCAAGGAAAAGGTGAGCGTGGACCAGATCGTGTCGATCGCCCTGGCGGCGCAAGTCTCCGCGTCTCAAGCACGCGAGAGCATTTCATCCCGCGCCAAACGCGTTGATTGGCGTAAAGTGGACGATATTCTTGATCGCGTGCCAGCCAATCCGCCGCTCCCCGGGGACGGAGCCGAATGAAGTGAATTTGCCGGGTGAGTGCGATGCCGGACATCGCTCAACATAATTGACCTAGACTGTCGTGACCAGGTCTTTGCGGTTCGTGATGACAAGGTTTTTGCAATGATTGCCAAACGGAGCCAATCGCGGAAAATGGCCGTTGGATGACTACGGATCAGAAGGTTTCAGGCTCAACTCCGAATGGGGGCGGCAGTCTTTACATCCAATAAAATCAAGGGTTTAATCGCGTATCGCTTGGCTGGCTCCCGCGCTGTACAAGTTGATTGGCCGAAATGTTTCGCTGGCGGATGCGGTCAAGAAGATGCGCCAGTGGCGGCGGTGGAAGATGGCTGCGGCGAACGCGCGGCACGATTATTTGCCGTAGAACCCGCTAATAATGCTCGATTTCAGCCGCGCTACTTCAGCAGGATCGACAGATCTCACCATGCGCCGGGCCAGCTTGGTCAATTCTTTCCCTGTAAGGGGTCGGGTTTTCGCCAACTGAAAGGTAAATTGAATGACTTCCACTTGTTCGTTCGGCGGCAGGAGTTTGATTTCTTTAATCACCGTTGCTGCGGTCATGGTAGCAGACTATCCCAACAGCACACTGAGGTCAAGGACAGATGCCGAAAGCATCGACTCCGGATATAGGCCCAATCGAAGCGGCGCTCCTCTGGTGGGAGGCGATCAGGCCAAACCCGAAGCTTAAGCTGCTGGATCAAACGCCGACGGTGGGTCAGCTGTGGCATCGTCGTCGCCCACGAGTATCCCGGAGATTAACATCCGTCGTTGACAGTCATCCATCAGCCGAAAGAGGATAGGCTCCATGAACGATACCAAACCGACGGTCACGTCACGCCGTGAGTTTCTCAAAAGCACCGGACGCCTCGCCGCGGCCTCGGCCCTGGCTGGAGCGGTCATTCCGCGCGTCCACGCCGCGGAGAACAACACCATCCAAGTGGCCCTGGTCGGCTGTGGCGGCCGCGGCAGTGGCGCCGCCGGCAACGCGTTGTCCACCAGTCCTGGCCCGATCAAGCTCGTCGCGATGGCCGACGTTTTCCCCGAACGGCTTAAAAGCAGCTACGAGACGCTGCAGAAGCAATTCGCGGACAAGGTCGAGGTTCCCGAGGACCGCAAATTCATCGGCTTCGACGCCTACCAGAAGGCGATGGACAGCCTCAAGCCCGGCGACGTGGTGATTTTGGCCACCCCGCCGGCGTTCCGCTGGGTGCATTTCACTTATGCGATCCAGAAGGGAATCAACGTCTTCATGGAAAAGCCGGTGAGCGTGGACGGCCCGACGACGCGCAAGATGCTCAAACTCGCCGCGGAGTCCGCGCAGAAGAATCTGAAGGTGGGCGTCGGGCTGATGTGCCGTCACTGCAAGGTTCGTGGGGAACTCTTCGACCGGATCAAGTCGGGCCAGATCGGCGACCTCATCACCCTGCGGGCCTACCGGATGCACGGGCCGGTGGGGTTTGCGTTCTCCGGCCCCAGGCCCGAGGGGATCAGCGAGCTGCTCTACCAGGTCCAGCGGTTTCACAGCTTCCTGTGGGCCAGCGGCGGCCTCTACAGCGATTTTTATATCCACAACATCGACGAGTGCTGCTGGATGAAGGATGGCTGGCCGGTGAAAGCCCAAGCCCTCGGTGGCCGCCACTACCGCGGCGACAACATCGATCAGAATTTCGACACTTACTCGGTGGAATACACGTTCGAGGATGGCGCCAAGCTCTTTCTCAATGGCCGCACCATCAACGGATGCCACGACGAGTTCGCCAGCTACGCGCACGGCAGCAAAGGCCTGGCGATCATCTCGACCGCTTCGCACAGCCCCGCCAAGTGCCGCATCTTCAGAGGACAAAACATCAAGAGCGATGACCTCGCGTGGCGCGCCCCGCAACCGGAGCCTGATCCTTACCAGCTCGAATGGGACGACTTGATCGACGCCATCCGCCAGGATAAACCGTACAACGAAGTCAAACGCGGCGCCGAAGCGAGCATGGTCAGTTCCATGGGGCGCATGGCCGCTCACACCGGGCAGGTGATCACTTGGGATGACATTCTCAACTCCGAACACGAGTTCGCGCCCCAGGTTGACAAACTGACGCTGAGTTCTCCCGCGCCACTGCTGGCCGGTTCCGACGGCAAGTATCCCGTTCCGATGCCGGGAATCTTCAAGCAGCGAGAGTATTGACCGCGCACTCGGATCAGCGGGTCACCGCGGCGTTTTTAATTCGTCGCTCCATTCCACGAATCCTCGCCGCCCGGCCGGAGGTCAATCGCCCGCCTGGTCGGCTGGCAGGCCGGGATTGTGGGAGGCGATCCCGGCGTCCAAAAATCCGCTCAAGATTTCACACTCGCCGCGAGCCAGTCCAGGTAACGTTTGCTGCCGGTGTCCAGGAAGAGAGCCACGAACTCCGGCGTGTCATAGGGGTGTTTGGCCAGGATCAATTGTTGCAATGCGACCAGTTTGGGCCTTGTGGTTTTGAGGAGCAACAGCACTTCGCGGCTCGATTCAAGTTTGCCCTGCCACCAGTAATGGGACTCGATCCCGGGAAGGAGGTTCACACAGGCCGCCAGCCGGGATTTAAGCGCGGCCCGAGCGAGCGCGCGGGCCGATTTGAGGTCGGGCGCCGAGACGAGAACGAGGACAAACCTGCGGCCGGCTTTCATGACCGCAAGGGGACAAGGTCATCCCGGCGCCCGCAAGCGCATAAATGAAGCGCCGGGCGGTTCCGTTCGCCGAATTCCCCGCCCGGCCGAGTCGGGGGGATGGGCGGCCGAAACGGGCGCGGAATTTTTTTTGCAATTTGGGGCCGCCTGTTTCACTCTTTTCCCATGGCGCATCCGCTCGCGTTGTTTTTATATGAAAAACTTTTGCCCGGCGGGCAACTGCTCAACCGGCTGCAAGACCTGGGCTACCGGGTGCAGGCGATTGCCGATCCGGCGACACTGGTCGAGCATGCGGAACGCGAAAAGCCGCTGCTGGTGCTGGTGGACCTGGAGCCGCGCAAGGACGCCGTCTGTCAAGCCATTGCCAAATTGAGGCAGCACAGCGCCACCTCGCACATTCCCGTGATCGCTTTTGCCTCCGCCACTAACATCGACTTGCAGGATGCCGCGCGGGCGGCGGGGGCCACCCTGGTCGTGCATGACACGGGCATCCTGGTTCACCTGGAGCAACTGCTCCAACAGGCCCTGCAAGTGGATTGAACCGTTGCCCCGTTCGACACTCGGCTGGCTTAAACATGACGACTGAGAAACCCGCGGCGACTCTGCCAGTGGTCAAACTCGACCAGGGCATCCATGTGATGCATTTGTTTTATCGCATCGATCGCGTCGGCTGGGCGCAACTGCCGGCCGGCGGCTCGGCCCAGGCCCGCGCGCGCCTCGAAGCGCTCTGCGCCGCCAATGCCGCCCCATCGCATCCGCGCCTGACGACCTACGCCAACGTCGGCGACAAGGCGGACCTGGTTTTTATGTTGCAGACGGCGGGTTTGACCGAAATCGCGCAACTCCACCGCGACTTGGAACAGTGCTTCGCCGCCGGAACGCTGGAAAGAGTTTACAGCTACCTGAGCGTGACCGAATTGAGCGAATACATGACCACTGAGGAAGACCATCGCGAACTCCTGGTGCTGCAGGAGAAGCTTCAGCCCGGCACCGAGCCGTTCGAAAGGCGGAAGGCGGAACTCGCTAAGCGCAGGGCCGAATACGAACATTACCGGCTCTACCCGGAACTGCCCGATTGGGAAGTCATGGGATTTTATCCGATGAACAAACGGCGTCAGGGGGCCGATAATTGGTATGCGCTGGATTTCGTCACCCGCAAGCGTCTCATGGGCGGGCACGCGCGAGTCGGGCGCAAGTTCGCCGGCCGCGTCAGTCAACTGATCACCGGCTCGACCGGCGTGGATGACTGGGAATGGGGCGTGACCTTAATCGCCCATCAGCTAGATTCCTTGAAGGCCATCGTTTATGAAATGCGCTTCGACGAGGTCAGCGCTCGTTACGCCGAATTCGGGCCGTTCTACATCAACCTGCGCCTGGCGCCGGCGGCCTTGTGGGATCATCTACACCTCTGATCCGCAGGCCAGCGGACACGGACCGCTCGGAGAGCCGTCCCTACCTTGATCATCTGCACCTCTAAGCCGCGGGCCGGCGGACTCGCGGTTTCTTGTTCGACTTTTGGCAGGCCCGTCCAAAGGGGTTTCCCGACGTTTGCGCCAGTCCCGCCCTCGGGAAAATGCCAGGCTGACGCTTTCCAGCTTACCCAAATAATTATTAAAAGTTACGCTTGACCGGGTTCATGGGATTTCCTACGGTTTGCCTGATCACGAGGCGGACATCGGGGGTCAAGAAAAGTATTCTTGACGGAGTGCGAGGCAGCGCGTCTTCCCCGACAAGGCTCGGTCTTCCCGTGCTCAACCATGGAAGGAACAAGTTATGGCCAGTGGAAAAGTTAAGTGGTTCGACAACAAGCGAGGTTTTGGCTTCATTGCCCAGGAATCCGGCAAGGACATTTTTGTCCATCATACCTCGATTCAGGGCACCGGCTACAAAACGCTGATGGAAGGCGAACTCGTCAACTTTGAGATCGTGAACAGTGAAAAAGGCCCCAAGGCCCAAAACGTTACACGCGCTCGAGCTTAACCTCCGCTCCTCTACACCGGTCCCTCCGGTGATTCGGGAAGGGTCTTTTTGTTTCGACCTTCCTCGCGGGCCAGGCTTAACCTGACTCCATGTCGGAAACGCCCGCTCCGCCCGTCAAGAGCCTTTACGTCCACGTGCCGTTTTGCGCGCGCAAGTGCGAGTATTGCGCGTTTTACTCGGAAGCCTCCCAGGGCGCGGTCATCTCCCGTTACGTGTCGGCGCTCGTGCGCGAGCTGGAGCTGGTCGCAGACGATCTGCGGCCGGAGACGATTTTCTTCGGTGGCGGCACCCCCTCCCTCTTGAACCTGCGGCAGTGGGAACAGGCCCTTCGCGCCATGGAGCGCCTCGACCTGCTCGGCGCCGCGGAGTGGACGATCGAATGCAATCCCGCGACGGTCTCCCTCGACAAGGCGAAACTATGGCGGGACTTCGGCGTAAACCGAATCTCGATGGGGGTGCAATCGCTCGACCGGCGGTTGCTCGACCGCTTGGGCCGCATTCACAGCCGGGAAATGGTTTTCAAGTCCTTCGACATCCTGCGCCGCGGCGGCTTCGACAACGTCAATCTCGACCTCATGTTTGCCATCCCGGGTCAAGCGCTGGAAACCTGGCGCGCGACTCTGGACGAGACGATGGCGCTGGGCAGCGAGCATCTTTCCAGTTACGAGGTTTCCTACGAGGAAGACACCCCGCTCTACGAACAACTCCAGGCGGGGCAATTCAGCGTGGACGACGAACTGGCCTGCGCGATGTATGAAGAACTCGTGGCCCGGAGTGCCGCGCACGGATTTGACCAATACGAGATTGCCAACTTCGCTCGCCACCGGCGCGGGCCGGGCGTCTCGGCCGCCGCCGGGAATCCGGCACGCGAGGAAATTCCCGACCGCGCCTGCCGTCACAACATCAATTATTGGCGGGGCGGCTCGTACTACGGGTTGGGTCCGAGCGCCGCCGGCTACGTCGGCGGCGTGCGCACCAAGAACTGGTCCAACACCACCCTCTATTGCGAACAACTCGAACGCGGCCAGCGGGCGATAGAATCGCGCGAAGAACTTTCGCCTTTGCGGCGCGCCGGCGAAACCGCGGCGTTCGGATTGCGCATGACGGTCGGCTGGCCGTTCGCGGAGTTCGAACGGACCACCGGCTTCGATCTGCGCCGGGAATGGCAGACGGAGATCAGCCAGTTGGTGGCCCGACAATGGGGACAGGCCGGCGCCGAGCGGTTCCAGCTTACGTCGCAGGGACTGCGCTTTGCCGATGCCGCGGCGGAACTCTTTTTAAGGTGAAGCGGGGCATGGCGTCCTGAGTTAGAATGCAACGCTCTGGTGGACCTCGCGATCCCAATCGAATGGACGCTGACCGATTCTGCCGGCTCGCCGGGCGTTTGATGGGCTGTCTGGCCGCGCCGTATCACGAGGCCGGACCGCGGGCGGCAGCCGAAGAGATTTGCTCTCAACACGGCTTGGAGTGCGAGCGAGATGATTACGGCAACTTGCTCGTCCGCCTCCAAACCGACCCCTGGCCTCGCGCGCTGGTCCTCGCCGCGCACCTGGACCATCCGGGGTTTGAAATTATCCGCCCGATTTCGGCGACTCGGTGGCTGGCCCGGTTCCTGGGTGGCGTGCCCGATTCGTTTTTTCGCCGCGGCCTGCGGCTGCGGCTGATGCCCGGCGCGATCCCGGCAGTTCTAGGGAGAAGAGCGGGCGCGGAAAAACAATTCGAAATTCATGCGCGCGCGCTCCCACTGTCTTCGACTGCCCGCGGCGTCTCCCCGCGTGATCAGTCGTCCGCCCGGCTGCCGTCCGAAGCCGGCGCCGGCCCGCCGCGTTTCACTTTCGCCGTCTGGGAGCTGGCGGATTTCAGCGCGCGCCGTGGCCGCATTTACGGCCGATCGTGCGATGATTTAATCGGCGTCGCGGCCCTGCTCGCCACGCTGATCGAACTCAAGGAGCAGGCGGCCCGCGTCAATGTGATCGGCGTGATTTCGCGCGCGGAAGAAGTGGGCTTTCACAGCGCGCTGACCGTGGCGGCTTCCAGGCGCCTGCCCCGGAATTCGCTGATCGTTTCGCTCGAGACCAGCCGCCAACTGCCGCCGGTGAAAATGGGACGGGGGATGATCGTCCGCGTGGGCGACCGCACCTCGATCTTCGATTCCGCCGCCACGCGGTTTTTATCCGAAGTGGCCGCCGGGCTTTCGGCGCGGCGCAAAACTTTTCGCTCCCAACGCGCGCTGATGAGTGGCGGCACGTGCGAGGCCACGGCCTATCAGGAATTCGGATTCCAAACGGCCGCGGTCTGCATCGCGCTGGGCAATTATCATAATTGCGGGGAGCGCGGGCGGATTGCCGCTGAATTTGTCAGCCGTGCCGACGCCTGCGGCATGGTCGATCTCCTGGTGGAAGCCGCCAAACAGATGCGCGTTTTTGACAAGCTGGTCGGCAAACTGCCAGCGCGGCTCGAGCAAATGCGGCGCGCCGCAGGCAAGTGGCTGCGCGCAGATTAACCTGGAGCGTCGAAGGATTCGGGCACCCCGTTCGGCGGCGGCCTGGAACTATTTCTCCTTTAGGTCAATTTCACCACTCCAGTTATCGGGCGGCGGGTGCCGGAGCAACTCCGCGATTCGTTCGAGATAGAATCGGGCCGGTCCGTCGCCGAGATGCAACTCCATGGCGCGCTGGAAGCCGGTTTCGGCCGCGTCGAAGCTCTGTTGCCGAAAATGTTTCAGCCCTTCAGCGAAGGCTTCGCGCCAGGGCCGGGAAGATTCAGCATCTTCTTTGAATCCAATCAGTTCATGGACTTCCACCGCTTTCTCAAAGCCTTTCAGCCGGAAATGGCCCGCGCAGCGGCTGATGATCTGGTCCGCCACGGCGCGGTAAGTGTCCCCGGTCGCAAGCACCACGGTACCCAGGTATTTGTTAAGCCCTTCCATGCGCGAGGCCAGGTTGATATTTTCGCCCAGCGCGGTGTAATCGACCCGCTCGGTGCTCCCGAAGTTGCCGACATTGGCCACGCCGGTGTGCAATCCGATCCGCGTGATGAGCGGCTGGCCGTTGAGGTATTGCGCCTCCTGCTTCTGGAATCGCAGCGCCGCGCGGCAGGCGCGCAACTCGTGGTCGGGCTGCGCTTCGGGCGCGTTCCAGAAGGCGAAAATGGCGTCCCCGATGTACTTGACTACCGTGCCGTCGGTCGGGTGGATGCAGCCGGCCACGGCGTTTTGAAAATATTGGTTCATGCTCCGGGCCAGTTGATCGGAATCCATCCCCTCGCTGAGGGAAGTGAAGCCGGCAATATCGCTGAAGAGGATCGTCAAGGCCTGCTTTTCGGCGCCGGGTTGGAGGAACTTTCGCTGGCTCTGGCGGTCGCCGGAAAATCGTTTGACGAGCTTGGGCGAAAGGTAAAGCGACAAGGTCTGTTCCAGCAATTTCTTCTGCACGTAGAGCTGGATGGAATTAAAGACGATGGCCCAGGAAAACGCCCCGGCGATCTGAGTGACGCCGATGAGCCAGGGGAACCACCATCGGAAGCGCGCGAACGTGAAGCACGCCGCGGCGGTGAGCAGCGCGACCGCCGCGAGGGTGATCACAAAGGTGACGGAGGGACGGAATTGAACCAGACCGTAGCCGAACACCAGGCCGAGGAGGAGCGCACCCAGCAGTTCCGCCGGCGCGGTGGAACGGGTGAGCCAGTCGTTACGGAGCAGGTTGAGAAAAATCGTGGCGTGGACTTCGGCTCCCGGCATGAACGCGGCGCGGGAGCTTTCGGTGGCGGCGCCGGTGTAGGGGTTTTTAAACTCGTCCTTGCGCACTCCCGGCAAGAAGGTGCTGAGGTAGGAGCCGACGAAAACAACCTTGTTGCTGAAGAATCCGGGCGGCACTCCGTCCGGGGCGATGGCCTGGTGAATTCCCGCGGCCGGCAGCGTGGCCGGCGGGCCATAATAATTGACCCAGCGTTCGCGGGTGCGGGCGGCGGGATCGCGAGTGGGCGGAGCGCCGCACAGCGCGGCGGCGGTCCAGCTCTCGCTGAAAGTGGGCGGGTCGGCGTCGAGCGGGCCGTGGTAATGCCGGCGCACCAGAAAATCCGGGTGCGCGATAAGCTGGGAAATGCCCCACCCGGCGGCGGCGTTCCGCAGCGCGTCAATGGGGAGGGTCGTCGTCCTTCCCTCCGCGAGGCCAAAGCCCGCCGGCACATAATCAGCGGCCAGGATTACCCGGCCATTTGCGCGGAGGGCGCGCGCGAAATGCTGATCCGCCGCCGGATTGGCAGACGGGTCGCTAAAGACGATGTCGAACACGACTGCCCGGCTCTGCTCCGCCGTTAGTTTTTCCACGAGCCGGGCGTAAATCTCGCGGTCCCACGGGGCGTTGAACGGCTGGTTCAATTCCCGATGCGCCTCGTCGTTTAAATAGACCATGCGGACCTCGTCCGGAGTTTGCGCCGGACGCAGGAGGAAAGGGAGGTCGTAGCTCAAGTGGACCAACTTTTTTCCGGCGGGCAGGTTGAACCCGGCTAGCGCGAAGCCCAGCAACGCGCTGAGCAGCGCGCCGATCGCGCCTCCAACCCGGTTTGCTTTGAGCGAGGTTTTCAATTCACGCAGCGCGGTGAAGTGAGACGCCTTTTCACCCGCGGGCTAGAAATAGAATTTGAAGCTCACGGCCAGGGTCCGGTGGCGCGGCAATTCGTTATAGAGGTTCAGCGGATTCAAGCGGTAATCGCGATCGGTGATGTTCAACAAACCGACGCGCAATTCAGCTTGGCGCCGCAAAAAGCGATAACCAACGAAAGCGTTCACTTGCCAAAAATCATCGCCCGGAATATCCGGCGAATAGCCAAAGTTGGATTGCCGCGACCAGATCCCGCCCGCCTGGGCGAAAAGCCCGGAGGCGTGGTTGAAATTGGCAAACAGATTCACTTGTTGAAGCGTCGCGCTCTCATCCCGGTCGGGCGATGGCGAAAGCGCCGTCAGTTCGACAAAGTGCTCCTGGAACTCCGCGTCCGAAAAACGGTAGCTTGCTCCCACCGAAAAATATTTTCCGAGGAGTTGGTTTAGGCTGAGGGTGACTGATCGTTCCCGATAGTAGAGGCTTTCGCGAGTGCCGGTGTCGCCGGGAGGAATGCCCAGGGCCACGTTGCCCAGATCGATCGCCCCCTCCACCCGCTGGGCTTTGGAGAAGAGAATTTCACCCGCGGCAGTCAAGTAAGTGCGGGTTTTGAACCGCTGGTCGAACGCCACGCCGAAGGTGTCGAATGCCGACCCGGGCACCAGACCGATGACCGATTCGGGAATGATACTGCGGAATGCCTGGTTGAAACCGGCGATCTGGGACGGCTCCAGGCGCACGCTGGTGTCGTAGAACAGGCCGCCCAACGAGCGCGTGTACACTCCACGCAGGGTGGTGTCCTTAAAGGGCGTCCAGTAGATGCCCGCCTTGGGAGAGATTTGATCCTTGCGGACCTGGCCGGCGGAAATCGGCAGGAGCGTGGCATTCTCCGGGAAATTGAGCCGGTCATAACTCACCCCGGCCATCAACAGCAGCGGGTCAACGATTTGCAGGTAGTAGTATCCGTAGCCGCTAAGCCGGTCCAAATCGGTCTCAAAGCTTTGCGTATCCGGCTGCGTTGCGCTGGTGGTGGATTCGCCGCTCTGATAACGGGCGCCGATAATCACGGTGTTCTCCTCCTGCTGCCAGATTTGTTGCAGTTCGGCGGTATAAGCGGTGAACTCGGTGTGATAAGCCACCGAATATGGGAAACGAAATCCCTGGAGGACCATCCCATTCGTGTCCTTGACCACGTTCCAGATGCCGGACGAGCCGGTGAAATCCAGCGTATCATCCAGCCTTCCGCCGAGGAGCAAGGTGTGAACACCCGGCTGCCACTCGTGATGATAACCGAGAAACAGGTTCGGTTCCTGCACCTCCTTGACCCGTTGCGTGGCGCTAGGCGCAAGGACGTTCGGCAAAGTGCCGTACTGATTGTAATACTGCGCCAGATCGCCCGATTCGGCCCGGTAGTAAAGCGCCTGGAGAAAGAGGCTGTCCTCCGGCGTGATCTGCTGTTTGATTTTGGCGGAGGCCGTGAGTTGATCGAGATCGTTGTTTGGACGCTGGCCGCGTTGCAGCAGATAATAGTCGTCGAGCGCGTAGCTGGTATTCCCAACAATTCCATATTGCGAGCCGTATTGCGACCAATCGCCGCTGCTCAAGTACTCCGCCCCGCCGGCCAGGCCAAGATGATTGCCCTCAAAGAGCCGCGAATATTCCTGTTGCGAGATGGTTTGTGATAGCGAGCCGGCCTCGATCGGCGTGAGCAAGTTGGCCAGCAGCAATTCGCTGAACCACGGCGTCTCATAGCGCAGATTGATCAGCTTGGGATCGCGCAAGGCGTCGTAGCTATTGGCCAGGAACAAGTGCGCGGAATAGTTTCCGTAGTCCGAATTCACGGCCTTGGTCGCTTCGCGGACGCTCCAATCGGCCATGCCAGCGTCCCGATAGAGGGCGGCGAGGTTGGCGCTGCGCACGGCCCGGTCCTGGTCGAGGAGGAGGCGGGAGCGGTAAACGGCGCGATTGTCGTTGAGCTGCTTGGACTTTTCCAAATCGTTCACTCCTTCATTGATTCGATTTTCCTGCTGCCAGAGCAGCGCGGAGTAGAGCCAGGCAGTCGGATCGTTCGGATCAAGCTCCTTGGCCCGCTGCAATTCCTTTTCGGCCCGCGCGCCGTCCCAAGTCTGGCTGAAGGCTTTTCCGAGGTAACTGCGCAGGAGGGCGCGTTGCGGTTCGAGCGTCGCCGCGACCTGCAAATCTTCGCGTCCGCCGCGCGCGTCGCCGCGGCGGATGCGGCACAGCCCACGACCGAGCCAGGCGTTGCCGAGCGCGCCATCCACGGCCATCGCCTCGTCGAAATAGGCCAGCGCGGCGGTGGTGTTATTTTGCGCGGCGAGGAGAAATCCTTTGAGTGCGAGCACCTCGGCGTTGCGCGGCGAAACCGCCAGGCCTTGTTCCACGGCGGCGAGGGCCTCGTCGGTGTGCGCGAAGCTGAACTCCAGCTCCGCAACGCGGGCCCAGGCAAAGCCCAAACTGGGGGAAATCCTGGTCGCGGTTTTTGCCGCCTCCAGCGCGTCAGCGAGCCGGGCGCGGGATTGGAGGTAATACGACTCGACGAGCCAGGCCGTGGCGGGCGGGGTTTGCCCGCTGGCGAAGGCCGCGGTCGGCTCGCGCTTCACGAGGGCAATGAGCCGCAACAAAGCGTGAGCCACCGGAGGAATCTTCGGCAGCGAGTTTAGCAGGGCCTGCGTTTGTTCGACTTGTCCCACCGCCAGCAAAAGGGCGGCGAGATAGACCTTTTCTCCGTCGGAAGCCGGCTGGCGGCCCGCCGGATAGCTGGACAGCGCCCGCAGCAAATCGCCGCTCCGATACGCCGCCAGGGATTCGGTCAAAGCTTGTTTGTCTGCGAGCGCCAGGCCCGCTTCATCGACATCCAGCACGCCCGGATAATAGAGGCTCCATTGGATGACGTTGATCGCGTTGAGCACCGCGGTTTTGGCGGGAGCCTGGTTGACCTCCACGACCCCCTGTTCGCCACTCCCGAGGGAAATCGCGCCGAGGGCATTGCTCAAGGAAACCTCGCCGTCGATGAGGGTGAGCACCGTGCGGCCATTGTCAGCAACGGCGAGGCTGAACTCGGTTCCGCGCACCGCGCCCGAGGCCAGCGGGGTCTGGAACTGCAGCTCGGCCGGTTTTTCGCGATTGAAAAAGTAGAGGGAACCGGATTTGAGATCCAGCAGCTTGCGTTTGGCGGGCTGATCGGGCAACCGGATTTCAAGCGTCGTCAGCTCGTTCATGCGCAGCACGCTCAGATCGGACAGGCGGATCGTCGCCCGGCTCCGCGCTCCGGTGCGGACGCGTTCGCCGACGAGCAGGAGTTGGTTCGTTTCCGCGGCCCGCCATTGTCCGCCGACGGCGCCCACTTCCACTTTGCCCTCGATGGTGAGCAGCACGTTCGCGGCCCGGCCCGGTTTAAGCGGCGGCACATTCTGGGCGCGCAACGCGCCGCCCCCGGCCAGGGCCAGGGCCAGGGCGCACAGGAGGGAAGCGAAATTGTTATTCAAGCGATTGCGGCTCACGTTCGGCTGTCTTCGCCTCTAGGATGAGACGGAAAATACACAACTTTGACCGTCTGACAACGACCGATCCACTGGGCGAAATCTCGCGGCTGTCGGGCGTGGAATTACCCGTCGTGACGGAGCGCATTCGAGGGATGTTGCGCGCCGGAACGATTCGGCGCGTGCGCCAAACGCTGTTGGCCACCAACCTCGCCCAGGGCGCGCTCGTCGCCTGGCAAGTGCCGCCGGACAAACTCGACGCCGCCTTCGATTACATGTCCCAGCAGGACCCGTTTTCCGGCCACGTCGTGACCCGTTCGACGGACGCGGCCAGCCCCGGCTCGCAATACAAACTCTGGACGACCGTTAAAGTGCCGCAGGGCTATTCGCTGGCCGGGCACTGCGCTTTTCTATCGCGGCAGACAGGCGCGGAACAATTTCGTCTCTTGCCGGCCAAGTGCCTTTTTGCCCTCGGCGTCGGGCACACCCGCCGCCGCGGCATGGAGCCGGGCAGCAAGGCGGCGCCGCCGGCCGACGTGACCGAAGTGACGATCACCTCGCTCAACGAGCTGGAGTGGCGAATTCTGCTGGCGCTCAAGCGCGAGTTCGAGCCGGAGGAAGTGGGGCCGGACCTTTGGAAGCCGCGCGCCGCGGAAGCTGGTGTGCCGCTGGAAAATTTCTACGAAGTGGCCGAAGATTTCGACCGGCGCAAGATCATCGGGCGCTTCTCCACTTTCCTCGAACACGTCAAGCCGTTGCAGGACGGCGAGCGGGTCACCCGTTTCAACGCGCTGTTCCACTGGGCGGTGCCGCCGGGCCGCGAGATCGAGGCGGGGCGCGAGGTGGGGCGGCATCACATTATGACGCACGCCTACTGGCGCGAAGGCGGCCCGGAATTCCGCAACGTCAACATCATGGGCGTGGCGCACGGCACGGAAAAGGCGATGGTGCTCGCCCACAAGACGGCGATTGACGAGCATCTCAAACGCGTCGGCATTCCGGTGGGTTACACCAATGTTTTCTGGGGCGGACGCAGCGAGATCAAGCCGTCGGAAATTTCGCCCTTCGCCTATCGGGATTGGTGTCGCCGGGTGGGATTGGACCCGGACAAGATGCGCGACTGAGCGGCGGCCTGCCTTTGAAGCGGATCGCTCGGTCAGGGCTTTAGCGCCTGGGCCATCTTCCACCTCTTGACCGGCTCACGGTTCCTCCGCGCTGGGCACGGCGGCGGGAGCCATAGCGATGTCCCGGCGACAAAGGGATTGCCAGGCCAAAAGCGCGGCCAGCAGCGAGACTCCGCCGCAGATGAGATAAGGCAGGGCGGGATGATGCTCGAACAGCATCGCAGCGAAGATCGGCGCGAAAATGCGCGCGAAACTGCCGGCGCTTTGGGCGACGCCGATGGTCGCGCCCTGTTCGTGCGCGGGCGTGAGGTTGGAGATCAGTCCGAAGACCGGCGGCCGGGTGAGACCGGAGCCGATGGCCAGCAAGGCCAGGAAGAACAGCAAGTTGATCCAGGGCAGGCCGACTTTGGTGACGAAGACGTGCCAACTGATAGGATCGTGTCCGTGAATGAACGGGAGGGGTGCCAGGCTGATGGCGACCAGCATCAGGCTGAACGCGATCAATTTCGGTTCGCCCATCGCCTTCACCGCCCGTCCAATCGCCCCGCCTTGCACGAACGCGGCGACGATGCCGCAATAGGCGAACAGGAAGCCAACCGTCCAGGCATCGTCTCCCTTTTTGGTGTCGAGCTCGAAATTGCGAGCGACCAGCAAACCGAGAGTCGTTTCAAAACTGGAGAAGCAAAACGTGGCGAGGAAGAACACGACAATCAACACCGCAATTTTCGGATGGCCCATCGTGTGGGCCCATTGATTGAGGCGGGGACGGGCGGCGGCGTGCTCGGAAACCGGACTCCAGCTCTCCGTCAAAATCGCCCAGGCGAGGAGAAAATTCGCCGCGCACAAACCCGCCGCCACCCAGCCAGGCCCGGTCAGGCCAAACAATTTCCAGCTCACCCCACCAAGCGCGGGGCCGAAAATGAATCCCAGCCCAAAGGCCATGCCGATCAGTCCCATCTTTTTCGAGCGTTCCGCCGGCGGCGTGATGTCGGCGATATAGGCTTGGGCCACGGTGATGTTCGCGCCGCAAACGCCGGCGACGATCCGCGAGCCGAACAGCACCAGCAAGGCCGCCTTCGCGTTCGCCAATCCGGAGCCGAGCGCGAACGTGATGTAAGACAACGCCGCCCCGGCGGTGCTGACCAGGAGGACCGGGCGGCGGCCAATCCGATCGGAGAGCCGTCCCCAGGCGGGCGCGAAGAGAAACTGCATCGCCGAGAACGAAGCCATGATCGCACCGATGGTGAAGCCGTTGGCGCCGAAATTCCGGCTGTAGATGGGCAGCAGCGGCAGGACAATCCCGAAGCCGATGAGGTCGATGAAGACAGTCAGGAAAACGACGAGCAGCGACGGCCTTCTCATGAACAAATTATGCCCGTCGAGATTCGGCGCCGCGCGGGGGGGCGACGAACAATCTGGCATCGGCGAATCTTCAGCAACATGCGCGGAGTTTATCGGCCGGCGAAAACCAGTCAAGGGAACGGGGAGCGCGGGGCGTGATTCTCACCGAGATGTGCTGCTTGCGACGCCTATTTCTTCTCCTCTTTGGTCTCGGGTTTGACTTCGGGCGCTTGCCGCGCCGCTTTAAGGATTTGGTCGGCGGGCAAAATTCGACTCGTGAGGTTATCGGCCTGGAAGTTGAACATGCCGAACATGCCGCCGCTTCCTTTCGTTTTAACGGCGCGCATGACGAAAATGCCCAAGACCTTGCCGTCCAAGGTGAACGCCGGACACCCCAAGCCGGTGGTCGTCATGGTGCTGTCGGGAATGTAGAAGAGGCGCGGGGTCCGGACTACGGCGCTGATGCGTTCCACCGAGGCCGAAAACGTGCGGTTCGCCGCCTGGCCGAGACGATTGAGGGTGATGACCTGGTCGAGAACCTGGGCCTGGCCGGCATTGGCCAGATCGAGGGATGGCATCGGAGTGGCGGGCTTGGTCTTGGGGCGAATGAAGGCCAAATCCAGGTCTTTGTCCCGCAGGACGACCTCGGCGGGCAATTCGGCGCCGTCTTCCAACAGGATTTTGACGTCACCCAATTCGGTTTCCATTTTGAATTTTGGATCGTCGTCCCCCGCGTCGCCAAAGAAATTCTGCATCATGTCGCCCGGCTCGATGCCCGAGAGCGACAGAATGGTCAGGCCGGAGGGGTCAACGACGGTTCCAGTGACGTCCCGCTTGGATTCATTGGATTGGCCGCCCATGCCGCGCATGGAAAATTTGCTTTTCAGCACGAGCTGCACGGTGACGATCGCGCGTTGATTCTGCTTGAAGATTTCCCGGCCTTTCTCGGCGAGTTCGTCGCCGAAGCACACCAGGCACAGAGCCGGCAGCAGGAAGACGAAGCGGAGCCGGGCGGAGTTGAGTCGGACGGGCATAGCGGACGCCTTTCAGGTCAATGAGTTAATCTTTCCAGTTCGGTTCGAGTTCAAGATAGGAAGTGTGGATGCCGCGCTGCACTTTGATCACCACGGTCCGCTTCCTCTGCGCCGCGACCTGCTCCATCAGCTTTTTCATCGAATCCACGTCGGTGACGGGCTGAGCCTCGACTTCGAGAATCAAATCGCCGACGTAGAGCATTCCGAGTTCGGCCCAACTGCCCGGCTTGACTTCCTCGACCAGCGCGCCGCGCTGGGCGCGATCCCACTGTTCCTCCGCGATATCGAAGAAGGCCACGTCGCGCGCGGTGAATTCGAAGTCGTCGTTGCGATATTTTTTCATTTCCCGTACGAGTTTCGGCGAGCGCATGAGTTCGACGGGAATCTTCAATTGCGCCTTGTCCCGCAGGACGCTCAGCCCCACGGTCTGGCCCACGTCGTATTGGCGGATCAACGTGGCGAGGTCGTCTTCATGTTCGGGCGCCGAGGCCGTCAGTTTCTGGCTATCGACGGCCGTCAGATAATCACCCGGCTTCAGCCCGGCCTTCTCGGCGGTGCTGTCCGGATAAACCTGGGTGATGTAGAAACCTTTGAGGTCCGGCAGTCCCAACTGCTTCGCGATATCGCGGCTGATCACTTGGGTCTCGATGGGCAACCAGGCCTTGGTGACCTCCAAGCCCGGATCGCGCAGCTCCTGGACGCCCACGTTCACCACGGTCAGATAACGCGCCGCCTTCCTTTCAAACGTGGCCACGACCGCGGTTGGCTCGGTTTTTCCCTGCGTCAATTTCCGGGTCAGCTCGCTCAGTTCCTCTACGTTCCGCACCGGCGCGCTGTTCACCTCGACGATCACATCCCTGGCATCCAGCGAGGGCTTCGCTTCCCCCGCCGGTCCGCCCGGCCGGACGGACGTGACTTGAACGCCTTCGGGCGTGGCGCGCTTCAATTCCTGGGCGAGCAGGAAGGAGAGATTCCGCACGGTCAGCCCCCACTGCCTGAGTTCGCGCTGCTTGGGATAAAGTTCGCCGCGTTCAGCCGGCGTCACGCGCAACGTCGATTCCGTTTCACCGCGCCGCACAACTGCGGCAACCTCTTTGCCAATCGGCAGGCCGGTGACCAATCGCATGAAGTCAGGCATTTGTTCATCGAAGCGGATATCGGTGGCGACACCATCCAGGCTCAACAGCCGATCGCCGGCCTGCAAACCGGATTTGGCGGCGGGCGAGTCGCGAACGACGCCGCTGATCAAAATCCCGTGTTCTTCCTTGGCGTGTTTGAACAAAGGTTGCACGTCGATGCCCAGCCAGCTTCGGCGAACCTGTCCGTGCGCCATGATCTGCTCGGCGACGCTCCGGGCCAGATTGCCGGGAATGGCGCCGCCGAGGCCGACGCTGATTTCATTGATGCCGATGATTTCGCCGTCGAGGCTGACCAGCGGGCCGCCGGAATTTCCCGGATAAATGGCCGCGTCATGGCCGATCCAACGCACCAGCGAACCAACATCTTCGCCATCCATCTTGAAACGGCCCATGGGGCCGAAGAACCGCGGCATGATCATCTCCAGGTTGCTGAGGATGCCCAGCGTGACGGACTGGGACAACGCCATCGGGCTGCCCATGGCCAGCACGTAATCACCCACGCGGAGCTTCGACGAATCGCCAAATTTGGCCGCCGTGAACCGCCTCGGTTTGTCGGGCTTGAGTTTGAGAATGGCGATGTCCGCCAGCGGGTCGGTGCCCACCAGTTCGGCTTCGACTTCCTCGCGGTCCCATAAAGTGCAGAACATTCGCGTCCCATGGCCGGCGACATGATGGTTGGTGATCAGGAAGCCGTCTTCCGAGATAACGGCGCCGCTGCCCACCGACTGCCGTTTGATTTCGCGACCCTCGCTGTATTCCGTGGAGACCACGTGGATGCGAACCAGCGCGGGCTTCAGCTTCCGAATGGCCTCATCGGCCAGGGGATGCAGGCCCGCCGAAGCCTCCGACGATTGGGCCGCGCCGAACTGCTGCGCCAGAAGCAGCGAGACGCAAGAAACTGCAAGCCGCCAGGCGAAGGTCCGAAAGCAAAGGCCGGTATCCATGAGTTAAGCCTTCGCCCGGGACCCGGGCGCGCGCAAGCCTCAAATTGGCGCGGCGGCGCGCGAGCGGCGTGCGAGGCGCTTGACAACCGAGCTGGGTCCCCCCATTTTCAGCGCCTACGCTCCAATGAAACGCTTTGAACGATTATTTCGATCACGAGAATTGACCCTATGAAATTGACGCGAAGAGAATTCCTGAAACGCGCCGGCGCAACCACGGCATTGGCAGCCGGCTTTCCAACCATCATCCCCGCGCCCGCGCTGGGAAAGGACGGGGCGAGCGCTCCCAGCGAGCGCATCGTCATGGGCTGCATCGGCACGGGCGGGCAGGGGCGGGGCAACCTGGACCGGTTTCTGAGTTTCAATGATGTACAAGTCGTCGCGGTCTGCGATGTCGATGCCAAACATCGCGGGCTGGCGCGCGACGCGGTCTGCAAAAAGTACGGCAGCCAGGATTGCGCGGCCTACCCGGATTTTCGGGAACTCATCGCCCGCAAGGAGATCGATGCGGTTTCGATCTGCACGCCCGATCATTGGCACGCGCTGGCGTCGGTCGCGGCGGCCAATGCCGGCAAGGACATTTATTGTGAGAAGCCGCTGGCCAATTCCATCGCCGAAGGCCGCGCGATCTGCGAGGCGGTCAAGAAACACAAGCGCGTCCTGCAAACCGGCAGCCACGAGCGGTCCGGCGACAACGCGCGGTTCGCCTGCGAACTGGTCCGCAACGGCAAAATTGGCCGGCTCCATACCGTCCGCATCAATCTTCCTTGCGATGACGCGCACCACAAAAAAGTCATGGAGATGACCGAAACCCCGCCGCCGATGCCGGTGCCGGAGGGTTTCGATTATGATTTCTGGCTCGGCCACACGCCGCTGGCGCCTTATCACGAGAAGCGCTGCCATTTCTGGTGGCGGTTCATTCTCGCCTACGGCGGCGGCGAAATGACCGATCGCGGCGCCCACGTGATCGACCTGGCCCAGCTCGGCGCCGGCACCGACGAAACCGGCCCCGTCGCGATCGACGCCACCGGCGGCAACAACCACCACGGCTTCTACAACGCCTTCTTCGATTACAAATTCGTGAATACCTTCGCCAACGGCATGAGGATGATTGGCTCGACGGAAGGGCCACGCGGACTGAAATTGGAAGGCGACGAAGGTTGGATTTTTATCCACGTCCACGGCGCGAAGCTCGAAGCGAGCGACCCCGCGCTTTTGCAGGAACTCGATGACTGGAAGAAGAAAGACGGCGCGCTCCACCAGGTTCGACTTGGCCGCAGCCCGGGCCATCACCGCAACTTCCTTGATTCGGTGAAGAGCCGCAAACAGCCCGTGGCGTCGGCCGAAATTGGGCATCGCACCGCCAGCCTCTGTCATCTGAACAACATCGGGCTTCGCCTTGGCCGGCCGCTCAAATGGGACCCGAAGAAGGAGAGGTTCATCGGCGACGCCGAGGCCAACGACCTCATCGCGCCAAAGATGCGCGCGCCCTGGCGGCTGGCCTGAGTGGATTGGGCGAGCTTTGCTTGCGCCCTGCGGCGCGAGTCAGCTTTTGTTCAGCCCCAACGAGGCTGCGGTCTCCAGCCCAGCAAGGGTTGACGCGAAGCGGCAACCCTGGGTCAACGGCGAGGCAAATACTTCACAACCCCAACGGGGTTGCGTGACTGCCGCGACATCGGGTAGCAACCTCGTTGGGGTTGGTGATATTTGGGGAGGCGATGACCCAGGGTAGCTCGTGCATCGCAACCCTTACATCCGCAGCCCCGTTGGGGCTGAGCAAAAGCTGACGAACGACTCTCACGCCTCTTTTGTCGCGAAACAATTTCGCCAGCGTGATCGCGGTTATATTATAGTTGCCGTGTGGAAACGATTGACCCAAACAGGGGCAACCAAGCGCTGGCTTTGATGCCGAAAGCGGAGTCGTCGGATCCACCAAACATCGCCGTCACAAACAATTCGCCGCCCGCCGCCAAGATAGAGTTGTTTCGATCTCTTTTTCGGGGCCGGGAGGATGTGTATCCCCGCCGTTTCGAGAGCCGGAAGACCGGGAAAGCCGGCTATGCTCCGGCCTGCGCCAATGAATGGATTCGCGGCGTGTGTGAAAAGCCAAGAATCAAATGCACGGATTGTCCCAATCGCCGCTTTTTGCAGATAACTGACGAGGTGGCCGGCTGGCATCTTTCGGGGCGCGACGATCGCGGCTTAGATTTTGTCATGGGTGTTTATGCCATGTTGCACGACGAGACTTGTTTCTTTTTGGCGGTGGATTTCGACGACGAAGAATGGCAGCGGGATGCGACGGCGTTCCTCGACACCTGCCGGCGGCTCGATGTCCCCGCCGTACTGGAACGCTCGCGATCGGGCAATGGCGGACATGTCTGGTTTTTCTTTGAAGAAGCCATTTCCGCCAGTCTGGCGCGCAAACTTGGTTCGCACCTTCTCACCGAGACGATGGAACACCGCCCGGAAATCGGTTTCAATTCTTACGACCGATTATTTCCCAACCAGGACACTCTGCCCAGAGGCGGGTTCGGGAACTTGATTGCGCTGCCGCTCCAGAAACAGGCAAGGCAGCGCGGTAACACTGTTTTTCTCGATGAAAAGTTCAACCCGCACGCCGATCAATGGGCGTTCTTGGCCTCAGTGCGGCGAATGAGCCGGGCGCAAGTTGAGGCGCTTGTGCGCGACGCAGAATCCAAAGGCCGGATCATCGGTGTACGCACTGCCGCGCCTGAAGAGGACGATGACGATCCTTGGACGACGCCACCGTCGCGCCGCCGAAGGGAACCGCCCGTCCCCGGGCCGCTGCCGGAAAAGTTCGAATTAGTCTTGGGAGACCAAATCTATATCGCCAAAGAAAATCTTGCGCCCGCGCTACGCAATCGGTTGTTGCGTTTGGCCGCGTTTCAAAACCCTGAATTCTATCGGGCGCAGGCAATGCGCCTTTCGACTTACGACCAGCCAAGAATCATCGCCTGCGCCGAGGATTATCCAAAGCATTTTGCCCTTCCGCGAGGTTGTCTGGATGAGGTAATGCAAACGCTTGAGGCACTCAAGATCCAGCCGGTCATTCGCGACGAACGCTTCGGTGGCGTTGCTCAGAACGTTTCGTTTTGCGGCACCTTGCGGCCCGATCAGCAAGTGGCAGCCGAGGCACTGTTGCGGCATGATACTGGCGTGCTGGCTGCGACTACGGCTTTTGGCAAAACCGTGGTGGCGGCCTGGCTCATTGCCCAACGCGGCGTCAACACGCTGATTTTAGTTCACCGCCGGCAACTACTCGAACAGTGGATCGAACGCTTGTCCACGTTTCTCAATTTGCCCGCCAAGGCTATCGGGCGACTCGGAGGCGGGCGTAAAAAACTGACCGGCACATTGGACGTAGCACTCATGCAAAGCCTCGTTCACAAAGGAGTCGTGGATGATCGCCTGGGAGATTACGGCTACCTAATCGTGGATGAGTGCCACCATCTTTCGGCGCGCAGTTTTGAAATGGTCGCCCGCCGGGCGAAAGCAAAGTTTGTCACAGGTTTGTCCGCGACGGTTGGCCGCAAGGACGGTCACCATCCGATCATTTTCATGCAGTGCGGCCCGGTTCGCCATCGGGTGGACGCGAAGACGCAGGCTGCGGCGCGACCGTTTACGCATCATGTCCTGGTGCGTCCGACAGATTTTCGCGCGATGGCAGAGACCAACCAAGATCCGCGCGCGGAATTTCATCAGTTATATGAGGCCTTGAGGAATGATGAGAAGCGCAACCAAATGATTTGCGGAGACGTCGTGAGCGCGGTCGGCGAGGGGCGATCACCGCTGGTGCTCACCGAACGAATAGAACACCTCCAGTGTTTGGCTCAACTGCTGTCTCCGGATGTTCCAAACTTGATACTTTTGCAGGGAGGTCAAAGCAAAAAAGAATTGACGGATGCGCGCGCGCGGCTGGCGGAACTGCCAGCGACTGCGGCGCGCGTGATCCTTGCGACCGGAAAATACATCGGTGAAGGGTTTGACGACCCTCGATTGGACACATTGTTCCTGGCGCTCCCTATTTCATGGCGGGGAACCATTGCCCAGTATGTGGGGCGACTTCACCGCCTCCACGAGAGCAAGCGTGAAGTGCGCGTCTATGACTACGCGGATCTGAATGTTTCCATGCTGTCCAGGATGTTCGACAAACGCTGCCGCGGATATGAAGCGCTCGGTTATACGATCCTGCTGCCCGGGAGCGCTCTGCCGGGTTGGCCTCCCGACGTTCCGCTTCCCATTGATCCAGAATGGAAAAGGGATTACGCCGCCAGTGTTCGCCGGCTTATTCGCGACGGCGTGGATCTACCCCTGGCAAACCTGTTCGCGCACGTGGCCCGGTCTCCCGGCATCAACGCCGTGGGAGAAGATCGCGCCCGAAGCGCCAGTGAAGCGTTTCTCTTTCGTCGTCTGCAAACGTTGCCCCAAACTGCCGGCCGCTTTCGCTTGAACGTGGAGTTGCCAATTTCGTTTGACGGTAATGGGCAGATGGAGGTGGACTTCCTTTGCGTGGGGGCTGGTGTTGTGATCGAGTTGGATGGCGCGCAGCATATGGCTGACGCCGAGGCGTACCGGCGGGACCGGCGGAAAGATGCCCTGTTGCAACAGAATGGATATTTCGTTTTGCGATTCCTTGCCGAGGATGCCGGCAAACACCTGGACCATATTCTTGACACCATCCTGGCCGCGCTTGCTCATCGTGAGAAGAACAGGAAGGGTTGAGGCTTTCGGGCTGATTAGCCCGAATATTTCACTGAAAAAAAGCGCGATCGTGTTCTCAGCCCCGTACCATCGGGGTCGATGATGAAAACGAACAACGATTGCGCTGGGACAGTTTGTAACTCCGAACTCTTTAGTTTTCCACCAGTAAAAAAGCGCC